>LNAP01001938.1_pt1 | contig 21336 bp, 18 predicted proteins | sample 602601 | NCBI WGS metagenome assembly LNAP01 (sample SAMN02440304, study PRJNA202911) | soil metagenome | biome: Subtropical and temperate rainforests or woodlands; isolation source: soil samples (1 kg each in a 20% v/v slurry with milli Q water) were... ...
GCAACGCCAACACGCTGGAGTCGATCCAGGTCAGTGGCGACTGGCTGGGCACCGGCCTGGAGAACAGCGTGCAGACCTTCGGCGGCGCCCGCACACTCGTCAAGCGCGACGAGATCCAGAACAGCGGCGCCACCAGCGTCGCCGACGTGCTGCGGCGCGTGCCGGGCGTGCAGATCAGCGGCAGCACCAGCGCCAGCGGCAGTTCGGTGGGCCTGCATGTCGGCATCCGCGGCCTGAACCCGCGCAATTCGTTCCGCACCACCATGCTGCTGGACGGCATCCCCATGGCCATGGCCCCTTACGGCCAGCCGAACCTGGTGATGTCGCCGACCAGCCTGGGCAACATCGAAGCCATCGACGTGGTGCGCGGCGGCGGGGCAGTGCGCTATGGCCCGCAGAACGTGGGCGGCGTGATCAACTTCAAGACCCGCTCGATTCCGACTACCCCCGGACTCGCCGCCGAGGCCTCCGCCCGCTACAACGTTTTCAGCCAGGGCGGCACCAATACCCAGTACACCGGCTTCATGGGCACGCAGTTCGAAAACGGACTGGGCGTGGCGCTGATGTACTCCGGCATGGACGGCGAACAATGGCGCGATGCCAGCCACGACCGCTACAACGACGTGGCGTTGAAATGGCGTTACGAGCTGACCCCGACCTCGGAAATCTACGGCAAGTTCGCCCATTACGACGTCAAGTCCATGACGCCGGGCGGCTTGACCGTGGCGCAGTACCGCGATGACCCGTTCCAGAACACCCATCCGACCGACTACTGGAAAGGCCAGCGCGACCAGGTCGACATCGGCTACCTGAACTCCATCTCCGACACGCAGGAGTTCGAGGCCCGCGTCTATCACTACGACAGCTCGCGCCAGAGTTCGCTGATCAACACCACCGCGGGACGCAACGACTACCAGCCGCGCAACAACCAGGTGCTGGGCATAGAGCCGCGCTACACGCAGCGCCTGGAATGGGGCCCGACCACGCACGACGTGACCATCGGCTATCGCTACATCCACGAAACCGGCCAGGACCGACGCTATTCGGAATCCCTGGCCACGGGCCAGCGGGTCGGCGTCGCCCAGGTCTTTGACAACGAGACCGAAGCGCACTCCATCTACCTGGACGACCGCATCGCCTTCGGCCAATGGCGCGTGACGCCCGGCGTGCGCTACGAGCACATCCGCACCAACCGCCAGCCCAGCGGCACCGCCAACGACACGCCGTTCGACCTGCGCAACAGCCGCGGGCTGCCGTCGCTGAACGTCGCCTATCTGGTCGACGACGCGTTGACGCTCTACACCAACTACAACACCTCGTTCGGCGCGGTGCAGTACACGCAGCTGAATTCGATGTCGGCGTCCAATCCGTTGAGCCCCGAAGTCGCCAAGACCATCGAAGCCGGCCTGCGCTACTCGGGCGAGCAGACCCACACCGAATTCACGGTCTTCGACCTGCGCTTCGACAACCAGATCCTGTCGATCCCCGGCACCAATCCGGCCGTGTTCCGCAATCTGGGTGCAACCACCCACAATGGCGTCGAATTCGCCATCGACTACGACTTCGACAAGTCCGGACCGCTCGCCGGCCTGAACCTCTACGCCAATTACACCTACGTGCGCGCCATCCAGAAATCCGGCGAGTTCGAAGGCAAGGACGTGCCGTTCTATTCACGCCAGACCGGCACGCTGGGCGGGCGCTACACCCGCAACAACTGGACCTTCAACCTCTACACCACGGCGCAGAGCGGCCAATATTCGGACACCGCCAACACCGAGGACGAGAACGCCGACGCGAGCGATGGGCGAGTGCCGGGCTTCAGCGTCTGGAATACGCAACTCAGCTACAAGCTGCCGCAATGGAAGGGCAGCGAGCTGGCGGTCGGCGTGAACAATCTGTTTGACCGCCGCTACTACACCCGCAACGTCGACACCAACGGCGGCCGCATGGTCGGCGCGCCGCGCATGGTCTACCTGCAGGCGCGCCTGGCTTACTGATGCCCAGGCGCATCTGGTTGCTCTGCCATCGCTGGGTGGCGCTGGGCCTGGGTGGGATCCTGATCCTGTCCGGGCTGACCGGCGCCTTCCTGGTGGCCGCGCGGCCGCTGGACAAGCTGCTGCATCCGGAGTTCTTCCGGGCCGGCAACGCAGGCGCCGGGCCCGCGGCATCATTCGAATCCTTGCGCCACCATCTAGCCGCCGAGTTCGGCCCGCAAGCTTCCTACACCTTCCGCCCGCCGCGCGAACCGGGCGAAACCATGCAGGTCAGGGTGAGGGTGGTGGGCGCCTGGGACGGCACGGTCTACCTGGATCCGGCCGGCGGCCGGGAGCAGGGCAGAAGGGGAGAGGACGAGGGCATCGTCGCCCTGGTCTATAAGCTGCACAGCGCCCTGATGCTGGAACAGACCGGCAAAGCCATACTGGCCTGGACGGCGCTGGCCTATCTGGTCCTGGCGATATCTGGTCTGATCGTCTGGTGGCCGCGCAAATGGCCGCCGTCCTTGCGCATGGCATTCGACAAGGGCGCATTGCGCGCCTTGTTCGACCTGCACCGCAACGGCGGCGCCATCCTGGCGCTGGCACTAGCCGTGTGCATGGCCAGCGGCGCCTACATGGCCTGGCGTCCGATAGGCGGCTGGATCACGCTGGCCAGCGGCCAGGCCCCGGTCATCGCGCCCAAGCTGCCGGCGCGGCCCGCGGGCTTCATCCAGCCTCGGTCCCTGGACGAACTGGCCGCCGCCGCCCAGGCGGCATTTCCGGACGGCTCGATAGGCTATTTTCTTTACACCCCGCGCACCGACAAGCCCTTGGCCATCCGCATGATCGTGCCGGACGATCCGCATCCCAACGGACGGTCCACCGTCTGGCTCGACCCGCGCGACGGCAAAGTGCTGGCCGCGCAGCGCTGGAACGAACTGGATCCGGGCGCGCGGATCAACTCGGTGCTTTATCCGTTGCACACGGGAGAGTTGGGTGGCATTGCGGGCGAAACGGTCGTGGCATTGCTGGGCCTGGGCCTGGGAACATTGGGCATCAGCGGGATCTGGCTCTGGTGGCGCAGGCGGTCGTTGAAACGGCATGCCCCGCCCAGGCCTGGACGGCCGGGTATTCAACAATCCTGATGCCGTCATCTAAATGGAGCTTTGCTTCATTCGGCTCGACAACGCCGCGGCAGTTTCCTTGCGTTCGCTGTAGCGATCCACGAGGTAGGGCGCCGCATCCCGGGTAAGCAGAGTGAACTTCATCAACTCCTCCACGACGTCGACGATGCGATCGTAGTAAGGGGAGGGCTTCATGCGTCCCGCCTCGTCGAACTCCTGGTATGCCTTGGCTACGGACGATTGATTCGGGATAGTCAGCATGCGCATCCAACGTCCCAGAACCCGCATCTGGTTCACGGCGTTGAACGACTGCGATCCTCCTGAAACCTGCATCACCGCAAGCGTCTTTCCTTGGGTTGGACGCACGGCGCCCACCGACAGGGGAATCCAGTCAATCTGCGTCTTCATCAACCCGGTCATCGCCCCATGACGCTCGGGTGAGCTCCACACCATGCCCTCGGCCCATTGAGCCAGCTCGCGAAGCTCTCGGACCTTGGGATGGTCCTCGCCGGCGTCATCGACCAGCGGCAAGCCGGAAGGATCGAACAACCGGGTTTCGCCACCCAAGGCCTGAAGCAGGCGTGCAGCTTCTTCCGCGACCAGGCGGCTATAGGAGCGCTCGCGCAGCGAACCATACAGAACCAGGAAGCGCGGCGCATGCGTGGCCCGCGCGGGCGAGAACAGTCTGACGGCGTCCGGTTGCCCGAACGATGATGAATCAATATTGGGTAAGAAACTCATGAAATGCCTCGTTTGATGTGCGCTTCCAGCCAGGCGGAAGGCCGATGCCGCGCCTGTGCTGTTCGACCCGGTGCTGCGACCAGGCGTCCCTCGATACCGGTGGGTGACGGACAGCAGGCTGCTCAGCAGGCTGTGCGGGCTCCCGGATCAGACACCTCGCAGGGAACGTTCTGGCAGCAGTGTTCGGTGAGATAGCCCAGCAGCTCGTTCATATGAGAGAAGTCGGCGCGGTAGATCAGGTTGCGGCCCTGTTGTTCGACGGTGACCAGGCCGGCGTGCGCCAGTTCCTTCAGGTGGAAGGACAGCGTGTTGCGGGCGATGCCGAGCTGGTCGGCCATGACGCTGGGCGTGAGGCCATCAAGGCCTATGACGACGAGGGCGCGAAACACGCGCAGCCGTTGAGCATGAGCCAAGGCACTGAGGGCGGAGACGGCTTGATCTTCATTCATTAATTCAATCATACAACGATTATCGAATTATTGAGATGCCTGCTTGCCGATAGCCGCCGGGCGCGTCTCACCGATTGGCGGCCAGCACGGCCGCAAGGCCCGTCTGCAGATCCTTGAGGAAATCCTCGGGCACTTCCAGCGACGGGAAATGCCCGCCGATGCCGGGTGTCTGCCACCGGACGATCCGCCGATACCGCTGCTGCGCCCAGGGACGCGGACATTTTTCGATGTCGCGGGGATAGATGCTGATGGCCGACGGCACGTCTACCCGCAACTCGGGGTCCAACGAGTCGTGGCTTTCGTAGTAGATGCGGGCCGACGATGCGCCGGTCCGCGTCAACCAATACAGCGTGACGTTGTCCAGAATGCGATCCCGCGAAATCCGCTCGAACGGGCTGTCTACGCTATCCGTCCACTCTGCGAATTTGTCCAGGATCCAGGCCAGTTGCCCGACCGGCGAGTCGACCAGCGCGTAGCCTATCGTCTGCGGCCGCGTCGCCTGCTGTTTCGCGTAGGCAGCGCGGTAGCGCCAGAAGTCGCGGGTGTCCTCGGCCCATTTGCGCTCGGCGGCCGTCAGCCCGTCAGTCGATAACCCTGGCGGGGCCTGTGCCAGCGTGGTGTGGATGCCCATGACCCGAGCCGGAAACCTGCCGCCGAGGATCGCGGTAATCACGCCTCCCCAGTCGCCGCCGTGGGCCAGGAACCTGTCATAGCCCAGCCTTGCCATCAGTTCCACCCAGGCAGCCGCGATCTTCTCGGTTCCCCAACCCGTAGCCGCCGGCTTGTCGCTGTAGCCGAATCCAGGCAGCGACGGCGCCACCACATGAAACGCCGGCGCGCCGGCGTCCTTCGGATTTGCCAGTTCGTCCGCGATATCGATGAATTCAACAATGCTGCCCGGCCAACCATGCGTCAGGATCAGAGGAGTGGCGTCCGCGCGCCGGGACCGGCGATGCAGGAAGTGGATGCCCAGGCCATCGATGACAGTGCGGAACTGCCCGATCCGATTCAGGCGCTCCTCGAACGAGCGCCAGTCGTACTCGGTACGCCAGTAGTCCACCACACTGATCAGGTCGGACAACGGAACGCCTTGCGCCCAGCGGCCGGCGCCGGGCGCCGCGCCTTGAACGGTTTCGGCCTCCGGCAACCGCGCAGCGGCCAGCCGGGCGCGCAGATCATCGAGATCCGCGTCGGTGGCGCGGGCTTCAAATACGTGTATGTCATTGTCTGAATGAGGCATGCGATCTCCTGGTCGTCGTGGTTTGAACTACGAGCCATTGCGAACCGGCTTAGATGGTTCTAACATGCCGCTAAATTCACCGTCAACCGGCCTGGGGGATACCATGCCTACCGATTTTCCTGATTTCCGCCTGGGTAGCGTGCTGGCGACGAGCTTCACCGGGACCCTGACGGAACGCCGGGGCCATCCCGTGGAGCGCATTCCCACGCCGCGCCGGCTTCTGGATTGGCTGGCGGTGAACGGCCTGGCCGTGAGGTCCTGCACCGCCGCCCAGCTCGATCTTGCCTGGCAGCTAAGGGAAGCGATCCACGCCGCCGCGAGCGCGGCCGCGGTAGGAGATGCACTGCCTGCGTCCGCCGTCAAAGTCATCAATGCCTGCAGCGTCCAGGGTATGGCCGCCGCGATCCTGACATCCGAAGGCAGGCGGCAATGGCGGCTGGGCTCGTCAGCCCGCGTGGAAGACGCCCTGGGCGTCATCGCCGCCGACGCGATCAGCATCGTCGCAGGCGAGCGAGACGGAAAGCTGGCCTTGTGCGCATCGCCAAGCTGCCAGGCCGCGTTTTTCGACACCAGCCAGAGCCGCTCCCGCAGGTGGTGCGACATGAACACGTGCGGGAATCGTCAGAAGAAGGCCCGGTTTCAAGCCAACCAGAGCAAAAAAGCCGATCCGGCAGGACCCAGAGAGTAGGGGAGAGAGCCACTGTACATTTCTATAAGATTGCGCAATCCGCGCTGTCGATCAGGAGCCACCCGCCTTGTTTCTCTATTACCGGATCAGTTTCGTCTTGAGCGTGCTGGCGCTTGCCGCCTGGGCGATCACGGTCGCGGTCTATGAAGCGCCGCGTTACGGCGACGGCTATGGCCCCGACCCCCTCGGCGTGCTGCTGTACCTGTCGCTATGGCCTGTCGGCATATTGCTAGTGCATTCCGGTCTGATCGCCAGCCTGGTACGCACCAGGCAGCCCGCGTCGATCCTGCAAGGGCGCGATGGGATCGCCATCCATCTTGTGCTGGGTGTGGGCTTTCTTGCGTACGCCTTGTACAAGTTCTAACCGGGCTGAGTTCTGGCAAAGTCGGCGGGGCCGGGCAGCTAGATCAGCGGCGCAACCGGCGGTTTGCGGAGCACGGAACATTCAGGAGAGGCCAGAATCAGCGCTGGATGCCGGCGCGCTGGGTAGATCGTCTATTTATTACTTTACATAATACACATTATGCGTATATTGGATCAGGGCAAACCATTGCTTGCATGGGAGCCCTCAAGTATCAATAATGGGAATCATTATTGAAAATCCCATGATCGTGCTCCGCCGGTCGGAGCCGCATTTTCCCAGTCCCGATGTCCGCATCCTCCCCAATTCGTTCCGTCAAACGGTCCGGCTCAACCACGACGGTACGCGGATTCGTCGACGAATTGCTCAACCACTACCGCGACCTGCAGCGGCATCTCAACTATCAATTGCGCAATCCGGATGACGCCGCCGACATCGCCCAGGCAAGCTTCGAACGCGTTTACGCCAATGGCCTGAACAACGCCCACAAGAACGGCCCGGCGATCGAATCACTGCGCGGCCTGCTGTTCCGCGTCGCCCACAACCTCTGCATCGACGAGGCGCGTCGCCGCAAGGTCTCGCAGAACTGGCTGGCCCTGCATGGGCCGTTGGAAGCCGAAGCAATGGCGCCGTCCGCCGAGCAAGTCGTGTCGCAGCGGCAGATGGTCGAGCGCGTGGCGGCGGTGCTGGCGTCCCTGCCCGCGCGGCGGATGCAGGTTTTCCTGCTGTTCCGGGCCTATGGCCACAGCCGCGCCGAGATCGCGCAACAGCTGGGCATCACGGAGGCCGCGGTCGCCAAGCATCTGGTGCGCGCGACGCTGGATTGTTCCCACGCCTTGCGCAATCTGTACTTGGACTCCGATTCGGCCATCGGCCGCCCGGAACCTGGTTGCGGGCCAACCGCGGACGGCGGCAACTGACGCCATGCAGCTAGCCCCCGACGAGACGCTGATCGACCAGGCGCTCACCCTGATCGCCACCGCTGAAATCGCCACCGAGCGCGGCGCGCGCCAGGCAGTCTCCCGGCTGACCACATGGCGCGCCCGCACGCCGCAGCACGAGGCCGCTTATCTCGAGGCCATGCGGCGCTGGCAGCTGCTTGGCGCCGTAGCGCCTGACATGCGCGCACGGTTCGACCAGGACATCGCCACCGCCGGTGATCACAGACTGTCGCGCCGCGCGCTGCTTGGCTGGGCGGCCGCAGGCGCCTGTACGGCCATGCTCGGCGCGGGCTGGTACTGGCGGCGGCCGCTATACCAGGCGTCCTATGAAACCGGTTCCAGCCAGTTGTCCCGGGCGCAGGTGCCCGACCAAGCGGACGGCGGCGGCTTGGGAACGCGGATCGACCTCGCCGCTGGCACGCGTCTTGTCGTCAGCCTGTACCGCCACGAACGCGTGGTCGAACTCAGCCACGGCGAGGCGCTGTTCACGGTAGCCCCCGACGCCAGCCGGCCGTTCCGGGTCCGCACCCGCGGGGGCGAGATCGAAGTCGTGGGTACCGTGTTCACCGTGAGCGACCGCGGCGGCGTCGTGTCCCTGGCCGTGGAGGAAGGCCATGTGCGCTTCCGCCCTGCTCCACGCGACGCCCGCTGGTACACCTTGGCGCGCGGCGGCCCTCCGCTGGATTTGTACGCCCACACCGCCGTCAGCTGGCGCAACGGCGAAGTCGATGCTGTCCGGCGCATCGATCCGGACAGCATCGCGGCCTGGCGCAACGGCTGGCTGTGGTTCGACAACCAGCGCCTGGACGAAGCCCTGCCGGCCATCAACGCCTTTCGCACGCTGCCGCTGACGGCCGCCGACCCGAGGGTCAACGCCCTGCGCCTGACCGGTCGCTTTCGCAGCGCCGACGCCGGCAATGCGGCGGCTCTCCTCGAAGCGATCCTGCCGCTGCGCGCGGAATCGCAGGCTAACGGCGATGTCGTATTGCGGCTGCGCTGATTTTTTTCCAATCAGGTGTCTCCGTTTACGCGTCTCATCCGTCTTCTGTATCGATAGGACCGCCACCGGGCGGCGATTTTCTCGATAGACGGAGTTGAAATGCACCAATCCGGTATTTGCCGGCCGTTCCTGGGCCGTTCCGCGCTGGGCCTGGCGCTGTCGGGCGTACTTGGCCTGCCGCTGGCCACAGTGCCCGCGCCAGCCCAGGCTCAGGCCCAGTCGGAACAGCTCTATGGCATCGACCTGCCTGCGCAGCCATTGAGCACGGCGCTCAACATGCTGTCGCGCCAGACCAGCACGCCCATCATGGCGGGCGGCGCCCAAATCGCCGCGCATCAGGCGCCGGCCGTATCCGGCCGCATGACGGTGCGGGAAGCGCTGTCGCGGCTGCTGCAGGGATCCGGATTGTCCAGCGCGGCCACGCCAGGCGGCGGATACGCGGTGACGGCTCAAGCTGCGGCCGTCACCACATTGGCGCCGGTACTGGTGACCGGAAACTCGCAATTGCCCGAGCCCTACGCCGGCGGCCAGGTCGCCCGCGGCGGCCGCGTCGGCCTGCTGGGCGAACGCGACGTGATGGACACGCCGTTCAATATCGCCAGCTACACCTCGGAACTGATCCAGAACCAGCAGGCCAACTCCATCGCCGACGTGTTGGCGAACGACGCTTCGGTGCGCACGGTCAACGATGGCCAGGGCTCGGTGGCCGGCACCGGCGACGAATTCCAGATCCGCGGTTTTCCGGTGCGCAACCAGGATGTGTCCTTCAACGGCTTGTACGGCATGCTGCCGCTGCGCACCATCGCGCTGGACGGCGTCGAGCGCGTGGAAGTGCTCAAGGGTCCCACTGCCCTGCTGAACGGCATGAGCCCGCGGGGCAGCGTGGGCGGCGGCATCAACGTCGTCGCCAAGCGCGCCGGCGATGATCCGCTGACCCGCCTGACCGCGATTTACCAGTCCGATGCCCGTTTTGGCGGCATGGTCGACATCGGCAGGCGCTTCGGCGAGAACAACGAGTTCGGCATCCGCTTCAATGGTTCGTACCGGGACGGCGATACCGCGGTCCGGAATCAATCGAACCAGCTGGGCGTCGCGGTCGTCGGCCTGGACTATCGCGGCGAGCGCTTGCGTGTTTCGCTGGATGCCGGCCATCAGACCAACAACATCGACGCGCCGGGCGATTCCGGCGTGCTGATCTTCGGCGACAGCCTGCCGGTGCCGCGCGCGCCCGATGCGTCCAAGGGTTATTCGCCCGACTGGGGCTATGCCAAGTCACGCGACAACTACGGCGTGCTGCGCGCCGAGTACGACCTCAGCCCGCACCTGACCGTATTCGGCGGCGTGGGCTACCGGCGCAGCAACAACCGCTACCTGTATGCCGACCCCATCGTGGTCGGCCAGAACGGTGAACTCCTGATGCGCCCGTACTACTGGCCCAGCTATGAACAGAATGTCTCCACGGTCTGGGGCGCGCGCGGCGATTTCAATACCGGCCCGGTCAAGCACGAAGTCAGCCTGAGCTATTCCACCTTCGAGCAACGCGCCGGCTATTACGACTACTACATCTTCGGCATGTCGCCATCCAACCTGTACGATCCGGCGGAGATCCCCAAGCCGTCGATCGATGGACTGTCGAGTTCGCCGCCGCGCACTTCCCTGCTGAAGCTCCCGACCGTCGCGCTGGCGGACACCCTTTCCTTTGCCGATGGCCGGGTCCAATTCACCGCCGGCTTGCGCTACCAGACGGTGAAGGCGACGAACTACAGCTACACCACCGGCCAGGTGACTTCCAGCTATGACAAATCAGCCGTCACGCCGGCCTTCGGCCTGGTGGTCAAGCCTTGGACCGATGTCTCGCTGTACGCCAACTATATAGAAGGCCTGAGCGCGGGCCCCATTGCACCGGCCGGCACCTCGAACGCGGGCGAGATATTCGCGCCCATCAAGACCAAGCAGATCGAAGCCGGGGTAAAGGTTGATTTCGGCACGGTCACCACCACGCTCGGCCTGTTCCAGATCAAGCAGCCCTCCGGCTTGACGACCGTCAGTGACGGCGTGACCCGCTACGACATGAGCGGCGAACAGCGCAACCGCGGCGTGGAGTTCAATGCCTACGGCGAACTGGCGCGCGGCGTGCGCCTGTTGGGCGGCATCACCTACATCCAGCCCACGATGATCCGCAGCGCCAAGCCGGAAACCGATGGCAACAGCGCCGTCGGCGTGCCGCGCTGGATGGCCAATATCGGCATGGAATGGGATCCCTCGTTCGCGCCCGGACTTACCTTGAGCGCGCGCGCCCTGTCGACCAGCTGGCAGTACCAGAACCTGGAGAACAGCCGCCGCATTCCGGGCTGGACCCGGTGGGACCTGGGCATGCGCTATGCCACCCGCGCATTCGACCACCCCGTCACCCTGCGGGCGACCGTCAACAACGTGTTCGGCAAGGACTACTGGTCGTCGGCGTCCGAAGGGTATCTGCGCCTGGGATCGCCGCGGTCGGTGATGCTGTCGGCCTCGGTCGATTTCTAGGCCTGACGACGGACCCGCTCACTGCTGCGCGCCGCTAGCCTTGGCCACGTATGCCGCCAACGTCTCGATCTCCTTGTCCGACAGGGTCGTATAGGCCGGCATCTGGCCAATGCCGTTGCGGATGGCCGTCTCCACGCGCGCGGCATCGGGCTTGATCTCATCGAGCTTGGGGCCGATGGCCCCGCTGGATTGCGCGTCAATCAAGGTATGGCAAAGCGCACAGGCTGGCGCCGCGCCGACGAACAAGGCGCGGCCCGCTTCCATGTCAGGTTCGGCCGCCCGCGCGCCGCCATGCAGGCTGGCGCCCAACACTGCTGAGCAAAACGCGAGCTTCCAGGGCAATGCCAGGGCTTTCGCCGTCATGCCTTGACCGTCACGGCCACGGCGTGATCGCGCCAGCCGTTGTTGATGTAGCCGCCGGAATTCTGCGGACGTTCTTCGTCCTGCACCCGGCCGTCGGTATCGGTCGCCCGGCTGACCAGCACGTGTTCGCCGGCCGCCAATTCCACCGGCAGCGCGAACTGGCGCCAGGCATAGCGCCCGAGGTCCGGGCCGACCAGTTCCGCTTTATGCCAGTTCTTGCCGCCGTCGGTCGAAACCTCGACCTGCTTGATGCCGTTGGTGCCGCCAAACGCTACCCCCTGCACCACCACGCGCCCGGCCTTCAGGGTGGAAGCGGCCGGATTGGGCGTATTGATCCACGACTTCACGCCCATGGCCCACACCGAGGGCTGGCTGGGATCGCCCTTCTGGCCCGGCGGCGCCAGGCGGTAGCCGGTCTGCTGGATCGCGGCCGGGCTTTCCTTTTCAGTGAAGGCCAGCCGCTTGATGTATTTGACGCTGTTCACGCCCGTGTAGCCCGGCACGATCAGGCGCAAGGGGCCGCCATGGGCCAGCGGAATCGGCTCGCCGTTCAGTTCCCACGCCAGGAGCGCATCCCGCATCGCTTCCTTGGGCACCGAACGCTCGACCATGACCATGTTCGGGTCCAGGCCGTCCGGCAGCTTCTCGCCGCCAGTCCCGGTCATGTAGACGGCTGCCGCCGCCAATCCGCCGCAATGCTCGACCAACACGCTTACCGGCACGCCGCTCCAGATCACGCAGCCGGCCGCGCCGACCTGCCAAGGCGTGCCGCTGGGCTTGTTCGGGAAATAGCCGCGGCCGTTGCCCGAGCACTGCAGGACCATCGCCAGCGTCTGCAGGCCCATGGTCTTCAGTTGCCCCACGTTCAGGGACATGGGCCTGGCCACTCCCGCGATCTCGATGGTCCACGCGTCCCGGTCGGCCACGATCGCCTCGTCCGGCGGCGGCAGGTTGTTGCGCACATAGAGCTGGCGCAAAGGCGTCACCACTCCGCTGCCGAATGCCTCGCGGCGCGTTTCTATGGTGTTGGCGCTGTGCACGATCATCGCCTCGGGCTGCTTCCAGGCCGCGTAGGCCGGCAGCGGTTTGGCGGCGGATGCCGCAGCCTGTGGCGCGGTAGCGGCAGGCGCGGCTTTCGGCTCCGCGGCCTGAGCCGCACGACCCAAGCTGACGGCGGCCAGGGCACCGGCGCCGCCGGCCAGAAGGCGTCGGCGAGCCGCGCTCTCGATCAGGGATGAACGCATCGCAGTCTCCTCGTTGGGACCGGGAATCGTTGTTGTTCCCGAACCCTGCCGGCCAGCTACGACGTGGCAGTCTGCCCCGCGCCCGCGTGTCTCAGGCCGTCAATAGTTATGCCTGCGATGTTGGTTGAGCGATCTTTTCGTGTCAATTAGTTATTTGCAATACGCTGCCCTAGTTCGTTTGGATAGGGCAAACCACCGGCCTGGCGGGACAGCCTAGACCTGCCGAGCCAAGCTGTACACCGAAGCCGGCGGCAGATTCAGCGGCACGAAACCGACCTTGCGCGCCCGCAAGCCGCAAGCCTCGAGTACGCCCGTGGATATCGGGCAGCGCACGCCATAGGTGAACAGGGCCATCGATCCCTCGGCAGGCAAGGCATCGAACACGGCGGCCAGCAACTGGTGATGATGCGCCTGGCTCATGTTGCGCAACGGCAGGCCGCAAATGGCGGCGCCGATCCCGTCCAGCTCCGGATGGAGCTTGCGTGAGAGATCCTGCGCCGCCACCTGCAATACCGCCGCCTCGGGAAACTGCTTCCGCAAGCTGGAACTCATGGCCGAGTCCTGCTCGACCAGCACCAGACGTGTGGGGTCCACCCCGCGGCGCAGCATTTCACGCGTGAAAACACCCGTGCCGCAGCCCAACTCCAGGACTTTGCCGGCGCTGGGCGGAATGCAGGCGGTGATGGCCGCCGCCAGCGCCGGGCCGGAAGGCGCTACCGCGCCTACTGCCGCGGGATTGGACAACAGCGCCTTGACGAACTGCGTGCGCTCCCGCAGCCAGCCCATCCGAGAGCTGGTTGCGGGTTTGCGCGGAACAACGGTTTTGTAGGATTGCGTGGAATGCATGGGGCCTCAGTCTCCTGGATCGGGAATTCCGTGCGACCCCGAAACCTTAACTGCGCCAGGCCATGCACGCACGCAACCGTCGGTAAGCACCCTTGTCAATTCGACCACGGGCGGTCTCGCCTGTATCAGCGCTGTACCGGGCGCAGGTTCAAGGTATCGGCCTTCTCGCTATCCACCTTGGCGCGGCTGAACGCCATGGGGAAATACTCGCCCGTCGCCCAATCCTTGAGCAGGTTCTGGTAGTACGGGCTGCGCGGGTCGGCGGACTGCCCGGGCACGTTCTGCACGCGCGAGTTGTCCCAGTTGGCCACGTCTATCACCTGGCGATAGGACGAGCCGCTGATCTGGCGGAAGTCGCTGGCGCGGAAGGTGCCGCGATGCACCGTGTCGTTGTCGCCGCCGACCGGATAACGCGGCGTGCCGTAGGCGTTGGCGGTCGCCGGCGGCAGCAAGCTGGCCAGGCTGTGCTCGAACTGGATGTGGTGCAGCTTGCCCCACTGCCATTGCGAGGAGTCCGGACCCAGCTTGGCGCGCAGCTTCTGCATGCCGTCGTTCAACGCCTGGAGCAGCAGCGCGTCGCGGCCCTGCTGCGGCTGCGGGCCGAAGGCGCTGTCCGGGGATGCCAGCTTTTCCAGCGTCTTGGCCGTGGACAGGTTGCCGAAGGCCGCGCGGCCGTTGGCGGGCACGTACAGCTCGGTCACGCGCTTGACCACCTCGGGCAGCCAGAATTCGTAGACCGTCGCCGCGCGCGACTCGGTGCCGACCCGCGCATCCCAGTCCTTCAACAGGCTCAAGGCCTGCGACGTTCCAGGATCGGCCGAATTCAGCGATTTGGCGTAGCCCGTCAAGGTACGCGCCGGGATCGACAGGTTGTCGTACTGCAGCGCTTGCGAGCCCTGGACCGTCTGCCCCTTGCTGTCGGCCAGCACCTCGCGTATGCGCTGCACGCGGTAGGGCTCGGCCCAGGTGCGCGCGGACATGTCCTTGTAGCGGTAGTCCGCCGGCAGGTTGTACTCGTTGGCGGTGGCGACATAGCCTTCCGGCGGGTTGTAGGCGCGAGGCAGCGCATTGCCCGGCAGCACGCCGCGCCATTCGAAGTCGCCGTTGCCCGGCACGGGCAGCATGCCGGACCAGTCGGCGCGCGGACGTATCGGCGCGATGCTGCCGCCGAACCAGCCGATATTGCCGTCGACATCGGCATAGACCATGTTTTCGCTGGGCGTGTAGTGCTTCTCCATGCCGGCGACGAATTCGTTCCAGTTCTGCGCCTGGTTCAGCCGCAGGCTGGCCAGATAGGCCGCGGTTCCGGGGAATTCCAGGTAGGCCGCGCGCAAGGCATAGGCCTTGTGGCGCACCGGATCCACGTGGATGACCGGGCCGTGGCGGGTGAATTTCAGCTGGCGCACCGCCGCGCTCTGTCCGCGCACCGGGATGGACTCATCGACCTGCCGCATCTTCTCCCAGCGGCCCTTGTAGCGGTATTCGTCGGGCTTGGCCGGGTTGGTGTCGTAGACGTACAGGTCTTCCTCGTCGCCGAAGGCGAAGATGGTCAGCCCGAAGGCGATGCGGTCGTTGTGCCCCATGGACACGCCGGGCAGCGCTGGTTCGCCGGCGCCGATCACGTTCCAGCCAGGCGCGTTCAGGTGCACCATGTAGCGCAGCGACGGCATGGTGATGGAACGGTGCGGATCGCCCGCCAGGATGGGCTTGCCCGTGGCCGTGTGCTGCCCGCCTATGGTCCAGTTATTGCTTTCATAGCGGGTCGCCATGGGATCGAAAGCGGGGTCCAGCGAGGCCAGCATGCTGGCCGACAGTTCGCGTGCGAGCTTGTCGCGCTCGGCGGCAGCGAGCGGGCTGCGCGGGAAGTCGGCGGCGACGAACTTCTGGCCGTTGCGCGCCAGGTTGTAGTCGGCCAGGACCGTGTTGTCGATCTGGCGCACGTCCAGGCCCGCAGGCACCTGCAGGGCCAGCGGCGGCTCGAAGGTGCTGAGTCCCTGCACGGCGTTCAGGCCCAGCGCGGCGACCCGTTGCGCCATCCTGACCTCTTCGCTGAGATTGCGCGTCAAGCCGTAGATGCGGATGAGCGAAGTCTCGGGGCTCCAGTAGCCGGGTTCAGTGCCGGTCAGCTTGAATTCCGGCGGCATCTGCTCGGGATTCGCCTTGACCCAATCGACATAGGCGTTGATGCCCGCCGCGAAGGACGTGAGGATGGCCTTGCCCTGCGGATGGTAGCTGGCGAATTCAGCCTGCATGTCGCCGCGGTACAGGAACAGCCGCGCCGCGCGGTCCTGCTCGACGAAGCGCGGGCCGAACTGTTCGGCCATCTTGCCCTCGCCCTGGCGGCGCCAGAGGTCGAGCTGCCACAGGCGGTCGCGCGCCGCGCTGAAGCCCTGCGCGAAGAACAGGTCATCCTGGTTCTGCGCGTAGATATGCGACACCCCATGCCGGTCGCGCACGATCTCCACGGGCTGGGACAGCCCCTTCATGTCTACGGTTTCTTTCTTGCCTCCGGGCGATGCGCAGCCTGCCAGCACTGCAATCAACCCGCTCGCCAGCCATGCGGCGGCCCTGCGATTGAACGTACGCATTGACTCCTCCTCGGTTTTATCTGTCTTCTATCTGCCTGCCGGCTTCGAGGGGGCCACGCCGCCCGAAGCGACCGCTAGCAATATGTACAACCAAATCACGGGTTCGTGGAACGCTGTTTCATTTGATCAGCTTAGTCAGAATATGTAACCAGTGCCGGATCGGGCCACGGGTTCAGGTAGACGTAAACGCGGGGGCAGAGAATGGACCGCATAAGAACTTGCAGGAGACATCATCATGTCTCGGAGACTATTGCTCGCCCTGCCCGTCCTGGCACTGGCCCTGCACAGCGCCACCGCGGCAGCGGCACCCGCGCCCGATATCCTGCTGGGCGCTTCCGTCCAACTGACCGGCCCTGTCGCCAATACCGGCCGCTACTACCGCGATGCCTATCAGATGGCGGTGGACCAGATCAACGCCGCTGGCGGCGTGAAGATTGGTGACGCCAACCACAAGCTGGCGCTGAAGATCTACGACAACCAATCGGACGTCAACCTGAGCGTGCGGCAGTACACGCAGCTGGTGACGCAGGACAAGGCCAATCTGCTGCTGGGCCCCTTTGCCAGCAATTTCGCGCTGGCCGATTCCGCCGTCTCGGAAAAGTACAAAGTGCCCATGGTCCAGGGCGGCGGCGCCTCGGACCAGATCTTCTCGCGCAAATTCAAGTACATCTTCGGCACCTTGGCGCCGGCCAGCAATTACTTCGGCAGTACCGTGGAGATGTTGAAGGCGCTCAAGCCCGCGCCCGCCAACGTGGCCTTGCTGTACGCCGATGACGCTTTCGATGTGTCGGTGGCGCAGGGTACCCGCCCGCTGCTGAAGGCCGCGGGGCTACCCATCACGATGGACGAGCGCTACAGCACCAACGCCACCGACTTCAACTCGCTGCTGTCGCAGATCAAGAGCAAGAACGTGGACGCGGTGCTGGTGGCGGGACACGAGACCGAGATCCTGAACTTCGTGCGCCAGGCCAAGAGCCTGGCCGTCGCGCCCAAGATGTACTCCTTCACCGTGGGCGTGCCGTCGGAGGATTTCCGCAAGGCGCTGGGGCGCGACGCGGACTACGCTTTCGGCATGACCGCCTGGCTGCCGTCGGCCGCGTTGAAGGACCGCTGGTTCGGCGACGCCGAGCAGTTCGCCCGCGCCTACAAGGCCAAGTTCGGCTATGACCCGGACTATCACGCGGCGTCCGGCGTGGCCGACGTCGAAGCGCTGGTCTATGCCATGGAAAGCGCCGGCAGCGCCAAGCCGCAGCAAGTGCGCGACGCCCTGGCCAAGATCAAGTTCGACAGCTTGTACGGCCCCGTCGCGTTCAACGCGCAGGGGCAGATCGACCTGCCTCAGGTCGTGATCCAGGTGCAGGGCGATCAGTTGGCCGAGATCTATGGCGCCAAGGGCTTCATCACGCAGCCCAAGTACCCCATGCCAGCCTGGAACGCGCGCTAGGGCCAGCGGGAGGACGGGATGGATCTGCTCGCGCAAATCCTGGTCAACGGCATACTGCTGGGCGGGCTGTATGCCGTGATGGCGCAAGGCCTGGCGCTGGTCTGGGGGGTGCTGAACATCGTCAACCTCGCGCACGGCGCGTTCATCATGCTGGGGGCGTACGCGTCCTGGTACCTGTACAACGACGCGGGCGTCGATCCCTTCCTGGGGTTGCCATTGACGGCCGCCGCCATGTTCCTGCTGGGCTACGCCCTGCAGCGCGGCCTGCTGAACCTGGTGGTGCGCGCGCCCATGTTCAATACGCTGCTCATCACATTCGGCCTGGAGGTCGTGCTGACCTATCTGGCGCAGCTGGCATTCTCGGCCGATTTCCGCACCATCAACCCGCCCTACGCCGGCAACAGCTACGCCATCGGCCCCGTGACCCTGCCCCTGGCGCGATTGGCCGCCTTTGGCGTGGCGTCGGCGCTCACGCTCGGAATGTGGCTGTTCCTGCTGCACAGCCGCCTGGGGCGCGCCATCCGCGCCACCGCGCAGAATCTGATCGCGGCCCGGCTTTATGGCGTCGAGCCGCGCCATCTCTACGCCGTCACGTTCGGGCTGGGTCTGGCGCTGGCAGGCGCGGCCGGCGGGCTCTATGGCACGGTCTCGCAGATCAATCCATACATCGGCGCCACGCTCACCGCCAAGTGCTTTGCCATTTCCATCATCGGCGGGCTGGACAATCCGCTGGGCGTGATGGTGGGCGGACTGTTCCTGGGCATTGTCGAATCCCTCACCACGCTATACGTGGGGCCGACCTACGCCGACGTGGCCAGCTTCGGGATTCTGGTGCTGGTGCTGCTGGTCAAGCCCAGCGGCCTCCTGGGCAGAGCGGCATGACGGCGCCGCGCGTGCTGCTGGCATTGCTGGCGCTGGCCGCGCTGGCTGGCGTGCCCTGGTATGGCTCGGACGTGCTGGTGCAGTTCGGCATCAACACCCTGCTGCTGGCGGTGCTGGCCCAGGGCTGGAACATCATCGGCGGATACGCCGGCTACGCGTCCTTCGGCAACTCGGTCTTCTACGGCCTGGGCAGCTATGGCGTGGCCATCGCCATGGCGCAGTGGGAACTGCCCTTCGCGGCGGGACTGGCGCTGGGCGTCGCGCTGGCCGTGGTTTTTGCCGTGGTATTGGGCCTGCCGGTGCTGCGGCTGCGCGGCCATTACTTCGCCATCGCCACCCTGGCGCTGGCGCAGGTCATGACGGCCATCGTCTCCAACATCGGGCTGGCCGGACAGAACATCGGCCTGGTGCTGCCGCCACTGAACAACGATCCGCTGTTCTACGAACTGGCCCTGGGCCTGCTGGTGCTGGCCACGCTCACCATCGCCTGGCTGACGCGCAGCCGCTTCGGTTTCGGGCTGATCGCGATCCGCGAGAACGAGGAAGGCGCGGCCGTCATGGGCGTGAACACCACGCTGTACAAGGTCACCGCGTTTGCCATCTCAGGCGTATTCAGCGCGCTGGCCGGCGGGATCCACGCCTACTGGATCACCTTCCTGGATCCGGAAAGCGCCTTCGACATCAGTCTGAACGTGAAGATGATCATCATGGCGGTATTCGGCGGCGCGGGCACCGTGTTCGGCCCGGTGGTGGGCGCGTTCTCGCTGTCGGCCATCTCGGAACTGCTGTCCAGCGAGATCACCAGCGTGGCGGGGCTGTTCTTCGGCGCGGTGATCGTCGCGGCGGTGGTGCTGATGCCGCGCGGCCTGGCCGACCTGCTGCGCCGTTTCCGCAAGTCGGGCTGGCGCTACTTCGTCGACAACATACGGGCGCACCGGCTATGAGCGCGATCCTCGACCTGCGCAATGTGACTCGGCGCTTTGCCGGGCTGGTGGCCGTGAACCAGGTCAGCTTCACGCTGGCCGAGGGGGAAATCCTCGGCCTGATCGGCCCCAATGGCGCCGGCAAGACCACGCTGGTCAGCCTGATCAGCGGCACGCTGGCGCCCAGCGCAGGCGAGATTCTCTATCAGGACCGGCCGATAGGCGGATTGCCCGCCTATCGCCGCGCCCGCCTGGGCATAGGCCGGACCTTCCAGATCATGCGACCCTTCCCCGGCCTGTCGGTGCTGGACAATGTGGCGGTCGGCGCCCTGTTCGGCCACGGCGGCGGCCAGCCCAAGCTGGCGCTGGCGCGCGAGCAGGCGCGGGCCTGCCTGGACTTCGTCGGGCTGGGCCGCGCAGCGGAGCAGCGCGCCGAGGAGCTGGGCGGCCCGGGCCGCAAGCGGCTGGAACTGGCCAAGGCCCTGGCCATGCAACCCAAGGTGCTGCTGTGCGACGAGGTCATGGCGGGGCTCAATCTGGTCGAGATCGACGAAGTCATCGAGGTCATCCGCAAGGTCCGCGACAGCGGCATCAGCGTGCTGGTGATCGAACACGTCATCAAAGCCATCAAGAGCCTGTCGGACCGGCTGCTGGTGCTGCATCACGGCGAAAAGATCGCCGACGGCGCGCCCGGCGAGGTGCTGGCCGATCCCGCGGTGGTGCAGGCCTATCTGGGCAAGAGGCGCGCATGAGCGACGCCGCCGCCCCCTTGCTGAAGGTGGAAGGACTGAACGCCGGCTATGGCGAACTGCCAGTGCTGCACGACATTGCGCTGGAAGTCCGCCGCGCCGAAATCGTGGCCCTGGTGGGCAGCAATGGCGCGGGCAAGACCACCTTGTTGCGGGCGCTGTCGCGGGTGCTGCCCTGCACGGGCAGCATCGTGATGGACGGCCGGCAACTGTCGCGCTCCACGCCGGACGAGGCCTTTGCTTGCGGCATGGTGCAAGTGCCCGAAGGACGCCAGCTGTTCGACCGCATGACGGTGCAGGACAACCTGCTGATGGGCGCCTACCGCCGCGGCAGCAAGGCGGATGTGGCGCGCGACCTGGACCGCGTCTACACCTACTTCCCGCGGCTGTCGGAACGGCGCCGCCAGCTTGCCGGCAGCATGTCCGGCGGCGAACAGCAGATGTGCGCCATGGCGCGCGCCCTGATGGCCGCGCCGACACTGATGATGATCGATGAAATGAGCCTGGGCCTGGCGCCGGTGGTAGTCGAGCAACTGATGGGCGTGCTGGCCGACATCCGCCAGGAAGGCGTCACGGTGCTGCTGGTGGAACAGGACATCCACCTGGCGCTGACGGGCGCCGACCGCGGCTATGTGATGGAGACCGGCCGCATCGCGCTTTCCGGCCCGGCGCAATCGCTGCTGTCCGATCCGAAGGTGCAGCAGGCCTATCTGGGAATCTGACCCTGCCCGGCGCGCCTCTTGCGCCGGCCTGCGTTCGAGCCTAAATTGATCGATGTCGCCCGCCGTCTGGCCCCTGCGAACGCGCGGCGCGAATGGCGTCATTGGGTTGTTTTTCTATCTTTTGTTCCACCAAGGAGCGATGCGATGAAAGTGAAACACCTGTTAGGTCCGGCCGCGCTGGCGCTGTCATTGCTGGCCGCCGCGCCGGTGGTGGCCGCGCCTACCGAGCCGGCGCCCATCATCACCGGCAAGCAATGGACGGAGTCCGACGCAAACCTGAAAAAGGCCTATCTGCTGGGCATGGCCAACCTCATCCAAGTGGAGCAAGCCTATCAGCAGCGCCGCGCGCCTGCGGCCAACCAGACGCTGATCCCGCGCTTCGCCCAGGGCTTGCAGAGCCACACGCTGGACTCCGTGCGCGAAAGCCTGGATAGCTGGTATGCGGCCAATCCCGGCAGGATGGACCGGCCCGTGGTCGAAACGCTCTGGTTCGAAATCGTCGCGCCCGCAGCGCCAGCCGCTCCCG
>LNAP01001939.1_pt1 | contig 21332 bp, 21 predicted proteins | sample 602601 | NCBI WGS metagenome assembly LNAP01 (sample SAMN02440304, study PRJNA202911) | soil metagenome | biome: Subtropical and temperate rainforests or woodlands; isolation source: soil samples (1 kg each in a 20% v/v slurry with milli Q water) were... ...
CGTCATTCCCGCGCAGGCGGGAATCCAGCGGTGGCCGCAGCGGCACCGAGGCTGGCTTCTGGGTTCCCGTCTGCGCGGGAACGACGGGCGGAAAAGAATCAAAGGGATCTGCCCCCTTTATACGTTTATACGGTCATGCACGATACGGCAAAAACGGCGCGCGCCTTGATTTCACGCACTACGCCGCTGATAAGCCCGCCGCAACACCCATGCCGCCCAGCCTACTGCAGCCAGCGCCAGTAGCGCGCCGACTATCCGCACAAAACGCCCCCACGCCTGCGAGTGTTGCAACCCGCCTAAGGTCTCGAACAGATAAATCCAGTCATGCGGGCCGTCCTCGCCGGTGTGCCCGCCAAGCAAGGTGAGCTGCGGGTGAAGTGCGTCATAAATGTAGGGCGCCAGATCAATCAGGCTGATGCCCGCCCACCACAGGCACACCGCCGCGCCAAACGGGTCGCGGTTTTTGCGCAGGAAGGCCACGCCGATGGCGAGCGGCAACAACACCTGAAACAGGCTGCCACCCGCGATGGTAAGAAATTCGCCAAACGGCATGAACAGCACATGTCCGGCTTCGTGAATGGGCAGCAGGATGTTGTGCATGAAGCTCTGGAACACTTCGCCATCGGTGACGTCGCGCGTCATCAGGAACACGCCCCAAACCGCCAGGCCGCACAAAACGGCTGCACGCACAGCCAAAAACGCAGGATCACCCGCATCCTTGCCGGGCAAGGTCAACAGGTTCGCACGCCAGGAATCAGCCTCTGCGTCTTCTTCTTCAAATTCGTTGTCCTGCTCTTGCCGTTGCGCCATCGCCGACTTTGTCACGCGCTGTGGCGGCCACTTGTGCATATACACGCCGCAGGCCGGGCAGGCATCCGTCGCGCCCAGCGGCTGCGGTGGCAGATGGCCGCATTTGGGACAAACCTTAAAAGGCGCTGGCACAATAAATGGCTCGACGAAAACTCAGCGCCGCCGTCCGCCGAGAATGGAACCCAGCACGCCGCGGATGATTTCGCGGCCGACTTGCGAACCCATGGTGCGTGCGGCGCTTTTCACGGCCGCTTCGAGCACGCCTTGGCGGCGGCTGCTTCCGCCGCCAAACATGTCGCCCAGAGTATCCAGCAGGCCGCCACCTGACGGCTGCGCGCCATCAGCGTCGCGGTTTGCGTTCTGTCTGCCGTTGTTCGCCGTCCTACCAGCGCCGAGTTTTTCAAACGCCGAATCGCGGTCGACCGCTTTTTCGTAATGCCCGGCGAGCAGCGAATTGTTGATTGCCGCACGGCGCTCATCCGCCGTCATCGGCCCGATGCGTGACGAGGGCGGCAGCACAAACGCGCGCTCGACTACCGTCGGCCGGCCTTGTTCATCCAGAAACGACACCAGCGCTTCGCCCACGCCCAGCTCGGTAATCGCCGCCACCGCATCAAACGCCGGATTGGCGCGCAAGGTGTCGGCCGCCGCTTTGACCGCTTTCTGGTCGCGTGGCGTGAAGGCGCGCAAGGCATGCTGCACGCGGTTGCCGAGTTGGCCGAGCACGGTGTCGGGAATGTCCAGCGGGTTTTGCGTGACGAAAAAAATACCTACGCCTTTCGAGCGGATCAGGCGCACGACTTGCTCGATTTTTTGCAGCAAGGCGGGCGGCGCGGCGTCAAACAAAAGATGCGCCTCATCAAAGAAAAACACCAGCTTGGGCTTGTCCAGGTCGCCCGCTTCGGGCAGCCGCTCGAACAACTCGGCCAGCAGCCAGAGCAGGAAGCAGGCATACAGGCGCGGAAAGTTCATCAGCTTTTCGGCGGCGAACACATTGATCATGCCGCGTCCGCCCATTGCGCCAGAGCCGGTCTGCATGAGGTCGTCGATGTCCAGCATCGGCTCGCCGAAGAACCGGTCGCCGCCTTGTTCTTCGAGCGTCAATAGGCCGCGCTGAATGGCGCCGATCGACGCCGCCGAGACATTGCCATAGCCGGTGCGGAATTCATCGGCGTGCTCGCCCACGTGCTGCACCATGGTGCGCAGGTCTTTCAGGTCGAGCAACAGCAAGCCCTGGTCGTCGGCAATCTTGAATACCAGTTGCAGCACGCCAGCCTGGGTTTCGTTGAGGTTGAGCACGCGCCCGAGCAGCAACGGCCCCATGTCGGAAATCGTGGCGCGCACCGGATGGCCCAGCTCGCCGAACACATCCCAGAAAGTCACCGGGTTGCCCGCCGGTTGCCAGTCCGTCACGCCCAGCGCGTCGAGGCGTTTTTGCAGTTTCTCGCTGGCGACCGCGGCGACGCCCAGGCCGGACAAATCGCCTTTGGCGTCGGCCAGAAATACCGGCACACCGGCCTGCGAAAATTGTTCGGCCATGCGCTGCAAAGTGACCGTTTTGCCCGTACCCGTCGCGCCGGTAATCAAGCCGTGGCGATTGGCCATGCGGGTAAGGATGGCCCGTTCTTTGTCGCCACATTTCGCGACAGGCAAGGCATTGCTCATTGTAAGGGGATCTCCGGATGCTAAAATTCGACCATCTTAAACGTAATTTCCACCCAATCCAAAGGACAACAGCATGGCCGGACATTCCAAATGGGCCAATATTCAGCATCGCAAAGGGCGTCAAGACGCCAAGCGGGGCAAGGTATTCACCAAACTGATCAAGGAAATCACCGTCGCCGCCAAAATGGGCGGGGGCGACATCACTGCCAACCCGCGCCTGCGCATGGCGATTGAAAAAGCCAAGGGGCAAAGCCTGCCCAAGGACAACATCGACAACGCCATCAAGCGCGGCACCGGCCAGCTCGACGGCGTGAATTACGAAGAAATCCGCTACGAAGGCTATGGCATCAACGGTGCGGCGGTGATGGTGGACTGCCTGACGGACAACAAGGTGCGCACCGTGGCCGAAGTGCGCCACGCCTTTGCCAAGCACGGCGGCAACATGGGCACCGACGGCAGTGTGGCATTTTTATTCACCCACTGCGGACAGATGATTTTCGCCCCGGGCACGGACGAAGCACGGCTGATGGACGCCGCGATTGAAGCCGGTGCGGACGACGTGGTGACGAACGACGATGGTTCGATTGAAGTGGTCACCCCGCCGAACGACTTTGCGCAGGTGAAAGACGCGCTGGAAAAAGCCGGTTTCACGCCGGAATTCGGTGACGTGACCATGAAGCCGGAAAACGAAGTGGAGTTCACGGGGGAAGACGCCATCAAGATGCAAAAGCTGCTCGATGCCTTGGAAGCGCTGGATGACGTGCAAGAGGTGTACACCACCGCAGTGCTTGAGGAATGATGCGCCCGGCCATGACTTCATTGCCGCGCAATCGCCCATAAGCCACACGCAACGATGTCCGCCAATCCCCTGCGCATCCTTGGCATTGACCCCGGCTTGCGCTCGACAGGCTTTGGGGTGATCGAAAAGCAGGGCAATGCGCTGAACTACATTGCCAGCGGCTGCATCAAAACGAATAGTGAAGAGAGCCTGCCGCTACGCGTGAAAACCCTGCTGGATGGGGTGGGCGAAGTGATTGCCACCTATCAGCCACAGCAGGCGGCGATTGAGATTGTGTTCGTTAATGTCAATCCGCAATCCACTTTGTTGTTGGGCCAGGCGCGCGGCGCGGCACTCTCGGCCTTGGTGCTGGCACATCTGCCGGTGGCGGAATACACCGCGCTGCAAGTCAAGCAGGCCGTGGTGGGTCACGGCAAGGCAGCCAAGGAGCAGGTACAGCAAATGGTGATACGGCTCTTGAAACTATCCGGCGCGCCGGGCGCCGATGCGGCCGATGCGCTGGCCTGCGCGATTGCCCATGCCCATGGGGGGCAAGGCTTGGGCGCGCTGGCAACGGCCGGGCGGCGCGTGCGTGGCGGCAGATTGTCATGAGCCAACGGGCTGGCGATTCACCTCCGCATGCCTTGTTTTCAATGCGCACGACGACCACCCAATGCCCCGGCAGGCAAACAATGAGTAAAACTATCGGTAAAACAAGCCGTGGATTCTGAACGAGTCACCGCCAAGACGGCTGTGCGCGGATCACCGCAACCCAGGCCGCACGCGCTGCAGCCGGGGCGCTATCGCAACCTGCTCACGCTGTTTCTTGCCACGCGCCCGGCTTTTCTTGCTGTCACGCTGACGGCCGTTCTGCTGGGGCTGGCCAGCGCTTATGCCGATGGCGTTGTGATCGCGCTGCTTCCTGCCGCGCTCACGCTGAGTTTTGCCCTGGTTGCGCATGCGGGTGCGAATGTGATCAACGACTATCACGATCGCAACAACGATGCGGAGAATACCGAGCGCCTGTTCCCGTATACCGGCGGCTCGCGCTTTATTCAAAATGGCTTGCTCACCCCAAAAGCCACGGCGCAGCTGGGTTATGGCTTGCTGCTGGCGGTAATTCCCGCCGGGCTGTGGCTGGCGGCGCACAGTGCGCCAGGCCTGATGTTCATTGGCCTGGCAGGACTACTGATCGGCTGGGGCTATTCAGCGCCCCCGCTGGCGCTGGCCAGTCGCGGCTTGGGTGAATTGGCCATTGTCGCCAGCTGGTTGCTGGTGGTCGTTGGCAGCGATTACGTGCAGCGTCGCAGCTTCGCCCTGTTACCGCTGGTCGCTGGCAGCGGCTATGCGCTGTTGGTGGCCAATATCCTTTACATCAACCAGTTTCCCGATGCGACGGCGGACGCCGCCGCAGGCAAGCGCACCCTGATTGTGCGCCTCGGCCGCCGCCGCGCACGCATGGGTTTTATTGCCATCCTGCTGCTCTCAGCCCTGTGTGTTCCGCTGGGCGTAGCCTTCGCCGTCTTGCCAGCGCCGACTTTTTTCGCCCTGCTAGCACTGCCCTTGAGCCTCGCTGCTGCGCGCGGATTGTGGCACCATGCCCAAACGCCCGCCCGGCTGGCGCCTGCGATCAAGTGGTCACTCTTTGCCGCGCAAACGTATGGCTGTCTGCTGATCGCGGCGCTGATTTTCAGCAAGCGCTAAACTTACCCAAAACCAACGAAGGAACACCATGATCGGTCGCATTACTGGCACGTTGATTGAAAAAAACCCGCCTGCGGTCGTGGTGGATGTGCACGGCCTGGGTTATGAAATCGACGTGCCGATGAGCACGTTTTACAACCTGCCCGCCACGGGCGAAAAAGTCTCTTTATTCACTCACCTGGCCATTCGCGAAGACGGGCATTTTTTGTATGGTTTTGGCACGCTGGATGAGCGCGCGGCGTTTCGGCAGTTGCTCAAAGTCTCCGGCATTGGCGCGCGCACAGCCTTGTCGGTGCTCTCCGGCATGTCGGTGAATGAACTGGCCCAGGCCATTAGCCTGCAGGAAGCCGGGCGCATCATCAAAGTACCGGGCATTGGCAAAAAAACCGCCGAGCGGCTGCTCTTGGAGCTGCGCGACAAGCTGCCCAAAACCATGGCGGCAGGCAGCGTAAAAGTCGGCGCTGGCGAGACGGCGATGGATGCCACTGCCGATATTCTTAACGCGCTGTTGGCACTGGGTTACAACGAGCGCGAAGCCTTGGGCGCGATGAAAAATATCCCCGCAGAGACTTCCGTTTCCGACGGCATACGCCAGGCGTTAAAGTTGCTGTCGAAATCTACCTGAACTGAACTGAGCTGAGCCTTCGCGGTTCACCTCGACTAAACTTGCGTCATGAGTATTCAGACCGATAACCTTGCCGCCGCATTTACAGAACTGCCAGAACGCGTCATCGCCGCGAATAGCGAGTCGCGGCAGGAAGAAGCCCTGGAGCGCGCGCTGCGGCCGAAGAAACTGGCGGATTACGTCGGCCAGCAAAAAATCCGCGAACAGCTGGAAATTTTCATTCAAGCCGCCAAGGCGCGGCAAGAGTCGCTCGACCACGTGCTGCTATTCGGCCCGCCGGGTTTGGGCAAAACCACGCTCGCTCACATTCTGGCGCATGAAATGGGCGTCAATCTGCGCCAGACCTCGGGCCCGGTGTTAGAACGGGCGGGCGACCTGGCGGCGATGCTGACCAACCTCGAACCCAATGACGTGCTCTTCATCGACGAGATTCATCGCCTCTCGCCGGTGGTGGAAGAAATTCTCTACCCCGCGCTGGAAGATTTTCAGATTGACATCATGATCGGCGAAGGCCCCTCGGCGCGTTCGGTCAAGCTCGATCTGCCGCCGTTCACGCTGGTGGGCGCCACCACGCGGGCGGGCATGCTGACCAACCCGCTGCGCGACCGTTTTGGCATTACCGCGCGGCTGGAGTTTTACACGCCGGAAGAATTGAGCCTCATCGTGCGCCGCTCGGCGCATTTGCTGAACTGCGAGATTGTGGATGATGGCGCAGCGGAAATCGCCCGCCGTTCGCGCGGCACGCCGCGCATTTCCAACCGCCTGTTGCGACGTGTGCGGGATTTTGCCGAAGTCCGCGCCAATGGCAAAATCACCCGCGAGGTGGCGGACGCTGCGCTCACCATGCTGGACGTCGATCACCTGGGGCTGGACGTGATGGACCGAAAACTGCTCCTGGCCATGCTGGAAAAATTTTCCGGCGGCCCGGTTGGCGTGGATAACCTGGCCGCAGCAATAGGCGAAGCGCGCGATACCATTGAAGACGTGCTGGAGCCTTATTTGATACAGCAAGGCTATCTGCAGCGCACCCCGCGCGGCCGCATAGCGACCCCGGCCATCTGGCGGCATTTTGGCCTGGATTCCTCGCTGAATTCCTCATCGCCTCCCCCGCCGACAGCGCCCGCCTCGCTGTTTGATTAAGTCGTTTGATGATCAATACGCTGCCTTAAAACATGGCCTTATTTTCCATTCCCATCCGCATTTATTACGAAGACACCGATACCGCAGGCATTGTGTATTACGCCAATTACCTGCGTTTTTTGGAGCGCGGGCGAACGGAGCTGTTACGCAGCTTAGGCATCGAACAGTCGGCGCTGGCGACACGGCACATCGCTTTCGCGGTTCGTTCGGTTAACGCAGAATATTTAAAACCTGCGAAACTTGATGACCTGCTCATGGTCGAAACGCAGGTTGCCAGCGTTGGCCGGGCACAAGTCATGTTTCATCAAGCAGTCAAACGCACTGACGCTACGCAAGAAACGTTATTGTTAGAAGCACAGGTCCGCGTGGCCTGCATTGATCCTGTGCTTGGCAAACCCCTTGCCATGCCGCAGGAAATTCATCAACAATTCACCGCACTTACGGAAAAATCAGCATGAATATTACGCAAGACCTCTCCATTATCGAACTCATCATGCACGCCAGCCTGGTGGTCAAGCTGGTCATGTTGCTGTTACTGGGCGTCTCCTTCATGTCCTGGTATTACATCTTCCGCAAGTTTTTTTCCATTCGCGATGCGCAAGCCAAAACCGATAAATTCGAACGCGATTTCTGGAGTGGCGGCGACTTGAATGCCTTGTATCAAAGCGCGGTCAATAACCGCCATGAAACGGGCGCGCTGGAGCGTATCTTTGAAGCAGGTTATCGTGAATTCACCAAGCTGCGCGGCCAGAAAACGCTGGACGCCGCGACCGTCGTAGACGGCGCTCGCCGCGCCATGCGCGCAACCTATCAGCGCGAGATTGACGATCTGGAATCGCACCTGGCCTTTTTAGCCTCGGTGGGCTCGGTTTCGCCTTATGTGGGTTTATTCGGCACGGTGTGGGGCATCATGCACGCCTTTCGCGGCCTGGCGAACATGACCACCGCCACGCTTTCCGTCGTCGCCCCCGGCATTGCTGAAGCGCTGGTGGCCACGGCCATTGGCCTGTTCGCGGCGATTCCCGCCGTGGTGGCTTACAACCGCTTTGCGCACCGGGTCGATCGCGTCGCGGTGCGCTTCGAGAGCTTCATGGAAGAATTCTCCAACATTTTGCAGCGGCAAACCCGCTAAGACTTTTCTCTTCATTTCTCATACTTTTAGATCAGGGGACGCACATGAGTTCAAGCGGAAAACTGCAAGGCAAAGTCGCCATCATCACGGGCGCTGCCAGCGGCATAGGCAAAGAAATCGCACTGGTTTATGCACGTGAAGGCGCAGCCGTTGCCGTGGCGGACATCAATCAGACCGCAGCGCAAAAAACGGCCGATGAAATCATCGCCGCCGGTGGCCAGGCCATGGGCATCGCCATGGACGTCACCGACGAAGCGGCAGTTAATAACGGCACAGACCAGGTGGCAGCCGCCTGGGGCAGCGTGGATATTCTGATCTCCAACGCCGGCATACAAATCGTCAATCCGATTGAACAGTTCAGTTATGCCGACTGGAAGAAAATGCTGGCCATTCACCTGGATGGCGCATTTTTAACCACTAAAGCGGCGTTAAAACACATGTACAAAGACAATCGCGGCGGCATAGTGATCTACATGGGTTCAGTGCATTCCCACGAAGCATCGCCCCTGAAAGCGCCTTATGTGAGCGCCAAGCACGCACTGATGGGTTTATCCAAAGTGCTGGCCAAGGAAGGCGCCGCCCACAACGTGCGCTCGCATGTCATCTGCCCGGGCTTTGTGCGTACCCCCTTGGTCGATAAGCAAATTCCCGAGCAAGCCAAGGAGCTAGGCATCAGCGAAGAGGACGTGATCAAGCATGTCATGCTTGGCAACACCGTGGATGGGGTATTCACCACGGTGGATGATGTCGCGCAAACCGCGTTGTTTTTAGCCAGCTTCCCCAGCGCTGCGCTCACGGGGCAATCGTTCATTGTCAGCCACGGCTGGTCGATGAAGTAAACAGAACCTCCTCCCCAACAAAAATCCATGACGGCAACCCCTGCCCCGGCCAAAGCGCCTGTCTCGCAAACAGAGCAAACCCTTCGCTCGCGTCTGGCGGAATATGAAGTCGTCGCCCTGGTACTGCAAGGCGGCGGAGCGCTTGGTTCGTATCAAGCCGGGGTGTTTGAGGGTTTGGCAGAAAAGAACATTCAACCCGGCTGGGTTGCCGGCATATCCATTGGCGCTTTGAATGCAGCCATTATTGCTGGCAATCCAGCCAATAAACGGGTCGAACAACTACACGCTTTTTGGTCATCCATTTGCAAGCACCCTGTGCTGCCGCCCACACCGGCTGATGCGATGCTGGTGGAAATCTGGCCACCCGCCCTGCGCGAAACGCTGGATGTCTGGGAAGCCTCACGCGCGCTGATCGAAGGACAAAACGGGTTTTTCATGCCACGCCTGTTTCCCTGGCTGCCCACCCTGCACGGCAAGCCGGACAACACCAGTTTTTACGACACGACCATCATGCGCAGCACGCTGGAAAAATTTGCCGACTTTGAGCGCATCAACGATACCCGCCAGATGCGCGTGTCAGTCGGCGCAGTCAATGTGAAGAGTGGTAATTTCACCTATTTTGACAACACCAAAATCACCTTGAAGCCTGAACACTTCATGGCTTCCGGCGCCTTGCCGCCAGGCTTTGCGGCAGTGGAAATTGATGGCGAATACTACTGGGATGGCGGCTTGGTTTCCAATACGCCGCTGTACCATGTGCTGACCAGCGAAGCACGCAAAGACACACTGGTATTTCAGCTTGACTTGTGGAGCGCACGCGGGACTGCGCCAACCGATTTAGTGGAAGTGGCCATCCGGCAAAAAGACATTCAGTATTCAAGCCGCACGCGGATGATTACCGAATACATGGAAACCACACAAAAATACCGCCGCATGGTGCAAGAACTCATGGCGCTAGTGCCTGAGGCCAGTCGCGATAACGCGTGGTATCAGCGCGCCATGGCCTCTTGCAGCGACCGGCGCTTTAATGTGATCCACCTGATTTACAAAGACAAGGGCGAGCACGAGTCGCACTATATGGATTATCAATTCGGCCCGCTGGCCATGCGCAACCACTGGCATGCGGGGCTCACCGATATTCGCCAAACACTGGGCCACCCCGAATGGCTAGACCTGCCGCCCCCAGACAAGCCCTTTGTCACGCACGACGCGCACCGCCCTAACCCAACCCAAACACGAACAGACCTGCCATGAAACAACGCCGCTTAATGAATGACATCAACGTCGTCCCTTACATTGATGTGATGCTGGTGCTGCTGGTTATTTTCATGGTCACAGCGCCCATGGTGCAAAGCAGCAGCGTGAATCTGCCCAGCGTCGGCGCATCGGCGCAGACCCCTTCTGCCCCACTGGAAGTCATCGTGCATGCCGATGAAACCCTGGCCGTGCGCGACCGCGCTGATGAGCGCATTACCGGCGGCAAGGAAAAAATGGTTAACCGCACCGAACTGGCTGATTTCATTCGTCAATTACAAGCTAAAAATCCTCAGCAACCCGTACTGATCGCTGGCGATAAAGACGTCAAATATGATGCCGTTTTGCGCGTGATGGATGAATTACAGCGCCAGCACGTGCAAAAAATCGGTTTGCTGGTTCAACCCAGCACCACACGCTAACGCTCATGGCAAGTAAATACCGCCCGCTGATGATGAAACACGCGAAAGGCAGCATCAAGACCCGCCCCCGCCCAGCCGCGAGGTGGCTCACGCTCGGCTTTGCGCAGCCAGCCGGCTGCGGCTGCGGCTGCGGCTGCTGCGCGGCGCAGCCGGCGCGTATTCCCGGAATGCCTGCCCCCCAGCCTCCCCCGCGCGGGAAAGGAGACGGTCTGGCCCGCTGCGCGGGCGGCGTGGCCCGGCATCACAGGGCGTTGTTTCACGCCAAGGCTGGCCAAGGCCATGACACTTTACGTTCTCCCGAGCATGCCGACCAATACACCAATAAAACAAAGACAGCAAACTTACCTTACGATGGCTTTCGACTCACCTTTTCTGCGCCCTGACAACCGCACCGGAAAATATCTTTCCTTCGGTTTGGCCGTCACAGTTCATATGCTGCTGGCCATGCTGCTGTTTTATGGCGTGCGCTGGCAAACCAAAATGCCGGATGTGGTTGAAGTGGAACTCATCAGCGCGCTCCCAAGCAAAGCGCCACCGCCGCAAGCCGCACCTGAACCCATGGCAAAACCCGCGCCGCCCATGGCAAAAGAACTGCCCCCGCCCGAGCCAACAAAACAGATCTCCAAGCCGGATATTGCCATCAAAGAAAAAATCAAGGAACTCCCGGCGCCTGTCCCGAAACCCATGCCCGCAATCAAGCCTGAGCCAAAACCCAAGCCTGAAATCAAACACGAACCTGCGCCAACGCCAGAAATACCACCCGTGCCACCGCGCAAAACGCCTTTTTTTGAGCAATTAAAAAAAGAGGCTGAGCAACTCTTGCAACGCAAAAAAACAGACGCAATGGCAGAGAACCTTGCCAAGGAAAGCAGCGACCGGGCAGCGGCTGCCCGCAACCAGGCCATGGCGGATTACCTGTCGCGCATCCGCAGCAAAGTCCGCGGAAACATTGTCCTGCCACCTGATATCAAAGGCAATCCCGAAGCGGTGTTTGATGTCACCCAGCTCCCCAGCGGCGAAATTGTCACGGCTCGCTTGCGCCATTCATCAGGCAATCCTGCGCTGGACGCGGCGATTGAACGCGCCATTCTTAAATCCAACCCCCTGCCCAAACCTGAAAAAAACGAGCTTTTCTCACGCACCCTTGAACTCAGCTATCGCCCGCTGAATGAGTAAACGCCTCCAGCCGGTATAATTTCCCCATGAAAATCAAATTCCTTCCTCTTGCTTTTGCTCTTGGCCTCGGGCTCATCATCCCCACGGCCCACGCACAATTACGCGTTGAAATCACCGGCGCTGGCGCCAATCGGTTGCCCGTTGCCATTGCGGATTTTGCTGGTGAACGTGCCGTCTCGCAAGCGATCACCTCGGTTGTCCGGGCTGACCTTGAGCGTAGCGGCATGTTTCGCCTGATTGATGGCGTAGGGATCTTGAGCGATAAAACCAATCCGCCGTTTGCTGACTTGAAACAGCGCGGCGCAGATGCCGTAGCAGCGGGTTCCGCAACTGAAACAGGCAATGGCCGCTACGAGACCCGCGTGCGGCTTTTCGATGTCGTCAAGCAAAACACGCTGGACATGGAAGCCTACGTGCACACCAGCACCCAGTTGCGCGCCACAGCGCACCGCATTGCCGATGCCATTTACGAAAAGCTCATCGGCGAGCCGGGCATGTTCTCCACCCGCATCGCTTATGTGGTCAAGAGCACAGGTCGCTATGAACTGCAAATTGCCGATGCCGACGGCGCTAACGCACAACCGGCGCTGGCTTCGCGCGAACCCATCATTTCACCGGCCTGGTCACCTGATGGCAGCAAGCTCGCCTACGTTTCTTTTGAAGCCAAAAAGCCGATCGTCTATGTGCATGACATTGCCACAGCCAAGCGCTATGTCGCAGCCAATTTCAAAGGTTCCAACTCTGCCCCCGCCTGGGCGCCGGATGGCAAGCGGCTCGCCGTTGTACTCAGCAAAGACGGCGGCTCCCAGTTGTATATCGTCAATGCCAACGGCAGCAGCGCAACGCGTCTGGCTACCTCATCGGGCATTGACACCGAGCCTCGGTTTTCAGCTGACGGCCAGTTTATTTACTTCACTTCCGACCGCGGTGGCAGCCCGCAGATTTATCGCATCCCGGCCACTGGCGGCGCCACCGAGCGCATTACCTTTGATGGTAGCTATAACGTCACGCCCCGCCCCTCGCCCGATGGCAAAAGCATGGCTTACATTACCCGCACCAATGGCCGCTTTCAACTCGCCTTGATGGATTTGGCCACCAAGCAAACACAACTCCTGACCGACTCCGCCAAGGATGAATCGCCCAGCTTTGCCCCCAACGGCCGCATGATCCTGTATGCCACAGAAGTAGGTGGGCGTGGCGTCTTGGCCGCTGTCTCAAGCGACGGCCGCGTCAAGCAAAAGCTCTCTGTGCAGGCTTCTGACGTAAGGGAACCGGCCTGGGGCCCCCTGGCAAAGTAGTCTTTTTCAAGCAGCGCCAATTATTTTTCATCACGTCTCGCTTTTCCCAATCTACAAAGGATCTCATCATGCCTACCGCCAAATTCAGCCGCAAACTTTTATCCGCCTTGTCTTTAGCCTTGATTCTCGCCGCTTGTAGCTCGCAGCCTCCAGCTCCTGAGCAAAATGCCGCCGGTGTTGAGTCGCGCACCCCATCAACCATAGATAACTCAGCCACCACCGCGCCGGTAGAAAGCTTTGACCCAATGAGCGTAGCCGCACTCAAAGATCCGCGCAGCCCGCTCTCCAAACGCAGCATTTATTTTGACTACGACAGCTACATTGTCAAGGATGAATTTCAATCCCTGCTAGTTGCCCATGCCAAGTTCCTGGCGGCAAACAGCAATATGAAAATCCTCATCCAGGGTAATGCGGATGAACGCGGCAGCCGCGAATACAACCTCGCGCTGGCCCAAAAACGTGCGGATGCGGTCAAAAAATCACTCAGCCTGCTCGGCACGCCGGAGAGCCAGATGGAATCCGTCAGCCTGGGTGAGGAAAAACCCGTCTGCACCGAATCAACCGAAGCGTGCTGGGCGCAAAACCGTCGTGGCGACATCCTCTATTCAGGTGAGTATTAATGCGCCGCACCTTAGCGCTCTGCACGCTGCTTCTTGCTTTGCCCGCACACGCGGGGTTGTTTAACGACGACCTGGCGCGACAAAACATTGAGCAGTTGCGCAGCGATGTCAGTGCGGTCAACCAGCGCGTTGACACGATCAACAACAACCAGATCGAGTTTGCCAATCAGCTAGAAAACATCCGCGTTGAACTGGCCAAACTGCGTGGCCAGCAGGAAGTGATGGCATATGAACTTGAAGCGGCGCAAAAACGGCAAAAGGATTTTTACATTGACCTGGACAATCGCCTGAGGAAACTTGAACCGGCTATCGCCGACAGCACCGCAGCATCCGCCGCGCCCGCCGCTGGCGCCCAGGAAACGCAGGACTATGAAACGGCACTGAATCTGCTCAAAGCCTCCAAATTCAAGGAAGCTGGCGCACGCTTTGTGGCCTTCCTCGCCGCTTGGCCTGACAGCACACTGCAGGCCTCGGCCACCTACTGGGGCGCTTACGCCCACGCGCAGGCCGCAGACCACAAGCAAGCGGCAGCGCTGTTTGGCAAGTTTGCCGCCACCTGGCCCAAGGACGAACGCGCGCCCGATGCGCTCGAAGGCCAGGCGGACAGCCTGAAAGCGCTCAAGGCAGTCAATGCCGCACGGGATGTGCTGCAAAAGCTCAGCGACACCTACCCCAATAGCGATGCGGGCAAACGCGCCAAACAGCAATTAAAAGCCGCCCCCGCAAAAAAGAAATAGCCCCCAAACCGTACAGACCCAATGCCTGAAGCTTTGATGCGACCCGCTCCCACACAGCCATCCGTAGAAAAAACCCTGCGCCTCACGGAGATTTTCCACTCCATCCAGGGCGAATCCAGCCGCGTGGGCTTGCCCACCGTATTCATTCGCCTCACCGGCTGCCCCTTGCGCTGCACCTGGTGTGATACCGCCTATGCTTTTCATGGCGGCAATACAGCCACCTTAAGCGCGATTTTGGCCAGCGTGGCCGAATTCAACTGCACAACGGTCTGCGTCACGGGCGGTGAGCCTCTGGCGCAAAAAAATTGCCTGGCACTACTCACCGCGCTATGCGATGCGGGCTATTCCGTCTCACTGGAAACCAGCGGTGCGCTGGATATTAGCGGCGTTGACCCGCGCGTCTCGCGCATTGTTGACTTGAAGACGCCCGATTCGGGCGAAGCCGACAAGAATCTCTGGGAAAACCTGGCGCACCTCACATCACATGATGAGCTAAAACTCGTTCTGGCCTCACGCACCGATTACGACTGGGCCGTGGCGGCGTGTCACCAGCGCCGACTTTTCGAGCACTGCGAAGTTTTGTTCTCTCCCGTGCAAGGCCGGCTAGAACCTGGGCAACTCGCGCAATGGATTCTTGACGACAGGCTCCCCGTGCGCTTTCAGTTGCAGCTGCACAAAGTGCTGTGGGGCAATGCACCGGGGCGATAAACAAAGAGCAACGGCAGGCGTCAACCCGAGGCATTCATGGCGGGCGCGACTTTCATGATTTCTTCAATGGTCGTAAGCCCGGCAGCCACTTTTTTTGCCCCGGCAATACGCAGCGACTTCATACCTTCGCGCATGGCTTGCTGGCGCAAGCTGTCCAAATCGGCTTTGCTGGCAATGAGCTGTTTTAATTCAGCCGACAAAGGCATGATTTCATAAATCCCCATGCGGCCTTTATAACCCGTCATGCGGCAATCAAGGCAGCCCACCGGGCGGTACAACTGCGCGGGCTGATTCGCCTTCCACGGCGCAACCAAGGCCTTCCAGTCCAGCGCATCTTCCGCACGCATGCCTGTGGGCTGCTTGCATTGCGGGCACAAGGTGCGGACCAGGCGTTGCGCCATCACGCCCACCACGGTGGCCGCCAAGAGGTAAGGCGGCACGCCCAGATCAAGCAAACGGGTAATGGCCGATGGCGCATCATTGGTATGCAATGTGGATAACACCAAATGCCCGGTGAGCGCCGCCTGGATGGCCATGTCAGCGGTTTGCAGATCACGGATCTCGCCCACCATGATGATGTCCGGGTCTTGCCGCATCAGGGCGCGTATGCCTTCGGCAAAGCCCATGCCAATGTCCGGCACGACTTGCACCTGGTTGAATGCCGGCTCGACCATCTCGATCGGATCTTCCAGGGTGCACACATTCACTTCCGGCGTCGCCAATTCTTTGAGTGTCGAATACAACGTGACGGTTTTTCCGCTCCCCGTGGGGCCCGTGACCAGAATAATGCCATTGGAATTAGCCGCCATCTGCCGCCAAACAGCCAGCTCATCCTCACCAAAACCCAGCCCGGAGAAATCCCGCACCAGCACGTCCGGGTCAAAAATCCGCATCACCAGCTTTTCGCCAAAGGCGGTCGGCAAGGTGGCCAGGCGCAATTCCACCTCCTGCCCATCCGGCATGCGGGTTTTGATGCGGCCATCTTGCGGGCGGCGCTTTTCCACCACATCCATGCGGCCTAAAATCTTGATGCGGCTGGTCATTGCATTCAACACCGTCATCGGGATTTGATACACCTGATGCAGCACACCATCAATGCGAAACCGCACAACGCCCATGTCACGCCGCGGCTCGACATGGATATCCGATGCGCGTTGTTCAAACGCGTATTGCCACAGCCAATCGACAATCGTGACGATATGCTGATCGTTCGCATCGAACTGTTTATTGCTCTTACCCAACTCAACCAACTGCTCAAAATTTGACCGCTCACCGGACACATCGCCCCTGATCTGGGCGCCTTTGACCGATTTGGCCAAGTTGTAAAACTCGACTTGATAACGCGCGATATCCAGTGGATTAGCGATCACGCGCTGAATTTTTTTATTCAGCATCGGCTGGATTTCAGCTTCCCACGCGCGCTGAAAGGGCTCGGTGGTGGCAATCACCACCTCGTTCGCCGTCACCTGAATCGGCAGAATGCGAAACCGCGTGGCATAAGTGCTGCTCATCACCCCGGTAATGGCGGAAAAATCCATTTTGAGCGGGTCGATATGCGCATACGCCATATCCGACCATTTGGCCAGCCATTGCGACAAGGCATCCATATCCAGCACCGGATAAGGCGCCTGCAAGGACTTCCAGCGCTGCTCGGCAATCACGACCAGCGGATGGGGGGCGGCACTGAAATGACGGCGTTCATTCTTGAATGCCGCAGCCAGATCCGCTGGCAAGAGGCCATCCTGCACTAACGCATCCATCACTTCTGCCAGCGTCAAGCTGTGTTCCTTGATGTTTTTTTGCGGAACTGAATTCATGTATAAGGGGTCGATAACATCTCAAAAGTCGGCGTTGGCTACACGGCAAACTATAATCCAAAACCGCTACAGGAACTCAGCCGGATTTCATTGGCGGGTATTGACAGCCATAGGCCGCATCCACCCGCTTAATTCATGTGCCCTATGCACAGACGTCAACGTCCTTGACACTGGATAAAAACCAGCGCTCAGCAAAAGCAAACTCACGATAAGGAAACTTTATGTCCAAAGCCAATTTCTGCATGGCCGCATTCATCTTTTTCACCCAGTCCCTGTTCATCAGCACAACTGCCCTGGCACAAGACGACACTATGCCCCGGTTCATCCCTGAACCTGAAGTGAAAACCCCGGCGGAGACGGATCTTTGCGCCCAAGCGCGCGACCCGGCAAACTGCGCTGCACGCCAAGCGGCACTGACTTTATGTGCAGATAAACGCGGCAACGAAAAACAAACCTGTCTGCAGGAAAACCTCCCGCCGGTCAATTGCAGCCTGGAAGACAACCCAGAAGAATGTTTCGCCATTCAAAAAGCCAAAGAGCAATGCACGGACAAAAAAGATGCCGCCCTCACGGCTTGCCTGCACCCCGGTGAGCGCACAGTAAAAAATAAGCACGGCAAGAAAAAAACACACAAAGCCAGCGCAGGCAGCAAAAGCACAAAAACCGCTAGCGCAAATAAGCGTGGCAAAGCCAATGCCAAAGCGTCGGCAAAAAGCAATAAGCCATCCCCGAAAAAAGAAGCATCCAAAGCCAAACCAGCCGCCAGGGAAAAAGCCAAAGGCAATTCTGCAGCCAAAACCGCGACTAAAAAAACCGCCAGTAAAAAGCCGCAGCAAACACCTTAAACACGCCTTGCATGGCTGCGGGTTGAATAAACCTAGTGTAGTGAATCCTTCTTGCTTGAACTTAAATCATTCCCGTGTCGCCAGCGTATCGCGCAGTTCTACAGCCTGTGCCTGGGGTGGCGCCGCGTCGACAGCGGACTTTGTGAGTTTGATTTTCGCCACGATGACGCCGCAGAAAGCCCGATTTCCAAGAGCCGCAGGGGAGCCACGCGAGGGGAAGCCGGGGCAAGTTTCAGAAAGTACCGGCATCTGATGAACTCGCCTAAGTTATTGATAAACCTGCTGTATCTAGCCTTGGCGTAGTCCAGCAAAGTGCCGGGCTGGAGCCATGGTGAAATAAAAAAGGCGCGATCCACTACGCGCCTTTTTTACCCAGCCCGCAATAACGGCCAGAACTATCCTGCCCGCATCTCCAGCATCAACTGGTTCATGCGTTTAACGAACGTCGCCGGGTCATCCAGCTGGCCACCTTCAGCCAATAATGCCTGATCAAACAACACGGAAGCCCAGTCATTGAACTTACTGCCTTCCCGTTCAGCTTCAGCCTTCAAGCGCTGCACCACCGGATGCTGCGGATTGATTTCCAGCGTGGGTTTGGCTGCTGGCAAGCTCTGGCCTGCCGCTTTGAGCATGCGTGCCAGATTGCCCGACATATCATTTTCCTCACTCACCAAACAGGCGGGGGATTCAGTCAAGCGATAGGTCACGCGCACTTCTTTCACGCGCTCAGTCAAAGAAGCGGCGATTTTATCCGTCAAGGACTTGAATTCGCCTGCAGCGGATTCCTGTGCTTGTTTTTCAGCCTCATCTTCCAGCTTGCCTAAATCCAGATCGCCCTTGGCAACCGAGACCAACGGCTTGCCGTCAAACGCTGTCACGTGCGAGACCACCCACTCATCCACACGATCCGAGAGCAGCAAGACTTCAATGCCTTTTTTGCGGAACACTTCCAGGTGCGGGCTGTTCTTCGCCGCGTTGAATGTGTCTGCCGTGACAAAATAAATTTTCTCTTGCTCAGGCTTCATGCGCGCGATGTAATCGGCCAGCGACACTGTCTGCTCAGTGGTGTCGTTATACGTGGAAGCAAAGCGCAACAGGCCGGCGATTTTTTCCTTGTTGGCAAAATCCTCGCCCACGCCTTCTTTGATCACGCGGCCAAAGGCCTCCCAAAAAGTCGCGTACTTTTCCTTGTCGTTCGCGGCCATGTCGGTCAGCATGCCCAGCACCTTGGCCGTGCAGCCTTTGCGGATGGCTTCGATGTCTTTGGATTCCTGCAAAATCTCGCGCGAGACATTCAGCGGCAAATCGGCCGAATCCACAATGCCGCGCACAAAGCGCAGGTAAGTCGGCAGCAACTGCTCGGCGTCATCCATGATGAACACGCGGCGCACATACAGCTTGATGCCGTGGCGCACATTCCGGTCATACAAATCAAACGGCGCGCGCGCTGGCAGGTACAGGAGTTGCGTGTATTCGCTCTTGCCTTCAACCCGCGCATGCACCCAGGCTAACGGGTCTTCATAATCATGCCCCACGTGCTTGTAAAACGCCTTGTAGTCGTCTTCACTAATCTCATTCTTGGGCTTGGCCCACAACGCGGACGCCTGATTGACGGTTTCATCCTCATCCGTCACCACTTGGTCACCGCTCTCGCCATCTTTGCCTTCGCGCCATTCTTCCTTTTTCATCACAATCGGCTGCAGAATGTGATCGGAATACTTGCGGATGATGCTGCGCAGTTTCCAGCCGGACAATAAATCATCCTGATCGGCGCGCAAATGCAAGGTAATTTCCGTACCGCGATCCGCCTTGTTCACCGCTTCGATAGTGAACTCGCCTGCGCCTTCCGAATCCCAGCGCACGCCCTCTGTCGCGGCAGCGCCTGCGCGGCGCGTCACCACGCTGACGCGGTCGGCGACGATAAAGGAGGAATAAAAGCCCACGCCAAACTGACCAATCAAGCCCGCATCCTTTTTTTGGTCACCCGAGAGCTGAGAGAAAAACTCCCGCGTGCCGGATTTAGCGATGGTGCCCAAATTGGCCACCGCTTCTTCCCGGCTCATGCCGATGCCGTTGTCCGACACCGTGATCGTGCGCGCCGCCTTATCAAAGCTCACGCGGATTTTGAATTCACTGTCGTTTTCCAGCAAGGCGGAATGGTTCAAAGCCTCAAAGCGCAGCTTGTCGCAAGCGTCAGACGCATTGGAAATCAGCTCGCGCAGGAAAATCTCGCGGTTGGAATACAGCGAGTGGATCATCAACTGCAAGAGTTGCTTGACTTCCGTCTGGAAGCCCAGCGTTTCACGCGCAGTTGGGTTTACATCAGGATTGGATTGTGTGGTGGTGGTCATCGTTATTTCCTAAAAATAGTCACAGCTGGATACATCAATTTTCATTAGCCATCCAGTGAAAAACCGCAAGCCTGCAATTAGGCAGGCAGCATTTGGGGTCAAGGTTTGGTTTTTCAAGTGAAACGAATTTTAAGCGGAATGTCCGGCTTTAACGATGCCGCCCATGGATACCGACGAAAAATGTCTGCAACGAAAGCAGCGATTCAGGCCAAGACCGCCAACCGCCGTCTCGTTAGCGCCGACTTTTTCGCTATGGCTTATTTGATTACCTGTGCAGCCACGTTCACCACCGCCCCCATGCGGCGCAACTCCGGCAGGCAGGAGCCGCAAGAGGTGCCGCATTTGAGCTGGGCTTGCACGGCTTCAAGATCAGCGCCCTGGCTATACAGCGCGTTGATTTGCGTCTCGCTCACGCCAAAGCAGTTGCACACCGTGCGGCCGGCGGACGCCATCGCCAGCGGCGGTTTTGCCGATGGCGCAAACAGCCAGCGGCGCAACTCGCCCACCGGCGCACCACTGGCCATCAAATCCTGTAGCCAGCCCGCCGCTGCCGTTTCACCGGCCAGCAACACGCCGAGCAAGCGATCACTTGCTGCGTCGGTCTTGGCACGCTTGATGATGTCGCGCTGCGGGTCGTTGTATGCCGTGCTGTCTTCCAAGTCCAACAGGCTCATTAACTGGTCGCACAGCGCCTTGGGCAAAGGCGTGGCGTGTGCCATGGAAAGCACCACAAAGGGCTGATCCCGTCCGGCGAGCGTGACACTGGCGTAATTGGCCTGCGGCAAAAGTTTGGCCAGTGCCGTGCGCCATTGCAGAATTTTCTCGTCGGCCTGAGCTTGATCGTCCGCCGCACGCAGAGCGATCAGGCGATACGGCAAATCAACTTGTTCAATGCGAATTGCTGCAGCTTTTAATTCCGGTTGTTTGGAAACAGGATCAAACGCTGAGATCATCAACTCATTTACCCCGGCGTGCGAAAGCGAGCGAGCGCCCCAGTGCATGGCGATAAATGCCTGACCTAACTTGATTTCTTCACTGGCTTCCAGCGGCAAAATAATTTCGCCACGGCGGCTTTTAATCCTTGCCAAATCGCCCGGCTTAAAACCGCGGCGCTCAATGTCCGACAAGTTGAGCAATAAGCGCGGCGTGGGCTCGTGCGCCGCCAGACGGGCTGAACGTCCCGTGCGGCTCATGCCATGCCATTGGTCGCGCAAGCGGCCGGTGGTGAGCCGCAGCGGATAGCGCGCATCCGTCGCTTCTGCCGTTAAGGTATAGATCAGCGGCGCAAAGATTGCGCGGCCATCCGGCGTGGCAAACTGGTGATCCGCATAAAGTCTGGCCTGACCGCTTTTTGCGCCTTGTGGATACGGCCATTGCTGTGGGCCTTGCGCATCCAGCACGGCATAACTCA
>LNAP01001943.1_pt1 | contig 21320 bp, 18 predicted proteins | sample 602601 | NCBI WGS metagenome assembly LNAP01 (sample SAMN02440304, study PRJNA202911) | soil metagenome | biome: Subtropical and temperate rainforests or woodlands; isolation source: soil samples (1 kg each in a 20% v/v slurry with milli Q water) were... ...
TTATTTGCGGGGTCAACTATGTGTGATGCCCCATTTAGCAGTACAATGTGGTGTTTATTCTGCTAAATTATACTTATAAGATGTAAGTGTTTGAAATATTGAACTACCGGCACATCTGGTGGAATTATACCGTTGGTCTGTAATAATTTTGCAACATTTGCCAACCAATTTTGCATTCCATTACAACCGAAGTACCGACATTCCCTCCCACGAAGACAAGTAAACTTTCCTTACATCGCACAGCGCAATACTTTGTATTTCTCTGTTTACTTGGATATGATACTGCAGACCACAAGATTTACCGGTGCTCAGATCCCTGCGTCCACATCTTAACCCTCTCTCCCCAACCCTCAGCTGACGAAGTGAATGAAATCTTGTGCGCACAGAATGTTGAGTTCCCTCTCCTCAGGCCTCAGTTGAGGGGAGGGTGCCGATGACACTGCTTCATCATTTTCATTTCAAAGCCAAATAAAATGTCCGCTCCTAAGGCATACTCTTTCGAAACCTACGATTGCTTCAGTGATATCCATGTCTGCTGGAAAGTTTCTTGCTGCGGGATCTTGTGCATTCCTTGTTTGGCCAAGGATGTAAATATCAAGAGTATATATATTGAAATCACATTGCTGATGTTTTGTTATTCTTTATCGTAGATCGGCGCCCAGGACACACATGATTGCTGCAACACCATCAAGGCCAACTGTGCCACCAAATACTGGCTTTGTGCTCTCTGCTGCTGCCACGAACACATCATGCCCTGCTATCTGTCAAGACTGATGGACCGTTCGATGAAGCACCACCAAATCACTGTTCACCCTGGCCCTTGTGGCGCTAACAGATGCTGCGGTTGCTACTGTCAGATGTTCCTGCCCTGCACGGCTCCTTGCACGTTGTGTGTCATCTACCGGGAGGCCAAGCTGGGAGATGGGCGTGTGGCCTCGCCCCAAGCCTCACTTGGGCTTGCGGCTCCGACCGAAGCTTGCTCTATGGATCTGGCCCCAACCCAAGCTTGCCCGGTGGTTGAGGCCCCGACCCAACCTTCTCCTGTGCATGTCGACACTACCGAAGCTTGCCCGGTGGTTGTGGCCATGACCGAAGCTAACGATGTGAAAGTTGACACGACCCAAGACTCGCCTTTGCATAATGCGTAAAAGACCATTAAACCTAGCTAAAGATTATATCCAAAGCATAGTTGTGTATTGCATGAAAGTAGTGCAAGGAGTAAATATGAGCAATCTGAAATTTGATGTACGAGCACAATTGTGTACACTGTGTGTTTAAATTGTCTGTGACCGTCACCGTTTCAATTAAATATCATAATAATGATGCAACATCAATATCATAATTTCATGACTTGCATCAGTACACCAGTGTAGAGCCGAAGCGTGCTTTGATTTGTCTACCATCAAGAATTGAAAAGCTTAAACATATTGGCCACAATCCGCACAGCAACTCCATAAGCAACTGCCTTTGTGTCGGTTCCTGCTGGGGCGGTGCTGCGGAGTGCAAAGGGACATTTGTTACTAGTGCTAGCTGGCTGGATGGAAACCTTGCTTTACGATGGATGATCGCTGGGTAAGCGATGGCAACTGAGAGTTGGGTGCTGGATGAGATGCACGTTAACGTGTGAAAATGGACGTAGAATGCCCATGGGGAAAATGGTCCATTTCTTGTTCAGACTTGTAAAACAAAATCCAAAAAGTTCCGATTTTGGCTCGCGTGTTCCGCGTAAAATGCTCGTTTTTACGGTTCGTGTTTGAAGTGAGCAGCAGACATGAGATGAAAGAAATTCACACTTTTCCTTGACTGACTGTGCATAAAGATAATGTTTGCAACAATTGTTGCCTTACTGTCGATCATGGCCGTTGTTCACGGGTTTATGCCTCCACGGTTTGGAGTAAGTGTGATGCCTCGGACTTCTATTCGCACATCCAGCATCAAGACATCCCTTCGCGGTTTGAAAGATATCAGTGGCGTAGCGTTTGACGATCTAGGTTGCCGCATATTTCCTATATTTTGCATTCTGAACGAGAAGATGGAAACGATGCTTGCTGACGAGTATGGTCCGTTCACCTTGTTTCTGCCCCAAGAAGATGCTTTCAAGGAAAAGAAGATGCACGGAGGTAAAACAGCATTCTTTCTTTCTCAAAAGTCATCCTTTTGTACGAATTCCTTATTGAATTTGATTTGAATTTGTTCTTAGCGATGCCGTTGCCCACGTTTCTGCAATACCATGTGATGGAGGGGAGAATCGCGGCTCCAACACAACCGGAATCAAAGTTCACAATGTTGAACGGACAAAATATTCAAATTACTATTGAAGGCAACAAGGTGAGTGTGATCCACTACCACTCCATGTTTGTCACTTCGACACATACGTTCTTGCCACATTTCACAATTCCAATCTTGGCTTTAAAAACACAGACTATCGTCCACGGCAAGCACGGTACATCCGCAGAGATCGTCAAGTCCAACATTCACTGTGCCAACGGCGTGATCCATCTTATCGACAACTTCTTAGTCCCCGACTATGCTGAATACGAGCCTCCTCCTTACAATAGCTCCCTGTATGATAGTTTTTACCCACCGTTAGAGGATTTACCACCTAGCAATTTACCAGTTCCGGACGACTGGTACGATGAGGATGAACCTAGCATTGGTGGGAATAGTCTCTGGGGGAGTAGCTCTAATAAAGCTGGTTCTAATAACACGGAAAAAAGATATTGATGGAAGTGATGGTGGAGTTAGTGGTACGATAAAAGGTCCTCATGGTGAATCAACCATATAAATTCTGCCGTTATTTTAATTTTAAAATATTTAAAAGAAAAAAGGCCTGGCAGCTCTTTGACTACTTCTTCTTTATTAAGCTTTTTCGCATTGAGAGTTACAGAAACACTAGCACTTCAAGCTTTTGCATACAACAGCGGCTTCATAAAAACACAACTCGAACCACATCATCACTACAATTATATACTTGTTGGATAAGCCAAACAAAATTATCAAATTCACATCTTCAAAATGCACGCATGAAAAGAAAAAACCCCCATGACACGTGCGTCCCTCTTTAAAGAGTTATGGGCGCGCATGTGTACTGCTGCTCGATGTAGACGCTCGTTCATTTCCCAGCTCAAGGAACTGGAGCAACTGCGTGAATTGATCACCTCCAGTACGGCAACGGCCTTGGCAGACTTGCCGTTTTTTCTGTTGTTCCTGGTGATTTACTGGCTGATCGCCGGGCCTCTGGTAGCGGTGCCGATGGTGGCAGTGTTGTTTCTGGTGGTGCCTGGTGTGTTGTCGCAGAAGAAACTCGCAGTGCTGGCCAACCAATCCATGCGCGAAAGCTCGTTGCGCAGCGCCATGTTGGTGGAGACCATTCAGGGCCTGGACGATATCAAGGCGCTGCAAGCCGAGCAGCGCTTCGAGCACCAGTGGAATCACTACAACGCCACCTGTGGCGACGCCAGCCTGCGGCTGCGGATGTTGACCAACAAGCTGATGGCCTGGACCAACAACGTGCAAGGTTCAGTGTTTGCCGTGGTGGTGGTGTTCGGTGCACCGATGGTTATGGCCAGTGACATGACCACCGGTAGTTTGGTGGCGGCCTCGATCCTGGCCTCGCGCATGATGGCGCCGATGTCGCAGGTCACCCAGGTGTTGACCCGCTGGCAGCAGGCCAAGGTGGCCCTGCAAAGCCTGAACCGGCTCATGGAATTGCCGGTGGACCATGCCGAAGGCAGCAAGCGCGTGCACTTGCCAGTGGTGCGCGGCCATTACGTTCTCAAGCAGGCGGCATTCCAGTATTCCGACGATGCGCCGGCGCCGGCATTGCTGGTGGCGGACTTGCAGATACAACCGGGTGAGCGCATCGCCATTCTCGGTCGCAATGGTGCAGGCAAATCCACCTTGCTGCAGGCCTTGGCCGGCATGCTCGATCTGAAGAGCGGCAGCATCAGTCTCGATGGGGTCGCGCTCGGTCATATCGACCCGGCGGACGTGCGCCGGGATGTCGGGCTGATGACGCAAAACTCGCGCCTGTTCCACGGCACTCTGCGAGACAACCTGATCATGGGTGCGCCCCATGCCTCTGATCAGGAAATCCTCCAGGCGCTGGCGTTGACGGGCGCAGCGGACTTTATCGGTAAGTTCGCCGACGGCATGGACCACATGATTCTGGAAGGCGGCCTCGGACTGTCAGGCGGGCAGCGTCAATCGTTGCTGCTGTCGCGCTTGATCATCCGTCAGCCGCACATCGTCCTGTTGGACGAACCCACGGCGTCTCTGGATGAAGCGACCGAGCGCCAATTGATCCACAACCTGGACAAGTGGGCGGCCCACCGCACGCTGGTCATCGCGACCCACCGCATGAGTGTGTTGAGTCTGGTGAACCGGATCATCGTCGTCGACAACGGACAGATCCTTGTCGATGACACCAAGGACAACGCGATTGCCCGGCTTTCCAAAACCAAGGGGAAGAATCAGTGAACACCCATGAGCGCAAAAGAATTCCGCTGTTGGGCCTCGAGAACAAGGGCGCCCAACCCTATAACGACGGTGTTGATGACAACACAGTAGTGCGCTCGACGCGGGTGGTTTTCTGGGTGTTTGTCCTGTTGGTTGCGTTTGGTGCGTGGGGTTATTTTTTTGAGATCGATGAGGTTTCGACTGGCAGCGGCAAGGTAATCCCAACCTCCCGCGAGCAAATTATCCAGTCCCTGGAAGGCGGCATCGTCACTGAACTGAACGTGACCGAGGGCGATATCGTCAACAGTGGCCAGACGTTGGCGAAACTCGACCCGACCAAGACCGAATCCAACTTCGATGAAAGCGCTTCCAAGTTCCGGGCATCCCTGGCCAGCGTCGCGCGTTTGCAGGCAGAGGTGAACAGCAAACCTTTGGTGTTTCCTGTTGAACTACAGCGCCACCCCGAGTTGATCCGAGCCGAAACCGATTTGTTCAGTACCCGGCGCAAGGGGCTGGAGGACACCCAGGCGGGTTTACGTTCATCCTTGGGGCTGGTGCGCAGCGAGTTGGAGATTACCCAGAACCTGGCCAAAGTCGGTGCCGCCAGCAGTGTTGAAGTACTGCGCCTCAAACGCCAGAAGGCAGAGCTGGAGATGAAGCTGACCCAGGCCCGCTCCGATTACATGGTGCGCGCCGGTGAGGAACTGGCCAAGGCGAATGCCGATGTCGAGACGCTGTCATCGATCATGCGCGGGCGCTCGGATTCAGTGACTCGCTTGACCTTGCGCTCTCCGGTCCGCGGTATCGTCAAAGACATCGAAGTCACCACCATCGGCGGGATCATCCCACCCAATGGGCGCTTGATGCAGATCGTTCCTCTGGATGAACAACTGCTGATCGAGGCGCGTATTTCGCCGCGGGACATCGCTTTTATCCATCCCGACCAAGTGGCCAAGGTCAAGATCACGGCCTACGACTACGCGATTTATGGCGGCATGGACGGTAAGGTGGTGACCATCTCGCCCGACACCATCCAGGACGAAGTCAAACCCGAGGTTTTCTACTACCGGGTGTTTATCCGCACCGACGCCGACACCTTGAAGAACAAGGCTGGCAAGTCGTTCTCCATTGTGCCGGGGATGATTGCTTCAGTGGATATCAAGACCGGGCAGAAAACTGTCCTCGACTACTTGATCAAGCCCATGAACCGTGCGCGTGAAGCTTTGCGCGAGCGCTGACAGAGGACGTGCTGATGGGCAAAGCCCTCAGGCTGTTGCTGCTAGGGTTGAGTGTTGTCGGCGCGCCTTGTGCCTTGGCGCTCGACGACAGCTCAGCGCCTTTGCCTTGGAACACGTCCGCCGACAAGGCGACATGTAGCGACCCGGACTCGGCATTGTGGGTCGAGTTTGCCCAGGGTGAGGAATGCATCCGCTACTTTGCAGGGGCTATCCTCGATCATGCGCCAGTGGTGATCGTCATGTTCCATGGTGATCGAAATATCGAGATGCATCAGGCGCCCGAGGCGATCCGCGGCAACACCCTGGCCGCCAAGGTAATTGCGGCAAAAGCACTGAGCAAAAGGGCTGGCGTACCGCTGGTGATTGTGGCTCGGCCTGGTACCTACGGCTCCAGCGGCAATCATGGGCAGCGGCGCCAGGCCCGGGAATTCATGGCGCTGAATGGCGCTCTGGATGAACTGCGTGAGCTCCACGGCATTGGGCAGTATGTTTTGTTGGGCCATAGCGGTGGCGCGACCGTGGCTGCTGCGTTATTGACCCTGGGGCGCGACGATGTGAAATGCGCGGTGATGAGCTCCGGCGCGTTCGCCCTGGTGCAGCGTGCGCAGATGATTCGCCAGAGCAAAGGCCTGCCTTCCAGGCCGGGACGCGACACCAATGGATTACTCCACCCCTATGATCCCGGCCAGCACATTGACGGCATTGTCGCAGCGCCCAAGCGGCAGCTGTTCGTGATAGGCAACGTCGATGATCAGGTGGCGCCGTTCGTGTTGCAGGAAGGCTTTTTCCTGGCGCTGATTAAAGCGGGGCATCGGGCGCAATTGATCAAGGCTGACGCCGTGGCGCCGGCGTTTCATCAATTGCGCAACGATATCGCGCTTAAAACGGCGGCCGGTTGCGCAAAGTAAGCTTTTCGCTTGGCGGGTTACTCGGCAAGTACCGTCTGCTCCATCGTCCTCAACCACTCGCAGACTTGCGACAAACCGGTCCCGCCCGAGCTTTTCACCAGCACCCAATCTGCTGGTTGAAACCACTGCGCCGGGTTCTGCATCAAGGCCAGGTTCAGCGCTTTGGCATTCTCGAACCACTGGACCGACAGTTCACCGCGCAGCTCGAGGTACAGCGCGCGCATCAATGGGCCGCACAACAGCACATGGCGTGGCGCTGCCATACGCAATGGTGTGGCCAGCTCCAGGTGATAACGCTGGGTGTCAGGACCGAGCTCCAGCATATCCCCCAATACCAGCACCCGGTGTCGTGAGGGTACAGGGAGGTCCGCCATGGATTGCAGTGCTGCGGCCATGGAGCCTGGGTTGGCGTTGTAGGCGTCGTTGATCATCTGGAAATGACCACCCGCGCATGGGATCTGCATGACATTGCCACGTCCTTCAACGGGTTCGAATCCAGTCAGGATTTCGAGCGCCTGGCAAGCTTCCAGACCCGCTGCGAACAACGACGCCAGCACCGCTAGTGCGTTGAGTACCATGTGCCGGCCGCGGGCTTGCAGGGTGAAGTTGAGTGCCTGTGAGCCTCGTTGCGCGCGGACGTAAACCAGCTGCGATTCGCTGCGCCAATCCAGGAGGCGCAGATCCGCATCGACGTGTTCGCCGTAACTGATCACCTGCAGACGCGCGGTTTCTGCTGCCTGGGCGAACAGCTCGTAATACGGCATGCCCCGGTTGAGCACCGCGTGGCCGCCCGGTGCCATGGAGCGGAAGATTGCGCTTTTCTTGCGGGCCAGGTTCTCCAGCGTGCCGTGGTATTCCAGGTGTGCGGGGGCCAGGCCGGTGACGATAGCGATGTGTGGGCGAACCAGTTCCGAGTTGATAGGCATCCGTCCCACGGCCATTTCCAGAACCCAGAACCTAGTTGCAGGGGGCATGCTTGCCAGGTTCCAGGCAATGCCATGCGGCAGGTTGGCGTTGGCTTCGGTTTGTCCGACCTCACCCCAGTGTTTCAGCGCGTGGGCGAGCATGGCCACCACCGTGGTTTTGCCAAAACTGCCGGTCACGCCGAACACCTGCCCGCTGAAGTGCTGTCGGGCGTGCCTGCCCAACTGCAACATCGCTTCGCTGGTGTCGGCGACTTGCAGCGCCGGCAAGCCGCAGTCCAGATAGGGGGTCGGGTCCACGCACAAGAAGGCCGAGGGCCGCCGCTCAGGCTTGGCCTGTGCCCAGCGCAGGGCCGATTGCGCCTCGTTCGGACCGACTTTGGTGGGGTGGCGATTGAGCATGCGTCCCGGCTTGAAGAACTGCATGGAGGGCGTCAAGCCAGTGGCCCTCCAGTCCGAGGGTGGCTGTGGTACCCATGTCCCTTGCGTTACACGGGCCACGGTCACGGCGTCCCAGGTCCAGTCGGATGTGGCTTCAGTCGGTGGAGGCTGGCTCACTTGCGGCGCACCATCCAGCAGATACCGGTGATAGGCAATCAGCCCGGAAAGGTAGTGTTCGACGTCGTCTATACGCACCCGGAAAGCGTGATGCCGAATGAAGAATGCGCCGGCGATGCGTGCCGGGTTGGCGAAATACATCGCTATCTCCGGCCAGAAATAACCGTTGAGCAGGTAACGGGCGCGATGGTGCAAGGCCCGATAGAAAGCGTGCAGGTCAATGTCCTGGAGCAGGTGATGTAGCGATGGCTGTTGTGCGATCCGTTCCAGCATTTGCTGTGCGGCCATCATCAGCTCGAGCAGGGTGGGAAAGGTGGTAATGCGCTGTTGGACGAAACCCAGGTAGCCCGCGACGTTGTTCAGGCCGAAGCGCAAGTATTTCTCGTCGGGGCGATAGCGTGTCAACTCGTTCACACAGTAGCTGAGCCAGTGATCATGCTCGCGCCAGTGCTCTTTGCCGATGAAGTAATCGAAGGCCTTTTCTACGACATTGATCCAGCGTTCATTGTGGGTCAGCCCATAGAGGCGCATCAGTCCGAACGCGGCCTCACCGTCGTAATAGATGATGCGAAACGGCTCTTTGAGGCTCAAGTCATGGGCGTTCAATACGTGTACGAAAGCACCGGTGGTGGGGTCCTGCATCCAGGCCATACCGTTGGCGAGGGCTTCCAGCAGTGGTAAATACTGGCGGGTGCCGGTCACTTCGCTGTACTTGACCAGGGCCAGCAGGCATACCGCGTTGCCGCCCAGTTTGATCTCGTTGCCTGTGTCCACCAGGAAGGCGGCCACGCTACCATCGGGCAGCAGGCTGGGCCTGATCAGCGTTTGGGTCAGATAGTCCAATGCCCGTTGAATCGCGGACTTCAACGTCTCGTCGCCGTTCAAGGCCCAGGCTTCGATCATCGCGTAGGTGCTGCTGGCATGGCGCAGGGTGTTGTAGTTCTTGATCGGTCGGTCGAAACACGGAAAGTAGCCGTAGACGAATTGGCCGCTGTCCTGCACCTGCTCCCCCAGATACGTGGCAGCGGTGCAGATGGGCCGCCTGACGTCGTCAGGCTCCAGGGCCGCCAGGGTGCGCCAGCCGACCTCTGCGGCGTTGCTGTTGAGTCTATGGGGCACGCCATCTTCGGCGCAGAACACGCCCGCCGTGTCGAACAGATAGACCAAGGTATCGGGTTGCAACGTGGCAATTGCGTTCGATGCCGTTGACCCTGCAAAACGGCGTTTGGCATAGACAGAAAAATTGCCTGTATTGAAGGTTGCATGGGCAATTTCGCTGCCGCCGTAGAGGATTGCGTTAGCGTTCAGTTCCTGTTCGGTGAGCGCTATTTGCAGATTACTGTCGAGCGCGATGCCACTGCGAAAGTAATTACGCTTGTGGTGCTTGAAGCGTTCGTTGAGCTTTGCCCAAGTGATTGGCTTCACGTTAACTGCACGTTCAATACGTATCCACGTACATTCAGGGTTATTACCCGACTGCATCAACAGCTGATCATGAGTTCGTTGTAGTTCACTCGCCCCTGTTTGCCATGCCGCTTCGAAGTTGTCAGCGATGACATGGAAAACATATGCACGTTTTGTGCTGTCACTGATCGAGAAAAATAGCACGCAGGGTTGTACTGTGCCCGATGAGACAGCTAACTCATCGGTGTCTTTACTCAGGAGAGCATAACAATCGAGCAATTGCTGTTTCACAGGCATAGGATGTCCGTTAATTAAAATATTCAAGGACGGTTGCGTGTTTTATAGCTGATTGACCCGCCAATAAAAGAAAGGGTAAATGAAACCCAGCGGCTCGGGGATGAGACTGTTAATCCAAATTATATGTCAAGTGTAGGTGGATGAGTCTTCACGTGCCTGTTCTATTGCCTTTGGAACTATTGGACTTTCATATTGCTGGAGATGGTCTCTGATCAGCTTGCGAATGACCTGGGAAATAGTAAGGTCAATCTCTTCGGACAGCGCCTCCAGTCTCTGTTTGGTGGGGGAGTCGATGAGTATGGTCAGGCGTGTGGTTTTTTCTGACATTTTCTTGATCCTTCTAGAAAAATGCGGCCTCGACTGTCGCATGAAGTAATTGCTAAATGGAGTGAAGAACGCTTGAGACAAACCAATGAGGTTGTAATTTGATTGGTTGAAAGTCTAAATCAATCAAATCGTATTTTCTATGGAAGCAGGTGGAAAGTTTCCATTCTGTGAGGTTAACCACCTTTTTTTTGGTCATTTGTTATCATTTCGTTATAACTGTATGAGGTGTCTATATTAACTGCGTTTCAAGAAAGTTAGACGAAAAGGAACCTGGAGTCAAAAGTGAATAGTGTCTAACACTAAAGTAGTGGTGGGTGGCTTATGATTGATCGGGTAGGAGGTTGTTTTGCTGTGTGCATGAGTTTTTTACTCATGCTACGAGGCATAAAAAAGGGACCTGACCAGCATTAACCTGGTGGCCCCTTTTTAAGGATGGCGGTACGTTTCAGGCAAAAACGAAGTACTTGCGCACGGTCTCGACTACCTCCCAAGTACCTTTCATACCCGGCTCAACCACAAAAATATCACCGGCCCGCAAGTGAATCGGCTCCAGGCCGTCCGGGGTGATCACGCAGTAGCCTTCCTGGAAATGGCAGTATTCCCACTTCACGTACTCCACGTACCACTTGCCCGGAGTGCAGATCCAGGTGCCCATGATCTTGCTGCCGTCTTCGCTGGTGTAGGCGTTGAGGTTGACGGTGTGCGGGTCACCTTCGAGTTTCTCCCACTTGCAGGCATCCAGGACCGGCAGGGGATGGGTATCGCGCAGTACGGTGATCGGCTGGGACATGATGGCTCCAAGGCAGGGAAATGAAGCCCCACCCTATAGCCCCAGGCCGGATGCCAGTGGTCTGAACTCGACACTGGGATGCCCAGAAGCGCATTGGAATACGATCTTAAAACCTACACCGTCCCTGTGGGAGCGGGCTTGCCCGCGATGGCGGTGTGTCAGGTGACACATTTTTCACTGGTCCACTGCTATTGCGGGCAAGCCCGCTCCCACATTTGATCTGGGGTGGCTGATGGATCCATTCAATAATCAGGCGTTTCTTCGCAGTAACTACGAAAGAAATCAGCCTTCGCGCTGGAATTCGCAAGAATATTTACCGCTGGCCCTCGTATCATTCACCTTAGAAACGACCGAGAGCCTCGTATGAACCCAATAAAAACGTGGTGGGATATCAGCCCACCCTTGAGCACCGCCACCCCGACCTGGCCGGGCGATACGCCCTTCCAGGAAGAGCGCGTCTGGCAGTTCGGCCCCGAATGCCCGGTCAACGTCGGCCGCATTACGCTGTCGCCCCACACCGGCGCCCATGTCGATGCGCCGTTGCACTACAGCGCCGACGGTGCGCCCATCGGCGAAGTCTCGCTGGATGTGTACCTGGGGCCGTGCCGGGTACTGTATTGCCTGGACAGCGGCGCGCTGGTGCAGCCCGAGCAGTTGCAAGGTCGCCTGGATAACCTGCCGGAGCGCGTGCTGCTGCGCACTTATCAACAGGCGCCGTTGACCACCTGGGACGCGAACTTCACCGCCGTCGCCAAGGAAACAATCGAGCTGCTGGCCAGCCTCGGCGTGCGCCTGATCGGCATCGACACGCCGTCCCTGGACCCGCAGCAGTCCAAGACCATGGATGCCCACAACGCCGTCGCCCGTCATGGCATGGCGATTCTCGAAGGCATCGTGCTCGATGACGTCCCGCAGGGCGATTACGAGTTGATCGCCCTGCCGCTGCGTTTTGCCAACCTCGATGCCAGCCCGGTACGAGCAATCCTGCGCCCGCTCAAGGAGCCCACGCGATGAGCCAGTGTCCTTTCTCCCCTGATTACCAGCCGCCGGAAGAATGGCATAACGCCGAGCTGAATTTTTCCGAGTCCATGAGCTATGGCGACTACCTGGACCTGGGCAAAGTGCTCACGGCCCAGCACCCGCTGTCGCCGGACCACAACGAAATGCTGTTTATCATCCAGCACCAGACCTCCGAGCTGTGGATGAAGCTGATGCTCCACGAGCTCAAGGCTGCCCGCGAACATGTGCGCCTGGGTGAGCTGGCGCCGGCGTTCAAGATGCTGGCGCGGGTCTCGCGGATTTTCGATCAACTGGTGCACGCCTGGGCGGTCCTGGCGACCATGACGCCGTCGGAATACAAGGCGATCCGCCCGTACCTGGGGCAGTCGTCGGGCTTCCAGTCGTTCCAGTACCGGGAAATCGAGTTCATCCTCGGCAATAAAAGCGCGGCGCTGTTGCGGCCCCACGCCCATCGCCCGGAGTTGCTCAAGGAGCTGCAAGTGGCGATCGCCACGCCGTCGCTGTATGACGAAGCGATCAACCTGATGATCAAGGCGGGCCTGGCGATTGACCCGCAGCGTGCGCAACGCGACCCGACGGCGCCTACGGTTCATGACGAATCCGTGGAGGCGGCGTGGCGTGAGGTGTACCGCGATCCGACCCGTTACTGGGACCTGTATCAGTTGGCCGAGAAGTTTATCGACCTGGAAGACTCGTTCCGCCAATGGCGCTTCCGCCATGTGACCACGGTGGAGCGGATCATCGGCTTCCAGCCGGGCACCGGTGGTACTGAGGGCGTGGGGTACCTGCGCAAGATGCTCGACACCGTGCTGTTCCCCGAGCTGTGGCGGGTGCGTTCGACGCTCTGATTGAAACCCAACAAAAAGCCCCGGCACTCATTGAGTACCGGGGCTTTTTGTTGGCAATGCATTCCTATTGTGGCCCTGTTCATGGGGGAGCCGGGCTTGCCCGCGATGCAGGTGGCTCGGTCATTCAGTTAGACCGAGTCGATGCCATCGCAGGCAAGCCAGCTCCCACATAAGCCAGCTCCTGCACAAGCCGGCTTCTACACAGGTTATTGCGCGACAGCCAGGGCCTTGTTCTTCCTGGAGCGCAACCAGTACGCCAGGAAGAGAATCCCCACCCACACCGGCATCGCATACACCGATGGGCGCATGTCCGGGATTGCCAGCATCACGCCAACGATCACCAGCATGAACGCCAGGCACAGGTAATTGCTGAACGGGAACCAGAAGGTCTTGAACGACGGCACCACGCCTTGCTCGCCCATGGCCTTGCGGAACTTGATGTGCGTCAGGCTGATCAGCGCCCAGTTGATCATCAGCGAAGCAACCACCAGGGCAAACAACAGCACCAGTGCATCCTTGGGTGCCACGTAGTTGATCACCACGCACAGCAACGTCACCAGGGCCGAAATGCCCAGGGCGCGCAACGGTACGCCTTGCTTGTTGAGCTTCATCAGCGCCTTGGGCGCGTCGCCTTGCTCGGCCAGGCCGAACAGCATGCGGCTGTTGCAGTACACGCCGCTGTTGTACACGGACAGTGCCGCGGTCAGCACCACGAAGTTGAGGATGTGCGCGGCGGTGTCGTTACCGATCAACGAGAAGATCTGCACGAACGGGCTGGCACTGTAGGCATCGCCGGACGCGCCGAGGGTTTGCAGCAGTTGATCCCATGGGTACAACGACAGCAGCACGGTCAGGGCGCCGACGTAGAAAATCAGGATCCGGTACACCACCTGGTTGATCGCCTTGGGGATCACCTTGCGCGGCTCGCTGGCTTCGGCAGCCGTAATACCTACCAGCTCCAGGCCGCCGAACGAGAACATGATGAACGCCATCGCCATCAGCAGGCCCATGCCGCCGTTGGGGAAGAAACCGCCGTGGTCCCACAGGTTGCTGATCGAGGCTTGCGGGCCACCGGTACCGCTGAACAGCAGGTAGCAGCCGAGCACGATCATGCCGATGATCGCCACCACCTTGATGATCGCGAACCAGAACTCGGTCTCACCGAAGAACTTCACGTTCAGGGTGTTGATCAGGTTCACCGCAACGAAGAACACCACTGCGCTGACCCAGGTCGGCACTTCAGGCCACCAGAACTGGATGTACTTGCCCACCGCTGTCAGCTCGGCCATGCCCACCAGTACATACAGCACCCAGTAGTTCCAGCCGGCGAGGAAGCCGGCATAGCCGCCCCAGTACTTGTGGGCGAAGTGGCTGAAGGAACCGGCGACCGGTTCCTCGACGATCATCTCGCCCAACTGGCGCATGATCAGGAACGCGATAAACCCGGCTATCGCATAGCCCAGGATCATCGACGGCCCCGCCGATTTCAGCACCCCGGCCGAACCGAGGAACAACCCCGTACCAATCGCCCCGCCCAGGGCAATCAGCTGAATATGCCGGTTTTTCAGGCCACGCTTGAGGCCAACCGGGTTAACCATGTCATCCGCCATTAACATTCCCTTCTACTTGTTTTTTTCAGGGTTGATCCTGCACGCCAGATCCGCCCCTCACTGCTGAGGGGTCAGATATTACTCTCGGTAAACTTTTCGTAATACAGCTGAACGCCATCAAGTGCCTGATCTTGCAGCCAGTTCTTAATGGATTCGACCATTGGAGGGGGGCCGCACACGTACATATCGGCCGATCTATCCCGCAATTCGGCCACGTCGAAATGTTCGGTCAGATAACCGCGCTTGCCGGACCACTGCGGCGATGGGTCGCTGAGCACTTCGGTGTAGCGAAAACCACGGATCGTTTGTGCATACGCCTTGATGCGCTCGGCCTCGCACAAATCCTCGGCCCCGCGTACCCCGTAGTACAGATGCACCGGTTGCTCGCAGCCGCGCTCGGCCAATTCATCGAGCATCCCCAACAGTGCCGACAACCCGGTGCCGCCGGCCACCAGCACCAGGGGCTGGGTGACGTGCCGCAGATAAAACGCGCCCAGCGGTGCCTGCAGCTTGATTTCATCGCCGACCTGGCAGCGCTCGCGCACGTAATTGCTCATCACTCCGTCCGGCAGCAAGCGGATCAGGAACTGCAAGCGGTTGCCCGGGCGGTTGGCGAAGGAGTAGGAGCGCTGATGCTCGGTACCGGGAATCGACAGTCGCGCATATTGCCCCGGCAGAAAGTCCAGGGCCCGCTCCAGTTGCACCGACAGGATCGCGGTGCTGGCCGACACCTGCTGCACCTCGCACACCGTGGCGCTGAGTTGTTCCGGGCCCGGTGCGTTGCACAGGCTTGAGTCGAAATCGAAGTAAAACGCCGCGTCGGATTGGACCCGGGTCTGGCAACTGAGCATCTTGCGTTGTTGCAGGTCGAGGCTGGACAGGGCCTCGTCATCCACATAGTCCTGGCTGTAGTCGCCGGACTCGCAGCGTCCCTGGCAGGTGCCGCACACGCCTTCGCGGCAATCCAGGGGGATCTTGATGCCGTTGCGCAACGCCGCGTCCAGCAGGATTTCGTTGCTGGCCACCGGAAAGAACAAGGTCTTGCCGTCGGCAAAACTGAAGGCCACTTTGTGATTCATCCACCGCACTCCGCGTAGATAGATTGATGAGTGGCGAGGTTGCCCCTCGCCACAGGGGCACGGTCAGAGGTGATAGAAGTCCAGCACCGAGTTGATGGTGTCGTTGAGCAGCAGCGCATGCTTGCGCGTGATCAGCCAACTGTCGCCATGGGGCTTGAGGCTGTAGGTGGCGTGGCCATAGAACTGCTCCGACATCGCCAGCCGATAAAACAGCGTGTGCCAGTTCAGCCGCACCTCCAGGCAGCCATCAGCCTGCTCGGCAATCCGTACGTTATTGATCAGGTGCAAGGTGCGCGGCATCGGCGTGGCGGATGCGGCCTTGCCGGTGCGCAGGCGGAACACCCGGTCTTCCAGGCCCGAGCGGTTGGCGTAGTAGATCAGCGACATCTCGCGCTTGGGGTCGCGGGTGTAGACGTGCTCGGAGTCCCATTGCGGTAGGTGGAACTCACTCTGCGGGTCGAACAACTGCACGTAGGCGTCCCAGTCCTGGGCGTCGCACAGTTCGGACTTGCGGTAGAAAAACTGCTCGATCTGATACTGCAATTGCGCGTTCATCATTTCACCTCGTGCAGTTTCAACGATTGCGCCTCAAGCCCGTCCAGCAGGAATGTCTGCCAGTTGCGGTGCTGGTTGACGTACAACCCTTCGTGGGTGAATTCGGTACCGGTCATGGCCGGTTGGATGCCGATGGCCTCGCTGTTGGGCGTCGGCCCGGTTTCCCAGCGATGGCTGCCCCGGGAGATATCGCTCCAGCGTTCCAGGCGGCCCTGGAAGCCGCGCTGGGCTTCGCGAAATTCCACCAGGTCATCCGGGGTGCCCATGCCGGACACGTTGAAAAAGTCTTCAAACTGGCGGATGCGGTTTTCGCGGTCGGCATCGGACTCGTGCTTGACCCCCAGGCACTGGCTGATGATCTCGGTCTTGTTCCACGCCACCGGGCGGATGATGCGCAGTTGCGAGCTGATCTGGTCGAGAAAGAACAGGCTCGGGTACACGTTGAGGTTGCGCAGGCGATGCATCATCCACTCGGCCTTTTGCTGGCCGTGTTCTGCCACCAGGCGCGGCATGATGGTGGCGTAGCCGGAGCGCACGCTGGGGTTGGGCATGTCGCTGAACAACACGCTGTGGCCGTTGTTGAAGGCAAACCAGCCGTCATCGGTATTGGCATCGCCGGCGCCGAGTTTGCTGTAGTCCAGGGTGCTGCCGGAGGCGCTTCCGTTTTCCGTATTGACCTGCTGGCGATGCTGCACCGTGGCCACGTAGTTATAGTGCACGGTGCTGACGTGGTAACCGTCCAGGCCGTTTTCGTTCTGCAGCTTCCAGTTGCCGTCGTAGGTGTAGGCCGACTTGCCGGGCAGCACTTCCAGCTCGCCGGTGGCGGACTGCGCGACCATCATGTCGAAGAACACTTTGGAGTCGCCGAGGAAGTCTTGCAGGCTGTCGGTGCCGTGCACGTCGAGGCTGATAAACACAAAGCCCTTGTAGCTTTCGATGCGCGCCTTCTTCAGGCCGCGGGTGGCCTTGTCGAAACCTTCCGGGTATTCCCCCGGCGCCTTGACCTTCACCAGGCGGCCGTCGCTCTTGTAGCACCAGGCGTGGAACGGGCAGGTAAAGGTCGACTGGTTGCCCTTGCCGACCCGGGTCAGGGTGGTGCCGCGATGCTGGCAGGCGTTGATCAGGGCGTTGAGCTGGCCTTCACCGTCACGGGTGATGATCATCGGCTGGCGCCCGGCGCGCATGGTTACGAAGTCGTAGTTATTGGCCAGTTCGCTTTCGTGGCAGGCGTAGATCCAGTTCTTTTCGAAGATCAGTTCCATCTCCAGGTCGAACAGCTCAGGTTCGGTGAACATGTCCCGGGCGATGCGGAACACACCCTCGGCCGGACGGAAATCCAGGCAGCTTTCGATAAACGTTTTCCATTGCTCGACGCTTCTTGCACCACTCATGGGAGGCACCTTTTATTGGGTAGCTAATCGGTGGTTCATTAGAGGCGGGCAGGGGGGCGGCCAGCTATCCGCTTAATGGGGGAAGATGGGCCGCATAGTTGGGGCGCAAATACCCACATCCGTGCAACGACGCCGGGGAATGCGCTACTGTCAGGCTAGGCAATTGTCGAAAAAGCCGGCTTCTTATCCACATAGTCGACGCTCACTATCCACCCAGTGGCCAAGTGCGCGACGTGGCGCAGAACTTGCCTTGATCCACCGGACGCGCCGTCAGAGCGCGCTGGCCACAACCGCCGTGAGTGCACCCTGATGAGTAGCCATACACGCGATATCCGTATTGAACGTTTCGACCTTGAAGGCGCCCGCAGCTGGATGTCCGGCATCTGCGGGCCCCACCGGCTGGAAACCGCCACCCCGGAGCGCCTGCGCTTCCACCACAGTGCCAATGTGTTCAAGTCCCGCGCCACCACCCTGGGGGTGATCGAATACGGCACCGACGTGACCATCGATATCGAAGACGCCGAGCACTTCAGCAGCTACAGTCTGAGCCTGCCGCTGGTGGGCGAGCAGGAGCTGAGCAAGGGTGGCCAGCGCCTGAGTTCCAATCGCGACCAGGGCGTGATCATTTCGCCCAATGAACACCAGGTGCTGGCGATCTCCGGCGACTGCCGCAAGCTGCAAGTGGTGATCACCCGTGCGGCGATGAGCGAAACCCTGGAGGGCTTGTTGCAGCGGCCGATTGATGCGCCGCTGCGCTTTGAGTCGGTGATGGATGCGGTGCAGGGCGCGCCGGCAGCGTGGTGGCGCATGGCACGGCACTTCATTGCGGAGCTGGAACACAGCAGCGAACTGTATGACCAGGCGGCGTTTACCCGCGACCTGGAAAGCTCGCTGATCAAGGGCCTGATCCTGGCCCAGCCGAACAACTATTCCGAAGAACTGCGCGACGTGCTGGGGGTCAAGCTGCCCCACTACCTGATCCGCGCCCGCCAGTACATCCACGCCAACGCCCGCGAAGCGCTGCACCTGGAAGACCTCGAGGCGGCCACCGGGGTGTCGCGGTTCAAGCTGTTCGATGCGTTTCGCAAATACTTCGCGCTGTCGCCCATGGCCTACTTGAAGAAGTACCGCTTGAGCGCGGTGCGCCAGGAAATTCTCGAGCATGGCGCTACCCGCACCATCTCCGAGATTGCCCTGGGCTGGGGCTTTACCCACCTGGGAAGGTTTTCGGCGGAGTACCGCAAGCTGTTCGACGAATCCCCCAGCCAGACGCTGCAGCGCAACGATGCGCGGCGCATGCGGGGTGCCTGAACACAATGCAGCTCCCACAGGGTATTGGAGGTGACTGGGAGATTTCAGATCAGTTCTTCTACCAGTTGCAGGCAATGACCCAGCCCCGGCGACTGATCATTGATCCGCCGGCTGAGAATGATCGGCGAGGTCGCCGTAACCTCGACAATCGGCGTATAGCCGATATCCGCCCGATGCAGTATCTGCACCGACGCCGGCACCAGCGTCACCCCCATGCCGGCCCCGACCAGGCCGATGGCGGTCTGCAACTCATTGGTCCATTGCGCGACCTTGATCGCCAGGCCATGGGTGTCGAACAGTGCGATCACATGGTCGGCATAGCTGGGGCGCGGGTTGCCGGGGTACAGCACCAGCGGTTCGGCGGCCAACTGCGCAAGGGTCACCGGTGCGCCCAGCAGCGGGTGCCCGGCCGGCAACACCGCCACCAGCCGATCCTCGACCAACACCCGCTGGACAATGGCCGGGTCATCAATGCGAATCCGCCCGAAGCCCACATCAATGCGCCCGGCCTTGAGCGCTTCGACCTGTTGCAGGGTGGTCATCTCCGACAGACCCAGCTCCAGCTCCAGCGCGTCATGGCTGCGCAGGCGGCGGATCAGTTCCGGCAGCACGCCATACAGGGTCGAGGGGGCAAAGCCGATGCCCAGCCAGGTCTTCTGCCCCAGGCCGATGCGCCGGGTGTTGTCGCAGGTCTTGGCCAACTGCTCCAGCAGCACATTGGCGTGTTCATAGAAGTACCGCCCGGCCTCGGTCAGCCGCAACGGCCGGCCACGCTCCAGCAGCACCACACCCAACTCATCTTCCAATTGCTGGATCTGCCGGCTCAACGGCGGCTGGGCGATGTGCAGGCGTTCGGCGGCGCGTGTGAAGTTCAGGGTTTCCCCCAGCACCTGGAAATAACGCAGGTGGCGCAGTTCCATACGGATTCCTCTCATACCTTGAGGGTATTGTTCGAGACCAATTCTATATTGGAAGCCAGCAACAATGGGCGACAGAATCGGGCAAGACCTATAAAGAACCCAACGGGTATTGCCATGCCGATTTGCGCCATCGAGTCGATCGAGACCATCATCGTCGATCTCCCCACCATCCGCCCGCACAAGCTGGCGATGCACACCATGCAAAACCAGACCCTGGTGATCATCCGCGTGCGGTGCGCCGACGGTATCGAAGGGATCGGCGAGTCCACCACCATCGGTGGCCTGAGCTACGGCAACGAAAGCCCCGATAGCATCAAGATCAATATCGACCAACACTTTGCGCCACTGTTGATTGGCCAGGATGCCAGCAACATCAACGCCGCCATGTTGCGCCTGGAACGCAGCATCCGTGGCAACACGTTTGCCAAGTCCGGCATCGAAAGCGCCTTGCTCGATGCCCTCGGCAAGCGCCTGAACCTGCCGGTCAGCGAGCTGCTCGGCGGCCGCGTGCGCGATGCCCTGCCGGTGGCCTGGACGTTGGCCAGCGGCAATACGCAAAAGGACATCGACGAAGCCGAGAAGATGCTCGACCTGCGCCGCCACCGCATCTTCAAGTTGAAGATCGGCGCCGGTGAAGTCAGCCAGGACCTGGCCCATGTGATTGCGATCAAAAAAGCCCTGGGCGAGCGCGCCAGCGTGCGCGTCGACGTCAACCAGGCCTGGGACGAAGCCGTGGCCCTACGCGCTTGCAAGGTGTTGGGCGATAACGCTATCGACCTGATCGAACAGCCGATCTCGCGCAATAACCGTGGCGGCATGGCCCGGCTCAACCTCTCGAGCCCGGCGCCGATCATGGCCGACGAGTCCATCGAGTGTGTCGAAGATGCCTTCAACCTGGCCCGCGAAGGTGCGGCCTCGGTGTTCGCCTTGAAGATCGCGAAAAACGGCGGCCCGCGTGCCGTACTGCGCACGGCGGCGATTGCCGAGGCGGCGGGTATTGGCCTGTATGGCGGCACCATGCTTGAAGGCGGTATCGGCACCCTGGCCTCGGCCCACGCGTTTCTCACCCTCAATAAACTGGCGTGGGACACCGAGCTGTTCGGGCCGCTGCTGCTCACCGAAGACATTCTTACCGAGCCGCTGCTGTATCGCGATTTCCACCTGCATGTCTCGACCGCCCCGGGCCTGGGCCTGGCCATTGATGAGGAGCGCCTGGCGTTCTTCCGTCGCGACAAACATTAAGAGGACGCCTGCGATGTTGTTCCACGTAAAGATGACCGTAAACCTGCCTGTCGATATGAACCCCGAGCGCGCAGCGGCCCTCAAGGCCGACGAAAAAGCCCTGGCCCAACGCCTGCAAGCGCAAGGCAAGTGGCGCCACCTGTGGCGCATCGCCGGGCTGTACGCCAACTACAGCGTGTTTGATGTCGACAGCGTGCAGGAACTGCATGACCTGCTGATGCAACTGCCGCTCTATCCCTACATGGCCATCGAAGTGAATGCCCTGTGCCGGCATCCGTCGTCGATCCATGAGGATGACCGCTGAGCCTGTCTAGCCCCCTAATAATTACAAGATGAGGATTGCACCATGTCCATTCGACTGTCCCAGACTGCCCACGCCCAGCGCTTCCTCGAAGAAGCCAGCGGCAACCTCAATGACGCCGGCAACCCACGGGCCAAGGC
>LNAP01002066.1_pt1 | contig 21291 bp, 20 predicted proteins | sample 602601 | NCBI WGS metagenome assembly LNAP01 (sample SAMN02440304, study PRJNA202911) | soil metagenome | biome: Subtropical and temperate rainforests or woodlands; isolation source: soil samples (1 kg each in a 20% v/v slurry with milli Q water) were... ...
GTTGTGAATGCCCATGATCTGGTATCGATGGAGATTGCAGGATGAGAACAACAAGTGAAATGTCCGACAAAGGCTAGCTATCACTTCGTCTGATGGCCGATCTCCTCTCGAGTTGGCATCGTCCAGTCCGAAGCTCTTCTCTCGTAGATCGAATCGTCGCGTTTTTCGCCATCGTAGGTGAACATCAGTAGGTAAAAAGCGAACGCCGTTGCAGCCAATGCCGCTCTGCCCACAGGGTGCGCATCTTTCGATAGGGCGCCCGGACCTATGCTTATCCGACCTCCTCGAAGATAAGCAAACACCGCTTGCGTGAACCATGCATGTGCTGCCAGAGCCCCCCAGAAAGGCCCAGGCTCATATGCGAAACGCACAAAAGCATTTACCAGTGACGCTACGACCATCAATCCCAATATTAGATACCGGTAGCGCTTCAACAATATGAGGGCGATATTTTCCGGCTCCATCAACTCACTTCCAATTAAACATGCTGTCGGCGTATCCCGATTACCTGGATATCGGCAGATTCGAGCCGATCCTAAGTCATAACCGACAGCTCCCCTCCTCCCCTTCAAAGTCAGCCGCTATCGCGGTAAAGGAATAATTAGGCTTTATCAAAGCTTTGTAGCGTCCCAGGTACAAGTACCGGACGCTTTAGTTTGCGTGTAGGTTCCGGACAAAGTGTTCGGTCCTGTTACCTGCCCATCCATCGTGACTCGGTTTCCTAGCCAATTGGATGCCGAAATATGAACGATATTCCCCTGTATGGAACCCGAGTCGATCGTGGCGTTTGATAGCTTTCCGGTGATGCGGCCCGTCGCCTGGTCATGTTTCACATCGAACTCACTGGTTCCTGAGCCATAACTGCAGACCTGATTGCTACTCCATCGTCCTGTTAAGTTGTGACTCGGCGGCTCGGCAACAGTGCTTCTGGAGCCACCGGTTGTTGATGCACAGACTTTACAGGACTGAAAGGTGACACTTTTGGCAGCGATAGGGCTGGTGCCGAAAACGCTTTCAGGCTCGCTGTTCTTGTTCGCAAGAATGGTTTGATAAGGGGTGCTGCCCACAAAGAATTCAACTTTGGAGCAGGCCTTCTCGGAGCTATGGACGATAAGGTCAGCGCCGAAACTGGGCTTAGAACCGTATGCCTTCACAAATTCAATCGACCCCATACAGCTACCCACAACCTTCTGACAATTGCAGTCAGCAGCCCAAGCCAGATCACCCGCGAACAAACTCAGCAAAGCAGTCACATATCTCATGGTTTAAGTCCCTTCCGGCCCAGATCAGCTTGAACGCGTCAGCAAGAATTACATCGCCCAATTTAAGCAGAAAAAACGCGTCCCATACCGCCACTTCCCCCCCCATGTACGCATTTTTCGAGATTGCAACGTGGTCAATATTTACAATTCGCTTCGGCACCTGATTACACGAGTCAAGGAGGTCTGGAATTGAGCGACTATGACTGAATCGTGGGCTCTCGGTATCCCCTCGAATAGTTGCCTATATAGCTTTACCGCACTTCTCCCTCTGTCACAGGGTCAGGCTAATGCGACGAGACAATTAGGCACCGCTGCCCACCTCGCAGCGATGTACAGGACATTCGATACCAATGAAGGTTTCCATAGTCGTCACTATAAACTTTTGGTTTACATAGGCTATCGTTCAACAGTAATTGCTGAACGATATACCTACGCTCCCTCGATGTGGCCAAAGTATCTGTGAAGAGTAAGCGCAAGATGAGTGCGGTCTCGAGCCAATAAATATGTCCTTTCAGGTTGCTTTTGGATTACCAAGTAACTTTCGTCCGATTATTCGACACCACCATGTCACAAAAACGGACACCGATTCCAACAAAATTAAAGCCCGTCCTTGATTCTAGTGGCACTGAATACTGGCACAACAATTGCTTTGAAGCGGCTGTATATGCGTAATCCGTAATCACAGCCTGACACTTTTAAAACCACCGAGCACTCACTATCATGCTATTTTCGCGTCAGAAGAATGCAAATCGGGACATTCAGCAAGTCGTCGCTCGGCAAGAACAGTTGCTCAAATTAGTTGACCAATCAGTCGCGGCGATTGAATTCGATATTGATGGCGTGGTGCTTCACGCAAATGAAAAATACTACGCGCTCACGGGCTATTTACCAGAGCAATTGATCGGTAAAATGCACAGCTCTCTATGTTTATTAAAAGACACCAACAGTAAAGAATATCCCGTTTTTTGGTCAAGACTACGAGCGGGAGAACCCCAGAGCGGAACCTTCCAGCGGCTTATAGCAGGAGGGCAAATAATTTGGCTGGAAGCCATTTATAGTCCTGTTCTGGATAATTCGGGCAGGGTCGAAAAGGTGATTCAATATGCTCATAACGTAACAACCCTAAAGAAACAGGAAAGTGAAGCGAATGCGAAATTACGAGCCATTGATCGCTCCATGGCGGTCATTGAATTTGATCTTAATGGCAACATCCTCTCTGCCAACGAAAATTTTCTAAAACTACTTGACTATACTGCAAACGAAATCAAAAACAAACACCACCGTTTCTTTTGCAAAACCGAGTGGACGAGCAGCAACGAATATTCGGATTTCTGGCGCAAACTAAATAACGGAGAATACTTCAGAGACCAATACGAGCGAGTTGGAAAAAATGGAAAAATATTGTGGCTTGAAGCGAGTTACAACCCTGTTTACGACATCAACGGCACATTACATAAAATTGTAAAATTTGCTACCGACGTGACTGCGCGAGTACAAAAACAAGCACATGATATGCTGGGTGCAGCCAAAGCTTTCCGGATATCCGCAAATACTCGGAAAAGTGCAGTTCAAGGCACACTTGTAATTCAACAAGCCAGTAGTGAAATGCGCGAAATCGCCACCGACATTGACCACACATCAGTGGTGCTTGATCAATTGGGTGAGCAGTCAGAGAAAATCGGAAACATCATTAATACGATAGGGGGCATCGCACAACAAACAAACTTATTGGCCTTGAATGCTGCGATCGAGGCGGCAAGGGCAGGAGAGCAAGGGCGCGGTTTTGCAGTTGTCGCCGATGAAGTTCGCCAGTTGGCCGCACGCACGAGCGACTCCACCACTGAGATTTCCAGCATGATCGAGATGATTCAGCAACAAACCCGGCTCGCCATTCAAAGCATGAAAAATACACGTAATCGTGCGGTCAACGGTGTAGAGCTGTCGGCCAAGGCCGGCACTGTAATTTTGGAGATAAGGGACGGTGCCGAAGAGGCCGAAAGAGCCGTGAGTGTCTTTGGTAAAGAACTGTAATCTATATAAACAGAATCCAATTACGAAAAGGGCGTTTTTTGTACAAGTTCATCAAAACGCCCGTTGAGCAGATCACGAATCTTGGTTTCGGCCTCAACTTCCTTCTTCAACATTATAGGAACCAGCTTTACTGCTCCCAGAGTGTCTAACTATCGATTACCGCGACATTGAAGCGATTTCGCCCCCCTTGCTTGGCGCTATAAAGCGCATCATCTGCGTGCTTCACCAGGTCTTTCCCGCCCCATTCGCTGCCGAAATGCTTGTAGGTAGCCAATCCCACGCTGACCGTTATAACCCCCATAGGGCTGGCCACGTGTTTGATCTGCATTTGAGAGATGGCCGACATAATGGACTCGGCGACCAAACTCGCACCCGACTCGTCCGTATTGGGCATTACCACAGCCAGCTCTTCGCCTCCATAACGTGCCACCATATCGCTGGGGCGACGTACGCACTGTTTGATCCGCGCACATAGCACCTGCAGGCACTCATCACCCGCTATATGGCCATATTGATCGTTGAAACGTTTAAAGTAATCAACATCGATGAGAAGCAGACTCAGCGGCGATTGAATTCGATGCGCACGGTTGAGTTCAATATCCAGATAGAGGTCAAACTGTCTACGGTTGGCGAGGCCGGTAAGCTTGTCCTCCATGGCGAGCACTTCCAAAGCTTGATTCGATTCAATGAGTGACGTTTGAATCAGTCGAAGTTTGTCCTCTGCCTTTATCCGGCTTTTTATGTGTTTTATTAACCGCCAGCCCAGCGTTGCAATTAAAGCAAGCAGAATTACCAGTACCAAAAGTGAATGCTTGGATTGATTGCGCCACACTCTCATGGTTTCCTCTTCACCTAAGGCGACAGTGGTAACGATTGGATAAATATTACTTTTTTTGAATGCATATCTTCGACGAACACCGTCACTCCTTGAGTCGAATACGACGATACCCGAGGAAAGATCAGACATGGTTTTCGAAAAGATTGGTGCCGAGGACACGTCTCGGCCCAGGTCTTGTTGTTGAAATGGATACCTCGCCAGAATTCTACCGGATGCTGACGCCATACTTATTACGCCGGATTGACCGATCTCGATATTTCGATAGAGTTCAAGGAACTGCTCAAGATTGATCGTGACGACGATCACGCCGGCGAAGCTGCTGTCCGGTAGTTCCAGACGACGACTAACCGTAATGACCCAATTGCCAGTAAAGCGGCTGATGATTGCCGGACCGATCAAAGTATTACGATCAGCGTGTTCTCGATGATGGACAAAGTATGCTTGATCAACACTATTGATGCCCTGCCCTAGCGAACCATAGGAGGAGAAGACAACATTGCCTTTTTCATTGAACATGGTTATGCCATTCAACTGCTCAAATATCTTCATTTGCTGGGCAATCACTGACCTCAACCGTTCGAGTTGAAGCCCGTCTGAGCCGTCCTGTTCTATCCGTTCGCTCAGGTCGGCGAGCACCAATTCACTCTGTCGAAAAACAGCGTCAGTATAAGTGTTCAAAGCGTTGCTTAGATTTAGCGCAGCGGTCTGAGCATCGTCTAGAGTATTTTGCCGAGCTGTCCATATCTGCCAGAATGTCAGCGCAATAACAGAGACACATGCCAAGGAAGTGAAAAACAAAGCAAACCGTAGATCTCGCTTCAATTTGAATTACCGAATGATCAGGAAAGAGCAGGTCACAAGCGATGATGATCGTCGACATGCTGTTAGTGTTTATTGATAAAAAAAACGCCGTATCCACTATTGGCTACGAAATCAACTTCGTTCATTGGGTGTGCCAAAAAGAATCCCTGTGCTTCATCACAACCCAATGATCGCAGAACTTTCAGGCAGCGATAGGTCTCCACGCCTTCGGCAACGGCTCGATATTGCAACTGCTGCGCCAACTTTATAATAGAGCTGACAATCACTTGCTTATGCATATCAGCGTCAAGATTTAGAATCAGCGACTTATCCAGCTTCAATACGTTTGCCGGAATTTCACGCAGATAGGCAAAAATGCTGTATCCGGTTCCGAAATCATCAATAGCCAGATCAATACCCAAATCTCGAATATTACGTAGTTGCTGAAGAATTTGAGGGCTGGACTTCAACCATTCGCCTTCGGTTATTTCAACTTCGATTCTTGCCGGGTCGATTCCGTTTTTGATACAGGCATTTAATAGCATTTCGTCAACGTTGTACCCCTTAAAATCCTGAGCTGAAAGATTCAAAGACAGCTTCGAAGCTACGCCCTGCGGCCAACGCGACAACCCAGCGAGCGCAGTATCGACTACCCAATGAGTTACTAAGTGAATCAGTTGATTCTTCTCTAGTACTGGTATGAATTCTGCTGGAGAAATGGCCCCCAAGCGTGGATGATTCCAACGTAACAATACTTCCGCACTGACTTGGAGCCCGTCTTCAATATTGAACCTTGGTTGGAATACCAAATGCAGTTCATTGTTGGTCATGGCGCGGCTAATGTCCGAAACGAGACTGAAAGATCGTCGATAGGCACAATCCGCTACCGGGTCGTAAAACATCCAGGCCTTGCCGGCATTGTGAGCCAACTCGATGCCATACATTGCCTTACGAATTGAATCTTCCACGCAATCCTCATGCAGCCGGAAGACAAAAGCGCCGGCGCAGACGGTGGGCGGAATTGGAATACCTTGTTGCTGCATTGGCTGCCGAAGCTCATCAAGCAACCGATCAAGAAAGCCTTCTTGATTATCGATACCTGGATGCATCAGAAAAGCAAAGCGTTTGACGCCCACTTGATAGACTCTTGATCGACCATCCAGTAGCCGGATCAACCTGTTAGCCATCTCTCTGATGATGCTCCTGAACGGAGCTAACCCCATGGCCAATGTCATGTAGTGCGCCCAACCTGTATCCAGTGCATCGACTAACACCAGCACCCGGGGCTCGTTAGGATACTGACTGACCAGAGAGGCAAGCTCGGCGTCCATATGCTCCCGAGTCGGCATATGACCGCAGGTATCTATCTGTCGCGACGTAAAACCTTTCAGGCATTGCTGTATGACCAGCGTCGACAAAGAACGCAGGAATGCTTTATCTAAAGTCGAAATATCTGCATGAGATTTGTCGACCACGAATAGACAACCGATGATGTGGCCCGCACCACTGCGCAGTGCTACGCCCACACATGGCCGGAGCCCTGTCGACGTTTTCGCGATGGCGTCAGCGATGCAAAGTGCGTCATATGGACGATAATCTGGGGCTGAACCAGTTCCGAGCTCCTGAATACTTGTGCGGGTGGCAGTTTGCTCGGAGAGCATTTGCAACTGGTCCCGCTTGAGCAGTGTCACTGCCACTTGTGGAACATTGAAATGCGTTGCAGCTATTCGACAAATCAGCGAGAAATCCTCGCGCGAAGCAGCCTCAAGCAATTGAACGGCGGTGTAATCTGCCAACAATAACTCTTGTAGATCTCTCTCAGACGGCATGCATGTTCAGCTCTAGATGGTGAGTAACGACGACCGGTTCGATAACCAGGCAGGCGGGTGTTGGAGGAGGCATGTCGAAATTCGTATTCAACATGCGGTACGCAAGAGCCTGTGACCCGAGCCGTCGGGCAGTCCACTGTTGCTTAGAGCTTAAAGTTGGACACCAGCTCGTTGAACGAAAGCGCCAACCTTGAGAGGTCATGGCTAGATGCATTGGTCTGATTAGCGCCAGCGGCGGTCTGAACAGACAAGTCCTGGATATTCGTTAAATTGCGATCAACCTCACGTGCCACTTGCGCCTGCTCTTCAGAAGCACTGGCGATTACCATGTTGCGGTCATTGATTTGCGAGATGCCGCACGTGATTTTCAGCAAAGCCTCTCCGGCCTTGACTGCCAGGAGCTGCGTTTCACCAGCCAAAGCCTGACTGCCCCCCATCGATGCGACAGCCTCGTCTGCTCCTTGCTGCACGGCGTTGATCATCCCTTCGATTTCCACGGTCGATGACTGAGTACGATGAGCCAAAGCACGCACCTCATCGGCCACTACAGCAAACCCCCTACCCTGTTCCCCTGCTCTCGCCGCTTCTATTGCCGCATTCAAAGCCAATAAATTGGTTTGCTCTGCAATGCTGCGAATAACATCGATTACCTTGCCAATGTCGCGAACCTGCTCAGCGAGAAACTCGACCTTGCTTGCCGATCCCTTGATTTCTTCGGCCATTCTTGTGATCGAGACCACCGTCTCACTGACTTGCTCGTGCCCAAACACCGCTTCGTTGCGTGTATCTTCAGAGGCGTGGGAAGTGGAAACCGCGTTACGCGCGACTTCTTCGACGGCGGCGGTCATCTCATTTACCGCTGTGGCTGCTTGCTGGATTTCATCATTCTGACGAGTTAGCCCCCTGGTACTTTCATCCGTCACGGCACTCAACTCTTCTGCAGCGGAAGCCAATTGGTCGGAAGCACTAGCGATTTCCTGAATGGTCTTTTTCAGATTCTGCTGCATGCCACCGAGCGCCTTGAGCAACTGACCAGCCTCGTCTTCGCGATCAGTACAAATCGTTTCGGTTAGATCACCCCGGGCAACCAACTCAGCACTGGCAACTGCCGACGCGATGGGCCGGGTAATCATGCGAGTCATGCTGACCCCCAACACGATCGCGGATATGAACGCGAGCAACACTCCGCCCATTAACTGCAAAGTCGCTTGATCAATGGTAGCGGCCGCAACTTCCCCACCATGCCTTATCTCAACATTATTGATTCCAAGAATAACGTCTAGTTGTCTACGAGCATTCGTCATGGCCTCGACATTTTCGCGAGTTAAAATTGTTCGAGCCAAAGAAAAGTCTTTTTTATTAATAGCGTCCACGACTTGCTTGGCACTCTCCAAATAAATCGGCCAAAGTCGTTCATACTCGTCGCCGGCTAGACGCTCTTCATTTCCCATAGGAGTTGACCGATAGACCCTGAAGGCCTTATCTATTTGTGTTTGTGTGTCGTTCAACGCTCTTGCCACCTCCTGGATATCGGATGCATCAGCACCCGATGCCGCAAAGGTTAGGAGACGATAAAGATTGCGGTTATGCAACAGCACCAAGCCTTTCGCTTCAGAAATACTAGAAACCGATACCAAACTGTCCGAAAAAGTCAGTTCAAGTGCAGTACCCAGCTGCTTGATCCCACTCATTCCAATGGCGCCAACAACCAAAGTAATAACGGCAGAAAAAACGAAGGACATTGTCAACTTGGTTGCGAGCTTTGCGTTTTTCATCCAATTCATTTTTCTGTCCAAGTTAGTTTCAGGATTACACCAAGTCCATTGGTGGCAGGTGGTTGATCAAATTCGTTGGGGCAGCAGTTCAATTAGCCGGCTTTACACATCAACCATACCGGAGACGCAGAGAAGACCAGACGCGAAGCTTTCTCGTTAATTACAGAGCGTTGTAATTAGCGCATCCTCGCAAAAGCAGTAGACACAAGGATGGAATATTTACTTGATGTTTCTGTTACAAGCAGGGTATGCCTGCTCAACTTTCTTAATTTGAGAAGCAATGCAGAAGCCATGCCAGTTGCTTCCCCCTTGAATTACCCTCGAATCAACAGCAGTGCGTAACAATAGTGTCCGCTTTCAGGACACCCGCTACGTCACAAAACCGGACAGGTTCATTTGAAACCCAAATGCTCCAGTTTTCGATACAACTGCTGACGGGAGAGGCCCAACTTACGTGCGGCATCCGCCCTATTATTCTTGGACGATAACAACGCACGCCGAATCATCTCCCGCTCCAACGATGCCGTCGCCTGGGCTAGGCTTGCGCTCCATTCGATATTGAAAACCTCACCCACATCCACGGGAATCGCCAGACCAAGTTGATCGACATCAATCACGCCACACTGGCTGAGAACAGTTGCGCGTTGCAGCGTGTTTCGCAGCTCCCGGACATTGCCAGGCCAATCATGTTCCATCAGTGCCTTGGCAGCAGCTGCTGTCAGGCGCTGCGGGGTAACGCCTTTGGCCTGCTGACGAATGAAGTACTCAGCAAGCGGTAAAATATCGCAGCGCCGTTTTCGTAACGGAGGCAGATCAATGCTGATGACCTGAAGTCGATACCAGAGGTCTTCACGAAACAGTCCGGCCCCCACCAGCAGGGGTAAATCCTGATGGGTAGCTGTGACAATCCGAACGTCTATTGGCACCGAGCGACTGCTTCCGACGGGAGACACCTCACGCTCCTGCAAGGCACGTAATATCTTGGCCTGGGTGCAGAGGCTCATGTCACCGATTTCATCCAGGAACAACGTACCGCCATTTGCCTCTCGCAATCGGCCCGGCCTGTCATTGACCGCCCCGGAAAAGGCGCCACGCACATGACCGAACAACTCACTCTCCAGGAGTTCCGCTGGTATTGCGGCGCAGTTCACTGCAATAAAGGGCTTTCCGGCGCGCGAACTGTTGCGATGAAGCGCCCTTGCCACCAATTCCTTACCCGTTCCTGTCTCGCCCTGAACCATGACGGTGGCATCACTATCGGCAACCTGACCGATATTTTTGTAGACCTGACGCATGGCCTGGCTGTTGCCCACCAGATGAATCTCACTACTGTCATCGTTATGGACCTCTTCACCGGCGGAATCGTTGGCCAACAAGTGGGAGCGTTGTAATGCTCGCCCAAGTACGTCCATCAACTCTTCGCGGCCAATCGGTTTGGTCAAATGATCGAATGCCCCAAGCCGCATTGCCTCGATCGTATTGCTGCCGCTAGCATAGGCGGTAAGCATGATGCACGGCATCGACGGCAATCGCAGTCGCGCCTGAGCTAAAAACTCAAGTCCGCATTCTCCCGGTATCCGCAGGTCAACGATCGCTACCGATGTCGTGTCGTCAAGCAATTGCAAGCCTTGCCGGGCAGACTGTGCTTGTTGGACCTGGTGTCCCTCGTCACGCAGCGCTTCACTGAGGCTGTCCAGGAACGCGACGTCATCGTCGACAATCAGAATATTTGCCATGGCAGCTCCATTTCGAAACGTGCACCGCGGGTACTCGGAGTCAAGACCACATTTCCGCCATGGGCATTGACGGCCTCTTGTACAAACGCCAGCCCAAGACCGCTCCCACCTCGCCTCCCTGTCGTAAAAGGCTCAAACAAACGACTACGCAGTTCACCAGGCACACCGGGACCGTCATCTTCGACCCATAGTAATAAAGCACCATTCGTTGCTTGCGCAGCACCCACCTCGATGGTTGCGCCGGGTCCCACATGTGCGAGTGCATTGAGTAACAAGTTGTCGAGCGCCCGCCCCATTACTTGCGGGTCAAGCTGCACCGGATCATCGGTAAGCGCCAGTGCGGGCGAAATTGCGATCTTAATGCGACAGCCCTGTCGGGCGGCGTGTTCGTCATAGAAGTGGCAGATTGAATTCAGCCAAGTGGAGAGCGATACAGGTACACAATGAAGACATAACGGTTGAGTTAGCGCCAATAGGCTGGTGATCAACGTCTCAAGCCTGGCTGACTGTTCGAGGACCACCAGCAATGCGCTTTCTGTGCGATCTTGGCGGGTCTGCGCCGACGCCGCGAGCGCATTTTCTACTTTCATTCGGATTGTGCCCAAAGGATTGCGTATTTCATGTGCCAGCCCTGCCAACAAACGCCCTAATGTGGCCATGCGCTCGGATTTGACCAAATCTGCTGCCAGTCCTCTTGCCTGATCGCGAGCCAGGTTCAGACGCTCGGCGTAACGGTTCAAGGCAGCCGCTACCTCGTCCAGCTCCGCAAGTCCGGGCAACGGATTGATCAACACCGGCCCGTTCTCATCAGCGCCGTTGGCTGCCTGTAGGCGCTTGACCATTTGTTGTAATCCGCATGTCCAGCGCGTCAATGTGTGTCCCAACCAGGCACCGGACAGGACGACGAATCCCAGTAGCAATCCTACGAGCAGCTCGAGAGTTTTCAACCCGTCGCCAGTGATCGTCGGCGCGCGCGTCATGGTCCAGGCAACTAAATCAGAACGTGAAGTCGATACTCGGCAAGCGCTGAAAATCACCGCTTCGCGAAGTCCCGGGCGCGTCTCGGTCACCGTTTTATGGCTTTGCAGAGCGCGCTTGGTCATCATTTCTATTCGCTCCATTTCGGCGCTCGGAGCATCTCGTTTAATGCCAGTTCCGTCGTAAGTCGGAAATGAGTAGGCAATCACTCCCGTGTCGGCTCGCCAGATCCCGCCCTCAACTCCAGCGAACTCACGCAGTGTTTGATCGGCAAGGGCCTCGAGCCCACCTTTGGAAAGACCATCGACCATCTGTTGCTCAGAGATAGCCGCCAGCCTCTCATTGAGGACAGAGGCGAGTTGCTCGCAACTTTGAGTAGTGGCTGATCTGGCACGATGTATCTGCGCCTCAACACCTTGGTTATCGAGCCCGTACATGAGTGAGGCCAGCCCCACTGCAATGGTCACGATTGATATCCAAAGAACCCACAAGCCTTGTTTGAGAGAGTTATGGTTGTTCAGGATCAGGCGCTCTTCGACAGGTTATTTACAAAGATAAAACGTATAAGGATTAGCGACGTTAAATGCCATTCGCTTTATGGGGGGCATACCTGCCTGGCTCCCGAGTGCTCAAATTACCACTGCAAACTTGCAACCAGCTGTCAATCTCAAAAATACTGTGGCCACATCAGACAGTCGCGCAGTGAGGAAGCCATTCGTGCTCGCAGCTCAGTGAGGTGCAATTAAATGACCTGAATCCCATGGGGCGATTCGCTCGCCTTTACCCCTATAGCAAGAGCCTTACCCCGCAGCATGACCAGGGGGCTCTTCCGCCACCGAGGTCTGTTCCTCGGCAGCACTGGCGATCTGTGCGTTCATCGCATTGATAGTCGCGATCAGCTCGACAGTGTTGCCCAGGAATGCACCCGCCTGGTCGGCCTGAGCGTTAGCGGCTTCGGTGGATTCGTGCATTGCATTGCATTGCCCCCAGTAGCGCATCCAGTACTTGGCAAGCTGGATGGCGATGGTGCCCACGCCGCCTGAACCGGCTTGGATCGGCACCTTCTGCCTCCTCTTCAATTCGACTGTTTCGACCAGCACCTGCCAGGCCGTCAGGCGACCAAGGTCTCGGGTTTCAGCGCAATCGAATCTTCCGTCATGCAAATTCGCCCATTACCTGCCGTAGCGATCGATAACGAATGCCTTCATGATGATTTAGCTCTCTGGATTGTGAAGTTGGAGTAACGCGGGATTTAGATCCGCGCCTACCGGCACAACGCTAAAGAGGATGAAACAGGGTCGTAACGGCATTGAATCTGCAATTACGCAGATGAGCTCGCGCGACTACAGAAACCCTTGGACCGCATCTGACGCATCCCAACGAACAAATCAACTCAGAATGCGCTACGGATACTTTTTTACTTATGGGCTGGTCAACAGTTGCTCATTTACTGTCATCTGATCTCGCCCACGAGCCACCAGCCACCGATGGAAGTCACAACAGTGAGCTTTATCAAAAGCATCTTTGGCGCCCACTAAAAAATACGACGAGGGCATTTGCAGACCTTGGGCGAATGGCATGATTAAACGCCCATCCGTTACGGCATTGGCAATCATTGAATATTGCGCCAACACAACGCCCTGTCCAAGAATCGCAGCCTGGATGGCCATTGAAGATAATGAGTAGACCCGATATCCGTCAGAAATTTGCGAACAGTCAACTTGTTGTGCACCGAACCAATCACGCCAAGAGGGTGGGGAAGCGAATTTAGGCAACCAATCTATCGATAACAGTGGGTAAGCCAACAGGTCCGCCGGAGTCCGTAACGGCATATCCGCACGCAACATGTGTGGGCTACAGACCGGAACGACACAATCTCGGAACAGCTCAATGGCGTGCTCGGTTGCCGCATAATCTCCGTATGTCACCCGAAAATCGATTTCATAGCCGTCAGGTGAAGGGTCAGCATGGCTACCATCAAGAAACAGATTTATTTCCGGGTGATCGCTCTGCCATGTGTAGATTAGAGGAGCTAACCAATCTGAAAGCAGCGATGGCAAAGCACTAATCCGTAAGTTGGTGGCGCTCTTTGCTCGTTCGACTTCTACCTGAGCAATGCGCAGCATTTCGAACGCTGCCACGCAACTATCGTGGTAACGCTGCCCCGCAGCAGTCAGGCGGATACGCTTGCCCACTCTGAACGTCAAACTCATCCCCAGGCTGTCTTCCAGCAATCTCATCTGCTGACTGACAGCCCCTGCCGAGATACCCAGGCGCCTTGCCGCTTCGACAATTCCACCGAAGCGTCCTACAGCTTCAAACACCTGTATGGCCCGCAGAGAAGGCAAGTTATTCATCTGCATCTCCAGAAAATCGAGCGTCGATTAATACTTTAGCTCAGCTATACAAAGCAACAGTTTTTAACATCTTTTCGAATATTCAGACTCTCGTATTCTGGTCCTGCCAGCGCTGCCTCTTGCAGGTAGTGAAGGCCACCTGGATTAGCCCTGCACCAAGACCTTGCATTAGCCATGCGCAAACTCCAATGACAGAAAAAGGCAAAGAAAAATGAAAAAAATCATTCTCGCCACGGTATTCGCTCTCGCGTCGACCGGCGCGCTCGCTAACGATTTGAGCACGATTCGCTTCGGCGTAGATCCGACGTTCGCTCCGTTCGAATCAAAGGAGCCCAGTGGTCAATTAGTCGGTTTCGATATTGATCTGGGTAATGCCATTTGCGCTCAACTCAAGGTCAAGTGCGTCTGGGTGGAAGTCGCTTTCGACAGCATCATCCCGGCACTCAAGGCGAAGAAGTTCGATGGCATTCTTTCGGCGATGACCGTCAACGAAAAACGCAAAGAAAATATCGCGTTCTCTGACCGGCTCTACAACTCGCCCAATCGTCTGATCGCCAAGGTTGATAGCGGTTTGCTCCCAACGGCGGAGTCGCTCAAGGGTAGGCGTGTCGGCGTCGCCCAAGGCAGTACTCAAGAGGCTTACGTCAGGTCAGTTTGGGCACCGCATGGCGTCACCATGGTGTCCTACACCAATCAGGAACTGCTCTACCCGGACCTGGTCAGTGGCCGTATCGATGCCACCCTGACAGACGCGGTCGTTGCAGACATCGGTTTCTTGCAGACGCCTCAAAATACCGGTTTCGCTTTTGCTGGCGACACTGTCCAGGATGAAAAGCTACTGGGCCAGGGGATTGCGATTGGCCTGCGCAAGGATGACCAAGCGCTGATCAAAGCCATCAACGGCGCTCTGGCAGAAATGCACGAAAATGGAACCTACGAGGCGCTTCAGAAGAAGTACTTCACTTTCGACATCTATAAATGAATCCTTTTCCTGGCGGGCTCTGATCATCCTTGCGTAGATGATCAAGAGCCTTCCGATCTTCCTCCACTGTTGCCCCCTGATTTCCAAGCCTCTAAATAGACGGTCTGCGGACCGCTATTGCCGAAGGAGAGACAGAACATGTTTTTACAGGGTTATGGTGCGTTGATACTCGAAGGTACCTTCGCAACCATCAAGCTGGCGTTGCTCTCGATGTTGCTGGCTGTGTCACTCGGTTTAATCGGTGCGTCGGCAAAGCTTTCCAACCAGCGCCTCTTGCGAGCGCTGGCAACAGGTTACACAACATTGATCCGCAGTGTTCCTGACCTGGTGATCATGTTGCTGTTGTTCTACAGCCTACAAATTGTGTTGAATGTTTTTACCGAGTGGATGCACTTCGAGCAGGTTGATCTCAATCCATTTGTTGCCGGAGTTTTTACCCTTGGTTTCATCTACGGCGCTTATTTCACCGAGACGTTTCGCGGCGCCTTTCAGTCTGTACCTGCCGGCCAGCTTGAGGCTGCCATCGCCTATGGAATGAATCGTCGACAAATTTTTGTGCGAGTCCTGTTCCCACAAATGATGCGCTTTGCACTTCCAGGCATAGGCAACAACTGGCAAGTGCTGATCAAGGCAACCGCGCTGGTCTCGATTATCGGTCTTATCGATATCGTCAAGGTCACCCAGGATGCCGGCAAACACTCGATGCAATTGTTCTACTTCAGTCTGATCGGCGCTCTGATTTATCTATCGATTACCACCCTGTCCAACGGCATCCTGATGTGGCTGGAGCGCCGCTACTCTGCCGGTGTCAGAGGGGCACAGCTATGATCGAAATCATCCAGGAGTATTGGCAATCCTACCTCTGGTTCGATGGCTATCAACTGTCCGGCGTTGCCATGACATTGTGGCTGCTGGTGGTTTCCATCGCCATCGGCGGCGTCTTCGCTGTGCCTCTTGCAGTGGCGCGCGTCTCAAGAAATCCGTTCATCTGCGGGCCCGTCTGGTTCTATACCTATGTGTTTCGAGGTACGCCGCTGTATATCCAGTTGCTGCTTCTTTATACAGGTGTCTACAGCCTGGAAATGGTTCGATCCCAACCGGAACTGAATGCCTTCTTCCGCGAAGGGATCAACTGCACGTTATTGGCTTTTGCCCTCAACACTTGCGCATATACCACGGAGGTTTTCGCCGGAGCGATCCGCGCGACACCTTACGGTGAAATTGAAGCCGGTCGCGCTTATGGCATGTCCAGCTTTACCTTGTACCGACGAATCATTTTGCCGTCTTCGCTACGTCGTGCGCTGCCGTACTACAGCAATGAGGTGATCCTCATGCTGCACTCCACCACCCTCGCATTCACCGCCACCGTTCCTGATTTGCTTAAGGTCGCCCGCGATGTGAACTCGGCCACTTACTCCTCGTTCGAGGCATTCGGTATAGCGGCGGTGCTCTATGCCTTCATGGTGTTTACCCTGGTCTGGCTTTTTCGTCGCTGCGAAATTCGCTGGCTGGCCTTCTTGAAACCTCAAGCTCATTGATCTGCCGCCATTTGGAGAGCGTCGATAATGTACAAGTTAGACATAGATGAGCTGTACAAGAAGTACGGCCCTCATGAAGTCCTCAAAGGTGTATCACTCAAAGCCAAAGCAGGTGATGTCATCAGCATCATCGGTTCGAGCGGATCAGGTAAGAGTACCTTCCTACGCTGCATCAACTTCCTCGAACAGCCCTGTGCCGGACGAATTACCGTGAACAACGAGGAAATTCGCACGAAACAAGATATTAACGGCGCCATGAGTGTGGCCGATCCGCGCCAGCTGCAAAAAATACGCACCAAACTGTCGATGGTGTTCCAGCACTTCAACCTGTGGCAGCACATGACTGTGCTGGAAAACATCATCGAAGCGCCCATTCATGTCCTTGGCATCAAGCGCAAGGAAGCTGTGCAGCGAGCCCACCAGTACCTGCGCAAGGTTGGCCTGGACTCAAGCGTAGAGAGTAAATACCCCTCGCATCTCTCCGGCGGTCAGCAACAGCGCGTGGCCATTGCCCGTGCGCTGGCGATGGAGCCGGAAGTTATGCTGTTCGACGAGCCGACATCAGCGCTCGACCCGGAGCTGGTCGGCGAAGTGTTGAAAGTGATGCAAGCACTGGCAGAGGAAGGCCGAACCATGGTCGTGGTCACCCACGAAATGGGCTTTGCCCGCAACATTTCCAACCACGTCATGTTCTTGCATCAAGGTCGCATAGAAGAGGAAGGACATCCCAGCGAAGTATTGGTTAATCCAAAAAGCGAACGATTGACCCAGTTTCTCTCCGGCCGCTTGAAATAACGCTTCGTACTTCCAAACCCTGGTATCGGACGCGCCATGAGCGTCCGGTACCAGCGATCGACAAGAGGTGACCATGAACGCAGGTTTTCCCACGCATCTGAGTTACAACAGCCAACGCGAGCAATTTCTGGCGACCGCCAAAGCGGCAGGTGCCAGCCTGACAACCTACCCCCACCCATTGAGCGGGCCCTTTGGCGAGCCATTGAGTACCGATGTTGCCTGGCTTGGCGATCCACACGCCAGTAAGGTGCTGGTCACCCTCAGTGGCACCCACGGTGTTGAAGGTTTCTATGGCTCGAACTGTCAGATCAGATGGTTACAGGAATTCAACAAGAGGACCCTCCCTACCGATGTCGCGGTGCTGATGATCCACCTCATCAACCCCTGGGGCACTGCCTGGATACGCCGCGTCAATGAAGACAACATCGACCTGAATCGCAACTATCTGGACTTCACTCAAAGCCTGCCCGATAACCGCCAGTACGAAGCATTGCACGCTATTTATACCTGCGAACAGCTGTCGGGGCCATCGCGCGATCAAGCCGATGCCCTGCTCAACGATCGAGTTCGCACAGAGGGCTGGGCAGCGGTGATGTCAATTGTCGAGGCCGGCCAGTACAACCACCCTGACGGTCTTTACTACGGCGGACAGACTCCAGGGTGGGCGAACAAAACCCTGCACAGGATTTTACAAGAGCACTTGAGCCACACCCAGGCGGTCATGTGTTTTGACCTTCACACGGGCGCTGGGGACTATGGCCACCCCATGCTGATGACGATTGCCCAATCCGCCTATCCAGCACTTCGCGATGCTCAAGCGATCTATGGGCCATGGCTGTATACCCTGATCACCGGACCTGGCAGCCAGAGTGATACGGGCGTAGCCACAACAGCGACTGGCTACACATCACAAGCCATCATTGACGCGCTACCACACATACACTTAATGCCATTCGTCATTGAATGCGGCACTTATCCGGGAGAACAGATCCATACTTTTTTGCGCAACGACCATTGGCTGCACCTGCACGGGGATTTCACAGATCCAGTTGCCCGGCAAATCAAACTGGAGCTAATCGAACAGTTCTACCCAGCCGATCTTGATTGGCAAGCCGTCGTTTGGGAGCGCACTCGGCAAATTTGGGAGCGTGCCTTGGTAGCATTGCCACTCATTCAATCGCCAGCCAATCAGTAAATCCCTGGCCCACCGCAACGGCTGAAAACCATTGATATACCCCACATTCAAGACTGCCCTGCGCGGTCTTGAATGCGTTGCCAGAGATGGGCTTTAGTCCGGGCTCCTCGCACTCATTCAATCCAATGACCTGTTAGTAAATCTAAACAAACAAACAGATTTAAACATCTATTCTCACCCAATCAGATCCTCGTAACCTGTTCTCCTTGTTAGCCATCGTTCGTCAGTACAAGACGAACTACTAAATAATAAGGAGAAATCCCCATGTTTTTGCGAAACGCATGGTATGTAGCCGCCAGTGAAGCTGAGCTGGGTGATGATCTGTACCCCATAACTCTTCTCAGTGAGTCTGTGGTGCTTTACCGAAAGACTGACGGCACCCCGGTAGCCCTCGAAGATGCCTGCCCTCACCGTAAGCTGCCACTGTCAATGGGCCGTCGCAAAGGTGATGACATTGAATGTGGTTACCACGGTTTGACCTTCGACTGCTCGGGTAGCTGCGTCCGGGCGCCCGGTAGTCAACGCATTCCCCAAGGCGCCAAGGTTCGCAGCTACCCCCTCGCCGTGCGCTACGGTTTGATCTGGATCTGGATGGGTGATATCGAACTGGCAGACGAAACGAAAATTTGTCACGTGCCTGAATGGGGTGACCCCGCGTGGGGTCTCAATCGCGGCGACAGTATGGTTATCCCGTGCAACTACCTGTACATGACCGACAACCTGCTGGACCCCGCACATGTCGCCTGGGTGCATCAATCCTCCTTTGGTAACGCAGCCTGTGCAGAGGAGCCGTTGCAAACCACGGTAACCGATGTCGGCGTGATCGTTTCGCGCTGGATGCGCGATGTCGAAGTGGCACCGTTCTATGCCAAGTTCGTCAAGTTCAGTGGTCATTGCGATCGTAAGCAGCACTACGAAGTGCACTACCCGTCCCAGGCCATTATCAAGGCGCTGTTCACGCCCGCTGGAACGGGTAGTGATGAAGGTGAACTGCACGAACATGTGTTCCTGATGAACTCCTACAACTTCATGACCCCCATCGACGAATCGAACACGCGTTATTACTGGTTCCAGGTCCGTAACTTCGATACCGAAAATGAAGAAGTGTCACGTCAGTTCGACGAAGACGTCCGACACGCCTTTGCCGAAGATCGGGTAGTGCTGAGTGCTGTGCATAAGGGTATGGCTAATAAAAGCACGCCCAACATCGATCTGGCTTCCGACTCGGGACCACTACGTTTTCGCCGTAACCTCGATAAATTGATTGCCCAGGAACAGCCTGGCAGATTAATTCCGCTGACCCAACGACACACTGCGGAACAAAAGACGGAGGCATGAGATGGGCACTCAATTGCAAACGCTGTCTTCCTCTGCAGGTTTCAAAACCTTCCGGGTGATTGAAAAAAAACAAGAGAGCGCCGTCATCACCTCCTTCGTCCTGACGGCGAGCGATGGCGTTTCCAATCTGCGCTTTCGTCCGGGGCAGTTTCTCATTGTTCGCCTGTCACTGGAGGGCGGTGTTACGGTGTTGCGCAACTACAGTCTCTCCGGAGACGCCAATGACCCCTCGCGTGTACGCATCTCGGTTAAACGTGAGCTTGCACCGTTCGACCGACCAGAGCTGCCGCCGGGTCAAGGGTCCAATCACTTGCACGACTTTGTTCAAGTCGGCGACTCGCTCGAGATCGCCGGCCCCACAGGCACCTTCGTGCTGGACGAAGAGAGCCCAAGGCCGGTTGTGTTGTTCAGTGGCGGTGTGGGGCTCACACCGATGCTGAGCATGCTCCATCAACTGAGTACACGTTCCTCGCGTCCAGTGCATTTCATCCATGCCTGCGAAAGTGGAATCGTACATGCCTTTCGTGACGAGGTTTTGGCGCTGGCCAGCCGTCGCCCAGGGATCAGCGTGCATTACTGCTACCGCAACCCGGATGCCGACGATCATGCCAATGCTGCCTTTCACAGCCAGGGCTTGGTAAGCCGGGAAACCTTGCAAAGGCTTCTTCCACTAGACGACTACGACGTCTACCTGTGCGGCCCCAGATTCTTTATGCAGGCGAACTGGCGCCTGTTGCGCGACCTCGGGATCGCTGGCAAGCGCATTCATTATGAATTCTTCGGTCCGGCGACCATCCTCGAGGAGGACGAAGTTGGACCAGTGGCGTCCCTTCCTCTCGCGTCGCCTGTACCCAAAGCACCGACCGGGTCGATTGAAGGTGCTCTAACCGTGGAGTTTCTACCATCGGGTACGCGTGTGGCCTGGGATCAGAATTGCCAATCACTGCTCGAGCTTGCCGAACAGAACGGCCTGACTCCGCCATTCAATTGCCGGGCAGGCCTGTGTAACACCTGCCAAGTCCCCCTTCGGGAGGGCTCTGTCGAGTATTTCGAAGAGCCACTGGATCCCCCTGACAGCGGTAGCATCTTGCTCTGTTGTACTCGCCCAACCACCGCCGTGACTGTGGACTTGCGGCAGTGATCTTCCCCCCTGACGAGCCGTCAACCAGGTCCATCCCTGCCCTCCATCGCCAAACTCCTGCGGGGGACATTGGCGCACAGAAATCTTGCGTCCATCTCCTCCGAAAGAAGTGAGGATTCGACCGAGAGCCTGTCGTTTTGCAGGGGTGAAAACGATCAAAAATAAAAGGGGTCGCGAGATAAAATTTCGCGACCCCCTTGATTTATATGGTCGGGACGTCGTGATTCGAACACTCGACACCTAGCCCCCCATCTCCTTTTTCATACTTCTTGAAAGCTTCCAAAATGGAGGATGGCAATCTGGCCCGCGCGCTCATCGATGAGCAGATCAATCCCAACGAACAGAAGAAAACCGTCAAGGCACAAGCGCATGCCTCTTTTAACGTGGAAGCCGAATAGGTAAAAACGGCGAAGGTGCAAATGCTGACCGTCCAGTACCTGGCCAAGGCCTGGTTGCTGGATGGCGATCCGACTGAGCTGGCAGCGTGCGCCAGCAAGGCGCGTTACAGGGTGTAGGAAATACCGACTTGCACGGTTCGTGGCGCACCCGGATAGGCGTATACGTTGCCGAACGCACCCTCTTCGTAATCGCGATCGAACAGGTTTTTCACGTCAAGATTGAGCCGCACCTTGTCATTGATCTTGTAGAAGCTGAGCAAATCGACAACGGTGTAGCTGCTCATCGAAAACGCGGTG
>LNAP01001946.1_pt1 | contig 21287 bp, 19 predicted proteins | sample 602601 | NCBI WGS metagenome assembly LNAP01 (sample SAMN02440304, study PRJNA202911) | soil metagenome | biome: Subtropical and temperate rainforests or woodlands; isolation source: soil samples (1 kg each in a 20% v/v slurry with milli Q water) were... ...
AGCGGGTGATCTGAGCGTTTTTGATCGATTTGCCGCTTTTAAAATCGGCAGGGGCTGAAGTCAGCCAGAAATACACAACTACTTCAGACCATCCCTAGCTTCATGACCAACGTAAATCTATGGGTATCCCTATTTTTCATCATCTATCAACGGTGTTGTGGGCCTTAAACGCAGCACGCTTGAACACACGATTGTAGCTTTCAAACCAAACACCCAATGTCGGCCCTGAGACCTTTAAAGCGCATCATTACTACGCAGGGAATTTTTACGGTATTCGGGGACATGAGTCCATTACCTACTGACTCATATCTTGAAATTTGCAATGAGAGCATGAAGGCTCGCGTCATCTTAGCGACCTCGTTGCTGATTTTTTACCGTGCTATCTGCTTCGCAGCAAGCTTTAGCGACGGCGACGGCAACACCAATGTCGGGGGCCAATTTAACCATTGGCGTTTCCCATACTTTTTCGAACACTTCCGCAACGGTGAAGCTCACGTATTTGTACATGAAGTCTATCTTTGACCGTGCAGATTTTTTTATCAGGATCCTCACTGATGAGCATCGACCGAGCCATCCCACATCTTTTTTCAACCTCTTCGATAGTGCGCCCTGGATTCCCAAGCAAGGTGAACGTGCTTCAGTCCTAATTCCCGTAAACATACTCCGGGCAGAGACGTCAGCTTGTATCATCATTGATGTTTTTCGCCTGTTCCGAACATCACGCGACGCTGGAAATTCCAGTTTTAGCATATAAAAAGCGAGCGCATAAAAAGAGCGTAATCCCCGGGATAACGCAGTAAGTATGCGCGGTGAACTAAAGTTTTGACGTTTTCGAGTCAGTTGGCGGCCCTAAGCTTCTGTCCATCGCCATAACGCTAGATGACTGCCATGAACAATATTGCTAGAAACGCACTGAATCACCTCGCTCGAAAGGATCTATTGGAGCTGCGGGCGTATGTCAACGGCGAGTGGGTGGATACCGACGAAAAGCTCGCCGTTATCGATCCAGCCACGGGGGAGAGTATTGCGCAGGTGGCCCATTGCAGCCCTGTCTGGGCCGATCGTGCGGTAGAGGCCGCCAGTACGGCGCTCACCGGTTGGGGGCAACTGTTGCCGCTTCAGCGCGGGCAGATTTTGCGTAAATGGGCGGTGCTCATGCGCGAGAATTCGCAAGACCTCGCGGTGATCATGACGACAGAGCAGGGCAAGCCATTGGCGGAGTCCATAGGTGAGATTTCGTATGGCGCCGCCTTCCTCGACTGGTTTGCGGCAGAGGGCGAGCGCTGCTATGGCGAAACCATCCCTAGCCATCTGGCGGGCAGTCAGCTGCTGACGAAGTTGCAGCCGATTGGCGTGACTGTTGCGATCACGCCATGGAATTTCCCGAGCGCGATGATTACCCGCAAAGCCGGTGCGGCCTTGGCTGCGGGTTGCACAATGATTGTCAAACCGGCACCAGAAACGCCGCTCTCTGCGCTGGCGCTTGCCAAATTGGCCGAAGAAGCAGGTATGCCTGCTGGTGTGTTCCAGGTGCTGACCGGCGATGCGGTCGCCCAGTCTGCAAGATTGCTTCAGTTCCCTGAAGTGCGCGCCTTCAGTTTCACCGGCTCGACTGACGTCGGGAAAATCTTGCTCAAAGCCTCCAGTGATACGGTCAAGCGTGTATCGCTTGAACTAGGCGGACATGCACCCTTCATTGTTTTTGACGACGCATCGATTGATGAAGCGGTGGCCGCTTGCATCAACGCAAAGTTCGCCACGTCCGGTCAGGACTGCCTGGCGGCCAACAGGATCTACGTTCAACGCGGCCATTACGACAAGTTCGTGGCAGAGCTTGCTGCGCAGGTCAGAACGCTGAGGGTGGGCCATGGACTGAGTCCCAATGTCGATATCGGCCCCATGACGCGCAGTTCTGTCGCTGCTAAGTGTCAGGCCCAGATCATCAATGCCGTGTCCTTGGGCGCGACTCTTGTGGTGGGGGGGACTGAGATTAACGGCAATTTCGTGCAGCCTACCGTGTTGGCCAATGCAACCGACGAGATGGACATTGCACAGGACGAGACCTTCGGACCGGTTGCAGCTGTACTTGTCTTTGACACAGAAGAAGAGGTGCTGCAACGCGCCAACAACTCTGAATTCGCATTAGCAGCTTATGTGTACACCAACGACTTGCGGCGTGCACTTCGCCTCTCCGATCGCTTGCAGTACGGCATGGTAGCGATCAATACCCCCAAGTTTACCGGCGCGCCCATTCCATTCGGCGGTTGGAAGCAGTCAGGGTTGGGAAGGGAAGGATCGAAGCACGGCCTCGAAGAGTACATGGAAATCAAATATGTCTGTTTTGGCAACCTGTGAAAGTTAAGGAGATACTCAAATGAACAAAAACCAACACGATATCACTGCGGCCCAGGACCGAAATTCGGTACTGCACCCCTTCACTAATCTGAAGGACTTCGCCACTGGCAAGCTGGGCGATCCGACCATCATTGAGACAGGCAAGGGGATTCGCATCACCGACTCAACCGGTCGCGAATACATCGACGGGTTTGCCGGCCTGTACTGCATGAACATCGGTTACGGCCGTACTGAAGTGGCTGACGCCATTTCTCGTCAAGCGCATAAGCTCGCTTACTATCACAGCTACGCCGCGCATACCACGGATGAACTGGCGAAACTGTCTGATCGTCTGGTGAAGATGTCGCCTGGCAAGATGAGCAAGGTGTTCTACGGTACCTCGGGCTCCGACGCGAACGAAACCCAGGCGAAACTGGTGTGGTATTACAACAATCTGCGCGGCTTGCCGAGGAAGAAAAAAATCATCACGCGTGATCGTGGCTATCACGGCTGCTCGGTGATCGCGGGTTCCATGACCGGCATGAATTTCTATCACGATCACATGGACCTGCCGGTATCGGGCATCTTGCGCACGGGCGTACCCCATCACTATTGGGACACCCAGGCTGGCGAGACCGAGCTGCAATTTTCCGCCCGACGCGCGCAGGAACTCGAAGCGCTGATCCTGCGTGAAGACCCGGAAACCATCGGTGCTTTCATCGCGGAACCGGTGCTGGGCACCGGCGGTATCACGCCTCCGCCTGAAGGGTACTGGGCAGCGATTCAGCCGATCCTCAAAAAGTACGACATTCTGCTGATCGCTGACGAAGTGATCACCGGTTTTGGCCGTACGGGAGCGATGTTCGGTTGCGATAAATACGACATGGAACCTGATCTGATCACCGTTGCCAAAGGCCTCACTTCGGCCTACATGCCGCTCTCGGCGGCGATCGTTGGTGAGAAAGTCTACAAGGTCATGGAAGAGGGCGCGGATCGGGTGGGGGCGTTCTCCCATGGGTTCACTTACTCCGGCCACCCCATCTGCGTTGCCGCTGCGAATTCGGTGCTCGACATCGTTGAGCGTGAGGACATCCCGGGCAATGCTGGCCGTGTCGGTGAGTACCTGCAAACCAGTCTCAAAGAAGTGTTCGGGCACCTGCCGATCGTGGGTGAGGTTCGTGGTGTGGGGCTCATGGCCGCCATTGAATTCGTCGCAGATCCGGCCACTAAAAAACGTTTCGACCCGGCACTGAAGGTTGGCGCCCGGATCTCCAAGGCAGCACGCGATCTGAACCTGATTGCACGGGCGATGCCGCACGGGGAAATCCTGGGCTTCGCACCGCCGCTGGTAGCCACCAGGCAGGACGTGGACCAGATGGTCGATATCGCCCATCGTTCCGTGCAAAAGGTCATCGACGAATTGGCCAAAGAAGGCGCTCTGCGCTAATACCACGCAGACACTGTCATGAATCAAGGCCGGTTTCGTACCGGCCTTTTTTCTGGGCAGGGGACAAGAAGCGCCCGGTAATGGGTGCCAGTCGGTGTTCGTCGGGCTTTGCCGGGCAGGGGGGCGTATGAGAGGATCCGGCTCCCGTTATTGTCATCTTGTCACGGTCGTCGTGTTGCTCTGAGGAAAAGCCAAATGTTTGTTCTTGATCGAATAGATGTCAATATTCTAAACGCGGTGCAAAAGAACAACCGGATCACCTCGGAAGAGCTGGGTAACCTGGTGGGGTTGTCAGCCACCGCTTGTCAGCGTCGTTTGAAGACGCTGCGCAAAGAGGGCGTGATTGAAGGCGATGTCTCGATTGTCTCGCCGAAATCCGTTGGACGAAATGTATTCATGCTTGTGCTCGTTACATTAGAACGAGAACGTTCCGACATCATTGATCGGTTCAAGAAGTCCATCCGCAATACGCCAGAAGTTATGACTGGGTACTATGTCACTGGCGACTCAGATTTCGTCCTGGTGATAACATCCAGGAACATGGAAGATTACGAACAGTTCACTCGACGTTTTTTCTATGAGAACTCGGATATTAAAAGTTTCAAGACCCTTGTGGTTATGGATCGGGTGAAGGCCGGATTCGAGTTACCCATCAACATCGATTGACATTGTCAATGTCCCGAAAGCCTCCGGAAGATTCGGCATGGTTTGCGCCTGGGGCGATTCAATCCGCCTGTCATCCTGCCAGAATTCTCGAGCGCGATCGCTTCTCGGGTCTTGCTTTTAGCAACTTTCACTGCCGACTTCGCCGCTGGTAACTGCTACCGGATCACGCATTTTTTCCTCGTTAATCGCCGATATTGTACGAATTTCCTCGTCTGACATCCGTTTATCGTCGGATATGGTTTGTGGGAATGGCTATTATTTGTCCAGGGCAGCAGTGCCACAGAGACAATAAGTTGGTTGCGAGGACATATGAATAAGAAGAGCAAAGGTCGATTGACAATTGACTGGGAACTGACGGGTCGTCAATACGGAAGTCTCAACTTTCCTTGGTCCAGGAACGAGTCCGCATGGGGCAGTCTGCAGATTCCGGTGGTGGTCATCAAAAACGGGGAAGGACCGTTCATTTTGCTGACAGGGGGCAATCACGGCGATGAGTACGAGGGGCCGATCGCTTTGTCCAACCTGGCGCGGGCACTGGACGTGCAACGTGTCACTGGAACCATCTGCATTGTCCCAGCCCTCAACTACCCCGCGCTGAAATCCGGAACCCGTCTGTCGCCCATCGATGGTTTGAATATGAACCGAGCCTTTCTGGGCCGGGCAGAAGGGACAATCACCGAGCAGATCGCCCACTTCGTCGAAGCTGAGCTGATCAGTCGCGCCGACGCCGTGCTGGATATTCACGCGGGTGGGCGGACCATGTTTTTCCAGCCTTTCGCGGTCTCCCATCAGTTGCCCGACCAAGCTCAGACATTGCGTGCCCGCGAGGCGTTGATCGCCTTCGGTGCGCCGATCGGGCTGATTCTGGAAGAGCTGGACAACGAAGGCATGCTGGACACCGCCGTGGAGCAGAAAGGCAAACTGTTTCTGTCTACCGAATTGGGCGGAGGCGGTTCCACCACCGCGGCCACCGTCAAACTTGCTCAAGACGGCGCCCATAACTTTCTCGTGCACACCGGCGTTTACGACGCTGCGATGAAGACCTCCGCGACTCCGGTCTCAATCATGCAGAACGAGGCCAACGGTTATGTCAGTGCGCAGACCAGCGGCTTCATCGAATTCACTCGCGAACTGGGTGATGAGGTGGAAGCCGGGCAGGTGATTGCCCGCATCCATGACTTCGAAAATCTGCACAAAGAGCCTGATGCAATACTGGCACCGGTAACGGGCACCTTGTTGGGCCGTCACTTCGGAGGCCACATCACGAAAGGTGATTTTCTGGCGATGTTTGCCAGCCCGGAAAACTAACAGTTACGTCCTACAACAAGAGTTGCCAGGCACCCCTAATTCAAATAAGACGAGGTGGATCATGAGTGACCCGTTTTTCACAGACGCTGAATATAAGAGCCGTCTGCAAAAGGTAAAACACCGAATGGCGGAGGCTTCCGTCGATATCTTGTTGGTGGCGGATGCGAACAATATCTTCTGGCTGACAGGTGCAGCGGACTGGTCGTTCTATACGCCGCAGTTCGTGATCGTCAGTCTGCAGGAAAGCAAACCCCTCTGGATCGGCCGCGCCATGGATGCACCCGGTGCCGCGCTCACCAGTTGGATGGGCGCGGAGTATGTCATCGGCTATCCCGAAGACTACGTCATGCGCAAGGACATCCACCCTAGCCAATACATCGGCGAGTTCATTGCCAATCGCTGGCCGAACGCTCGGCATGTCGGCTACGAATCAGACAGCTATTTCTTCTCGCCTCGTTCCCTGAATTGCCTGATTGCACAATTGCCCAACGCTGTGTTCGTGGACTGCGACTTGCTCGTCAATCGGGCGAGGGTCGTAAAAAGCGACACCGAGATCCAGTACCACCGCGAAGCCGCAGTGATCGTTCAAGGGGCGATGCGCGTCGCTCAAGATCTGATCCGCCCAGGCGTGCGTCAGTCCGACGTCATCGCGGAAATCTACAAGGCCCAGATTGCTCCAGATGCCCCCTTTGGCGGAGATATCACGGCGCTGTGCCCGATCATTCTTGCTGGCGAAAAAGCGTCCGCGGCGCATCCAGCCTGGACCGACGAGAAGTTTACCGACAATCAGACGGTCGCCATTGAATTGGCCGGCGCTCGCCGGCATTACACCACCGGCCTGGCGCGCACGCTTCACCTGGGGTCGAACCCGCCTGCGGAGTTGGTCAACACCGCCGCAGCGGTCGAGGAGGGCATGCACGAAGTCCTGGCCATGGTCAAAGCCGGGGTCAGTGGGGCGGATGTCCATGCCACCTGGCAGCAAGTCCTGAACCGGCACGGGCTGCGCAAGGACAGTCGGATCGGTTACTCGATCGGTATCGGTCTGCCGCCAGACTGGGGCGAGCACGTCATCAGTCTGCGTCCGGGGGAGCATGATCCGATTGAAGCGAACACCACACTCCATATCATCCTGGGCATGTGGATGAAAGGTTGGGGAATGGAAACCTCCGAAACCATCGTTGTTCAACCGCAAGGTTATGAGTGTCTGACCCAGTTCCCTCGCAGCGTTAATATCAAGCGTTAATCGCTTAACTCGTATCATCAATGGCGGCTCTGATCTCAGAGTCGCACTTCAACTGCTAAAAGCTGGAGAGTGCCATGAAGACTATTTCAAGCATGATGTACGCATGCGCGTTTTTCGCGAGTATTACTGCAACTTTCGCTTATTCGGCCAACGATGTTGCGCCCCAGAAGAAGACGCTTTCTATTGGCGCCGACTTGAACTATCCGCCTTATGATTACTATGTTGATGGCAAACCAACAGGGTTTGATCCATCGCTATTGGCGCTACTGGCGAAAAAAATGAACGTCGAACTTAAGTTTTCCGATACTCGCTTTGCCAGCCTACTGTTGGGTCTCAAATCCAACCGGTTCGATCTGGCATCCGGAGGCATGTATGTCACCCCCGAACGCGCGCAACAGATCAATTTCCTGCCTTACATGAAAACCGGTGTGTCATTGGTGGTTTTGAAAGGCAGTGCGCATCAACCGCTGACCCCTGAGGATCTGTGTGGGCTGCGGGTGAGCAGTATTCAAGGCGCGGCTTGGATCCCCAATCTGATGGAGTTCTCGAAAACCGGATGTGTGGGCCAGGGCAAAGCGCCCATCAAGTTATCGGAGTTCCCATCCTCGGCAGAGGCAGTACAAACGCTGTTCGCGAAAACCGCGGATGTCCAGACTGAAGACGCAGCGGTCGCCGCGGTCGCGGTGAAAAATACGGCCGGGCGTATTGAAATCAGTTCCAAGGAAATTCTTTATCCCGTCGTGGGTGGATATGGGCTGCGCAAGGATAACGAAGTGTTGTTGACGGCCATGACCAAGGCACTTCAAGACATCAAGGATTCTGGTGAATATGCCGTATTGTTGAAGGAATACAATTTGGCCGAGCCTTCCAAGGAAGAGATAGCGGCTGCTCTTGGCAAGACCAACTAACACTTCCGCAATTACAATAAAAAGGTGGCTCAAGTGGAATTCGACGTGCGCTATGCGATAAGTCTATTGTGGAATCGCGAATTTTGGAGCGCCACATTACTGGTCGTTGAACTGAGTATGCTGGCGTGGCTTGCAGGCATTGTATTCGGGTTTTTTCTCGCGCTGGGCAAGTCGTCGAACAAGACGTGGCTGAAGCAAATATGCAGTGGCTATATCTGGTTTTTTCGGAGTTTGCCGCTACTGGTGTTGCTAATTCTTATCTATAACCTGCCGCAAGTATTTCCCCAAACGGGGGCGGTACTTTCAAATCCGTTCCTGGCGGGTTTGATCGGTATGATCTTGAACGAATCGGCCTACATCGCCGAAATCCATCGCAGTGGCCTGGTCGCTATTCCGAAGGGGCAGGGAGAGGCGGGTAGATCGCTGGGGCTAGGACGGCTGGCTTTGCAAAGCCGGATCATCATTCCGCAGACCATCAGGGTGACACTGCCTGCCCTGGCGAATGAATACGTCAACATTGTGAAACTGACGTCGCTCGTGTCGGTCATTTCGTTGTATGAAATTCTGGCGGTCGGTCAGCGCTTGTACACGCAAAACTTCCGGGTTCTGGAAACCATGCTAGGCGTGGCGTTCTACTACGTGTTCATTGTGACCGTCGTGGGCTGGCTGCTTTCGTATCTGGAGCGCCGACTGGATTTCACGGCTGGCAGGAACACCAATCCGACTGCCGGACCTTCGGCCGCTCCCAGCGATGTTTTGCCATCGCGTGACACGGCTACCGGCGAGACGGCGTTGGAGATTCTGGGGGCGAGGAAAAGCTACGGCAATCTGGAGGTCCTGAAGAGCATTAACCTGAGCATCAAGCGCGGTCAGGTGGTTTCGATCATCGGGCCGTCCGGCTCTGGTAAGACTTCCTTGATTCGCGCCATGATCGGGCTCGAGCCTCTGGACAATGGCAAGGTGCTGTTGGACGGCAAACCATTTCTCGACGCTGATGCTGGCAAGGTCTTGCCGTCGCTGGATCAGGCGGTCGATATCGGGATGGTGTTCCAGAATTTCAACTTGTTCCCGCACAAAACCGTGCTGGAAAACGTGACGCTGGCGCCGGTGTATCACAAGCGAGGATCGAAGGTGGCCTGTGAAGTGTCGGCCCGCGCGATTCTGCAGAAAGTCGGTCTTAGCGAACATGTTCACAAGTATCCGCATCAACTGTCGGGCGGTCAGTCGCAGCGCGTTGCCATTGCGCGGGCGATGGCGATGCAACCTTCCATGATCCTGTTCGACGAGCCCACTTCTGCGCTCGATCCCGAGTTGGTGGGGGATGTGTTGCGGTGTATCGAAGACCTGGCGAGCGAAGGGATGACCATGGTCATCGTGACTCACGAAATGGAGTTCGCTTTCAAGGTCTCGGATCGCGTGATTTTTATGGAGAAAGGTGTGGTGGTCAAAGATGCCGCACCGGCCGACATGATGCGATCGTCGGATCAGCGGATCACTCGATTCATTGGTAACTCGGAGCATTTCAAACTCAGAGCGGTGTAAGGCTCGTTACTGTGATTCGACTGGATGAAGAGCAGGCGTGAATCTGCACGGGCGGGAAGAGGGAGACTTCCCGCCTCATAAGGAATTCAGGGGGGCGTACCTTTCACTCAGACTATGGCCTGATAGAACGCTTGAGGCTGGTCGAGGATGGCGCGTAATCGCTGTAATCCTTCCGCCAGGATCTGGCGGTCGGCAGCAGCGCCTAACGAGATTCGAACCGACTCGCTGGCTCGGTGATCTGGCACAAGCGAAAAGCTCGAAGCTGGCAGGATTTTGATCTGCTGGCGTTCCGCTTGATGGGCGTAGTCGAGTGCCTGCCAGGGGTGAGGAAGGTGCAGCCAGATGTGCGACCCCTGGGGTGGGGCGCTGAAGTTCAGGTCAGCGAAAACCTGCTCTGCAATGTGTAGTCGCGCAGCGTTTTCCGCACGAATCGCCTGGGTCAGGTCATGCAGTATGCCGTTACTGATCCATTGGGAGGCGAGCTCAGCGAACAGGGGAGAAACCATCATGGTCATCGCCTGCATCAGCGCCGCTATCTCTTGTGCACTGCGGGTGTCAGGCGCGCACAGATAGGCCAGCCGCAGGGCCGGCGTGGCGCACTTGGAGAGTGTCGCGATATGCCAGGTGAGTTCGGGGGCGAGTTGGGCCAGGGACGTTTGCCCGTTCGCTGCAATGTTGTAGTAGGGATCGTCTTCGATGAGCGAGACATTGTAGCGGCGGGCAATCTCAACGATGCGGGCGCGACGTGTCTGAGGCAGTGTCGCCGTTGTCGGGTTGTCTATATTAGGGACGAGATACAGCGCAGTGAGGGCGTGTCGTTGGCACGCCTCTTCGAAGTCTTCAGGGATCAGTCCATCGGCGTCCATGCGTACGGGGACTAGGTGCAAACCCAATTGCCTGGCCACGGTGTGTATGCCGGGGTAGCAAAATTGACCCACCGCAAGGAATTTTGATGTACGGGTGAGCAGTTGGCAGATCGCAAACAACGCACTTTGAGCGCCGGAGGTGAGAATGACTTGTTCGGCGCAAGCATGTTCCATGCGTTGGTTTAGCCAGGTTGCTCCGGCAACACGGTGACGCAGGTTTCCGCCCGTTTCTTGATAGTTGAAGCTCGCGACATCGCCGATGGTCGCAAACGCCCGACCCATCTCCTTGACGATAAGCGCGTTGATTTCCTGACCTTCGGTTCGTGGAGGGCTGTTCTTGCTCAGATCCAGCAACGCGGTCTCAGTAACTGCTGAGGGTTGAATTCCGCTTTCGCCCGCGACGCACGTTCCGCTGCCTGTGCGGGTTTCGATGATCCCCTCATCACGCGCCATGCCGTATGCCTTGGTCACGGTAGTCAGGTCCACCCCCAGCAGCTTTGCCAGCGTTCGTTGAGGGGGAAGGGAATCGCCCGGCTGGAGCCGACCGTTTTCAATGTCTGCAACGATGGCCTGATAGATCCCGAGGTATTTGAATGGCGCAGTCAGGTCTAGCCATGCATTCCATTGCTGGCGTATGGGAGAGCGATGTTTTGGTGAGGGCATCAGGCTTATTAACCGTATTGTATGGTCTTGCCATAAATGTATGGGTAAATCCTGGTTTTTTCAACCTTAAATCATTTTTAACCTTTGTTGAAGCTATAGCAGGCGGGTTTAGCCTAAGAAAAAGGCATACGCTCATAATTATTCAGTATTAAGCGTATGGCGATGTGTATGGTAATTTTTTTCACATCATTAAGGGGGAGGGCAACACAATGCTGCGTTCAATATTGGTGGGTTTTACGTTAGGACTGTCTCTGGTTTCAGCGGCTCATGCAGATGATCTGCTGGATGCGGTCAAGGCAGGGAAAGTGGTGAAGGTCGGATTTGCGGAGCAAGAGCCGTTTATCGTCAGCGGTCCCAACGGCAGGCTGGAGGGTTATGAGGCTGACTTGCTCAAGGCGGTACTGGCCAAATTCGGTAACAGTCAACTCGAAGCCGTCCCTACGCAATTTGGCGCTCTGATTCCTGGGTTGCAGGCACGTCGTTTTGATGTGATCGCCTCCGACCTGTACATCAGACCTGACCGCTGCAAGCTGGTGGCGTTTGCCGAGCCGACTCACATCGTCAACGACGGAATTGTCGTGAAGGCAGGCAACCCTAAAGGCATCCGCAGCTATGCGGACATCGCCAATGATCAGTCCCTGAAAGTGGGCTATCTCACCGGCGGTGGTCCCATCGCGGATCACGCATTGGCCGCTGGCGTCAATGCGGAGCAATTGGTCACGCTACCTGACGTCGCTTCGCTGTTTGCAGCGGTTAAGACCGGTCGTATTGATGCGTTCTTGAATACGGGCGTGACAGTCGCTGCGACGTTGAAGACCGCAAACGATCCAGCATTGGAGCGCGTGCAACCGTTCGCCCAGGCGGTGATTGCAGGGAAGCCTGCGGTAGGGATCGGAAGCTTCGCATTCCGTCGCGAGAATCAGGAATTCGTTGAGGCTTTCAACAAATATCTGCTCGAGGTTCTTCAGTCTGGTGAGGCTGCGCGCATCGGTCAGCCGTATGGATTCTCTGCGGAAGATATTCCGACAGGCGATGTGAAACTGGCGAGCCTTTGCGCTGAATAAAACAAACAGGAGCGCTGTGAAAGGCGCTCCGTTTGGACGAGAACACGTGCATGGAAATGGTCTGGGAATACCGCTACGAATTTTTGACCGGACTCGGGTGGACGGTGCGCCTGACCGTGGTCTCGGCGCTCCTGGCGCTGATTCTCGCAGTCATAGCAGGGTTGGCCCGGTCGTCCCGGCAGCGTTGGCTGAACGTCCCCGCGGCGCTTTATGTCGAGTTTTTTCGAGGTACATCAGCCCTAGCCCAGCTCTTCTGGCTGTTCTATGTCCTGCCCTACCTGGGCGTGGATCTGACGCCGTTTCAATGTGGTGTGCTGGGCCTGGGATTGTGCTTCAGCGCATACGGGGCGGAAGTGGTGCGCACTTGTATCGAGGCCGTTCCCAAGGAACAACTGGACGCCGCCGCGGCCCTGAATCTCGGGCGCTTCAATACCATTCGGGTGGTGGTGTTGCCTGAGGCGCTGATCATGATGATGCCGCTGTTCAACAACCTCCTTATCGAGCTGATCAAGGCGACGTCACTGGTGTCGCTGATCACGATTCCGGATCTGGCATTCCAGGCGAAATCAATCATCTCCAAAACCTATCAATCGGGGGCGGTACTCCTGGTGACGCTGGTGATGTATCTGCTCATATCGTTACTGGTCTCGTCGTCAATGCGCAAGTTGGAAGCGGTACTGGCGCGCGGACGGAACGCGAGGAACGAAGCATGACGCTGGATTTCTCCTGGTCGTTCGCCGCACAGATTGCGCCGACCCTCGCACAAGGTGCGGCAGTGGCGTTTGTCGCTGCCATCGGCGGATTTGCCGTGGCACTGATCGCGGGCGGTGTTCTCGCGGCGCTGCAGCGGTCCGGGAATCGCGGGTTGGCGTGGACGGGGCGCGGATTGATGGAGCTGCTGCGATCGACGCCGCTGCTGATCCAGGTCTATTTCCTGTTTTTTGTGTTGCCCCAGTTAGGCGTCGTACTTGATCCGGTGGCCACAGGCGTTGTCGCACTTGGGCTTTACCACGGCGCTTATGTCGCCGAGGCCTATCGAGCGGTGCTGGACAGTCTGCCGTCCGGCCAATGGGACGCCAGTGACAGTTTGCGATTCAGTCGCTACCAGGCGTATCGCTACCTGATGCTTCCGCAACTCGTACAGCCATTGACGCCGGCGCTGGGCAATACCTTCATCACGATGCTTAAGGACACGCCCATTCTGGCAGCCGTGTCCGTACCCGAATTGATGTTTGCCGCTAACGATGTGGGGGCTCAAAGCTTCCGCTATGTCGAGCCGATCACCCTCGCTGCGCTGGCCTACCTGGTCATGAGCGGGGTTGCGGCCCTGCTTGTATTTGTATTGCGTAACTGGACTCAGAGTCGTCATCAATGACTGAAATGATTTCGTTCGAAAACGTCAGCAAACGCTTCGGCAAGACCGTGGTGCTGGACCAATTCAGCTTCAGTCTGAATCGGGGCGACAAAGTGGCAATCATCGGCCCAAGCGGGTCGGGGAAGTCGACATTACTGCGCATCATCATGGCGCTGGAAGGCATCGACAACGGCAAGGTGTCTCTCAATGGTGAAGCGCTTTGGCATGCGGTGGATGGCAAAAATCTGATACCGCCGAATCGCAGGCACCTGCAACGCATGCGGGGCTTGGTCGGCATGGTTTTCCAGAGTTTCAACCTGTTCCCGCACTTGACTGCGCTCGCCAATGTCGCGACGGCGCCTCGCCTGGTATTGGGCCTTTCCCGTGACGAGGCGGAGCGGCGCGCCCATACGCTACTGGAGCAGGTCGGACTGGGAGACAAACTCGGCAACTATCCCGCAACGCTGTCCGGTGGCCAGCAGCAACGGGTGGCGATTGCCCGGGCTATGGCACTTGAGCCGAAGATCATGCTGTTCGACGAAGCCACTTCCGCACTCGATCCTGAGCGGGTAGGCGAGGTGCTTGAGGTCATGCGCGAACTCGCGCATGAGGGGGATCTGACGATCATTGTGGTCACGCACCAGATCGGCGTTGCCAGGGCCATTGCCGATCGCATCTGCTTCATGGAAAACGGAAAAATAGTCGAGCAAGGCGCGCCGGGTCTGCTGCTTGACTCGCCCCAGAACGATCGTACCCGAGCCTTTCTGCGGGCGGTTCACCTTGAGTGAAAACGCCCGGTCGGGCGTGGACCAAACACGAGGAATATCGATGTCTTTCAGCAAGCACATCGCCGCGCAAACAGTGCGCGTGGCGCGATACCGGGATGACGCCGGTGTTGCTATTTTGCGCGACAGATTTTCAGCGGCTGAACAGCAGGCGAACGCGTGGGACACGTTGGGCGAGTACGGCATCACACCGCCGCTGACGGGGCTCACGCTGGCGGTCAAAGCCTGTTTTGATGTTCAGGGCTGGCCGACCACGGCAGGCTCGGCGGTGTTAGCACACACATCCCCCGCAACCCGCAGCGCGCCTCTGGTCGATGCGTTGAATCGGCTCGGTGCGGTGGTCACCACGCAAACGAACATGACGGAGTTTGCCTTTGGCGCCCTGGGGCTGAACCCTCACCTTGGCACGCCGGGGACACCGCTGGATCCGACGGGTCAACGCATCGCGGGAGGGTCGACATCGGGTGGCGCGGTGGCGGTGGCACTAGGGCTAGCCGACATTGCTCTGGGAAGCGATACCAGCGGATCGATCCGCATCCCCGCCGCCTTTTGCGGTGTCGTGGGTTTCAAGCCGACTCAGGGTCGTTACAGCGACAAGGGCATGATTTTTCTGTCTCCCACCTTCGATGTTCCGGGCTTCGTGGCCCGGGATGTAGAGACCCTGGTGAGGGTCGACCATGCGTTGGTGCCTGATGGGCAGACCAACTTCGACCTCCCGTCCCTCCGAGGACGCCGGTTTTTCGTGCCCACGCGATTTGCGTTGGAGCACGCAGACACTGTGGTAATCACCAGCTTTCAAGCGGCGTTAGAGCGACTGAAGCATCAGGGCGCCGAAGTGATTGAGGGTGAGTGGTCCGAGCTGGCTGATTTCGGCGAAGTCGCGATGGAGGGCGGCATCATCATTGCCGAGGCGTTCACTCAGCATCGCGCGCTTCTGCAAACAAGCGCCCATCTTTACGACCCGCGAGTGGGGCCACGCATCGCCCTTGGCGAGCGGGTGACCGCCAGTGGTTACCTGAAAGCGCGGCAGACGCTGGCGCTGTGCAAGGTCGATTACGGGAACCGACTCTCAAACTACGACGCCTTGCTGACGCCGACGGTGCCGTTTATTCCGCCCACTCTGGCCGAGCTTGAAGACGACTCCACGTACTACCAAAAAAATCGCCTGGCTTTCCGTTTGACCGAAATCGCCAACAGGATCGATGCACCGAGTGTGAGCCTTCCCGCGGCAACATCTGAGGCGATCGGCATCTGCCTGACTGGGCACCGCGGCGGCGATCGTCAGTTGCTGCATCTGGCTCAGGCTGTCCAGGCGGCACTCCACCCCTTACCCATATGAGAAAACTCCCATGATCGTTCGCACCTTGGAAGCGCTTGCTCAAACCGCCAGTCACGTCGTCACGGACAACTGGCGCAGTACCCGTTTGATTGTGAAGTCCGATGGCCTTGGTTACTCGGTGCATCACACCGTTGTGCCGGAGGGCAGTACTGTCCACTGCCATTACAAGCACCATTTCGAAACCAATTACTGCATTTCCGGTGAAGGTGAAGTCCTTCATGTGGAAAGTGGCAAAACCTTCCCGATCAAGGTCGGAACCACTTACGCCCTCGACCAGCACGATGAGCATGTGCTCAAGGCGACCAAGGGCGATCTGCATCTGGTCTGCGTGTTCAACCCGCCTATACAGGGCGATGAAACTCACAACGCCGACGGCGGCTACGATCCGACGTGAGCACTTTGACGTTTCACTGGGAGATTCCGGGTGGCTAACTACACCGATTATTTCAGCGCGTCCTACGACCTGGCTCGACGCAGATTTCGCAACGCAGTGAGTGCCGTTAATGGCGAGCTGACCTTTTATCGTCATCCTGATGCCAGAGGGGCTGGCGGAGAGGAACTCACCATCGATGTCGGCCATGTTGGAAATGTCACCGCGCCCAGACAACTGATCATGATCAGCGGCACGCACGGCCTCGAAGGTTTTGCAGGATCAGCGTTACAAATTGCCTGGCTCAGGCAATTGAGTGCTCAGGCATGGAATCGCGAGATAGGCGTGTTGCTGGTGCACGGGCTCAACCCCTACGGTTTTTCCCACGGATCAAGAACCACGGTGAACGGGGTGGACCTCAACCGTAATTTTGTTGATCACCCTGTGACGCTTTCCACCAATAGCCTGTATCCGCAGTTACATCCGTATCTGCTGCCTCAGTGGTGGGACGACGAATATCGATCCGCCTGCGAGAAAGGGATAACGGAATTCCGGCTCAAATATGGTGACGACGTCTACTTCGACACGTTTGCGGGTGGACAGTATCTCTTCGCCCAAGGCACATGCTTCGGCGGTTTCTCACGGGAGTGGGAGAACCTCACGTTGCATGATGTGGTCAGGACCGCTGCCGGTCATGCCGAAAAAGTGGCCGTCATCGATTGGCATACGGGCATTGGCGAATATGGAAGGCCTTTCTATCTGAATTTTGCGAAAACCGGTTCTGACGCTCGACGGCAGACATCGGCTTGGTGGGGAGGCGATACGGCGACGAACTCTCGGCCCCATGGTCGCGCCCAACCGGCCTATCAAGGGTTGGTATTCCAGGGGATCGAATCTTTCTTGCCCCAGGCCATCGTGGCAGGAGGGGTCATCGAGTTTGGAACGCGCGGCTCAATCGCGGGCGACCTCGCCATTCGACAAGACTTGTGGCTGCGCAATTACGGTCACCGCTTGAGCGAGGACACTCGGGTCCAGATGCAAGCCGACCTGCTGGACTCACTTAACCCTGTGTCCTATCAGTGGCGTGAACATGTTTTGTCCGAGGGTTTGCCTATCATCGACGCCACGCTCGAAGGTCTGGTGCGTTGGTAGATCTGAACACAATTCAAAGGAGCAGGATTATGAGCAGCACGTTTCTACTGGATCATCTGGTCATCGCCGTCACTGACTTGCAGCGCGCGATCCAGGATTACAGCCAACTGGGGTTTCAAGTGGTCGTCGGAGGGCGTCATCAACATGCACCGACGCAAAATGCGCTGGTGTATTTCCTCGACGGGACATACCTGGAGTTGATTGAGTGGACAGCGCCGGCACCCGGTGAAAAGTGGTATGAGCGCCTGACGCAACATGGCGAAGGCTTTGTGGATTTTGCTTTCGTGCCATCGGATATTGCCGGCGCGATAACCGATGCGGCCCTCGCGGGCGTTCAGTATCGCGGGCCGATTGACGGCTCACGTGTCAAACCTTCAGGAGAGCATGTGCAGTGGCAGTTGGGCTGGCCGGTAAAGCATGCGCTGCCATTTCTATGTGGTGATGTGACGCCTCGTTCGCTGCGAGTGCCGGAGGGTGATGTTCGCCTGCATCCGAATCAAGCAACGGGCATCCGCTCCATTGCCATTGCTGTTGAAAACCTGGAGGAGAGCACGAAAGCCTATCGTGGGCTGCTGGGAGCGACAGCGGAGGTAGGACCCGACGACGCTTCGTTGTCCGAATCGGAGGGCGTGGTGGTGAGAACGCTTCAACTAGGTGACGCCGAACTGCACCTGGTATCGCCCGCCGGCCCAGTTGGAGCGGGGCTGGGTGGGCAGTTATCAAGCCTGTTGCGAGCCCGAGGGGAGGGTGTCTATGCCGTGTCCATCAATGGGATCAAACAAGGATTTTCCAGTCAGACGTTGGCTCAACGCAGTCATGGGGTTGCGATCAGGCTTGCGGATGAATATCTGACATTGCTCGAACAGATAACCCCCATCGTCCAGTCGCCGAAAGCGCACTGACTTACTTCGCGAACAGCTGAGCTTCCGGGCTCTGGCCTGTCGAAGACGCTCACAGAATCGTCGATGCAGGTCGTGAGTCAGCAACGCAGCGGGACCAGTTTCAAACGCACGTCGCTGGAACAGTGCTGATCATTCTTAAAATAAAAGCTGGAAAGGATATCCGATGCAGACTGTCGTTAATCCGCGCAAAGGCTACCTGCTGGGCCTTGGTGCTTATTTCATGTGGGGCTTCGTCCCGCTGTACTTCAAAGCTGTGCAAAGCGTACCGGCGGTGGAAATCATCATCCATCGTGTGCTGTGGTCGGCAATCCTCGGCTCAGCGTTGCTGCTGATATGGAAACACCCAGGCTGGTGGCGCGAGCTGCAACTGCATCCCGGCCGACTGGGTGTACTGGCGCTGAGTGGTTGCCTGATTGCAGCCAATTGGCTGATCTATGTCTGGGCGGTGAACCACGGGCGCATGCTGGAGGCCAGCTTGGGGTATTACATCAACCCATTGATTAACGTATTGCTCGGAATGTTGTTGATGGGCGAGCGCCTGCGCCGACTTCAATGGATCGCGGTAGCCGTAGCCTCCATCGGCGTTGCACAACAAGTGTGGCATGTGGGTGGTTTGCCGTGGGTTTCGCTGGCGTTGGCGTTGACATTCGGTTTTTACGGACTGATTCGCAAGCGTGCATCTGTGGCCGCTCTGCCAGGGTTGGTCGTCGAGACCTGGCTGCTAGTACCGCTGGCGTTGGGTTGGGTCGCATTTCACCCAGACGGCGGCAGCGTTCAACCGGCCTTCCTGCTGAGTCGCGAAGTTTTCTGGATGATGTTGGCTGGACTGATCACCCTCATTCCGTTGCTGTGTTTCAACGCCGCTGCACGGCATTTGCCGTATTCGACTCTGGGTTTTCTGCAGTATCTCGCGCCGACGTTGGTGCTGATATTGGCGGTAACCGTTTTTGGGGAAAGCCTGGCTCCGGCGACGTTGATGACATTCGTCTTCATCTGGGTAGGGCTGGTGATCTACAGCGTGGATGCCTGGAAGCAGTTGCGTAGTCATTGATACACAACGAGGCGCGATGTCCCAGCGATCACAGAGCGATTTGAAAGAAGTTGTCGAGCGTTACACCTGCCCCCGAGCCTCATGGACTCAAGGTATTTACTGCTTGGACAGCGAATATGTATGCGTGAATTCCAATAACAATCAGGTACGCAAATGAACATCAAACAAAAATTGACGAGGGCCTTTGCTCTCATCGCCAGTCTGCCGATTATCGTGGTGGCCACGGTCATGATCATCAATCTGCGCGATGATGCTCAAACTGACTTCGTTGATAGCAGTGGCAGGGAAATCCGCCAGGTGGCAAACGCCATCCAGTTATTCTTCGACGGTATTGCCCAGAATGTGGACTATCTGGCTGAACATCCATTGATCGTCGGTGCGGGTAGCGGCGTGAGAAGCTACATGACAGACCATCCCCAGGAAATTCCTAAGTCGGACATCGACAAGCAACTGTTTGAGCTTTTCGCCGGGATCGCGAAAAGCCATCCCGCCTATGCCTACGTTGCCTACGGCTTGGCAAATGGCTCCTACGAATTGTGGCCAGAAGACCTAAAGCTGGCCAATTACGACCCGCGCCAGCGCCCTTGGTACAAGACCGCCCAAGCCAACCCCGGTAAGAGCCTGCGCACCGAAGCCTATTACTGGGCGGGCGATGATGCCGTGCTCGTCAGCACCGTTCGCGCCGTCAATAACGCGCTGGGCAGCTCCGGCGGAGTGGTCAACATCGACGTTTCGCTCAAGCCGCTAACCACTCTCGTCAAGCAGATCAAACTCGGTGAAACCGGCTACCTGATGCTGATTGAAAACAACGGCACGGTTCTGGTCGATCCGAAACAGCCCGAGCACAATTTCAAGAAGCTCGGGGAACTGGGCGATGGTTTCAGCCAACTGGCGAAAGCCGGGCCGGGGCTGATTAAGGTTGATCTCAATGGCGAACATTTCATGGCCAACGTATTTCCATCCGACCAATTGGGCTGGAGCTTCATCGGCCTGATTAGACAAGACGAAGTCATGAGTTCCGCCACTCGCCTGACCTGGCTGATCGCGGTGATTGCGAGCGCATTAGCCATTTTCTTTGCGATCATCGGCGCCAGCTTCGCCACATTGATTGTGCGGCCGATTCGCAGCGTGGCCAGTGGCCTGGAAGGCATTGCTCAGGGCGAAGGCGATTTGACCAAAAGTCTGGCGGTGAGGGGCCAAGGATGAAACCGCGCAACTGGCCAACTGGTTTAACCAGTTTTTGGCAGCCATTCGCGGTTTGATTCAACACATCAGCCATGCCGCAACGAAGATTCTCGACAGTTCTGCCAGTTCCACCCGCGTCTCCAACGACATGGCTGAAGCCGCCGAACGCCAGCGAGAAGCAGTGGACATGGTGTCCACCGCGTTTCAAGAAATGGTCGCCACCGCCAACGAAGTTGCGCGTTCGTGCAGTCAGGCGGCTGAATCGGCCGACAGCGGCCAGCGTCAAGCCCGCGAAGGGCAGCGCCAGATTGATAATGCCGTGAACAGCGTAGATCAGCTCAGTGCCGAGATCTCCCGTTCAGCCAACGATATGACCCAGCTGGAAAAGGACAGCAACGACATTCAGTCGATTCTGGACACCATCCGTTCGATCGCCGAACAGACCAACCTGCTGGCCCTCAACGCTGCCATTGAAGCCGCCCGCGCGGGCGAGCAGGGACGTGGCTTTGCAGTGGTGGCCGATGAAGTACGCGCGCTGGCCAAACGTACGGCGGACTCAACCGCGGAGATCGACTCGCTGCTGGGTAATTTGGCGAAACGCACCGCCTCGGTGGCGCAGCAGATGCACGCCAGTCTTGATGTGTCCCAGCAGTCGGTGGCAAAGATAGGTCAAGCGCGCAGTAGTTTCGGACAGATCCGCGAATCGGTGGATGTGATCCGTGACATGAACACCCAGATCGCTACAGCCGCCGAACAACAGCATCAGGTAGCCGAGGATATTAACCGCCACATCAGCCAGATCCATGGCGACGCGCAACTGGTATCCAATTTGGCAAGCTCTGCTCAGGGGGATTCAGAAAATCTCGCCGCACTTTCCAAGGAGTTGGACGGTCTGGTACGTCGATTCAAAACCTGAATGTTGGCCTCGTTGAGTGACCGGGAAAGGCCTCGTTATCTTTCCCGGCTGCTCACAGGGCACGGTGCGACGGCGAAGGCCTGGAAATGCTATGGAAACTCTGAAGAAGACTTCCAGATTTTGGCAAAATACCCGGATTCCACCCGCTGAGTTTCCCCATGAAGCAGATGACCTTCGCTGACGCCGAGTACG
>LNAP01004417.1_pt1 | contig 21287 bp, 21 predicted proteins | sample 602601 | NCBI WGS metagenome assembly LNAP01 (sample SAMN02440304, study PRJNA202911) | soil metagenome | biome: Subtropical and temperate rainforests or woodlands; isolation source: soil samples (1 kg each in a 20% v/v slurry with milli Q water) were... ...
CGGATTGGACGGGCCGGGTCTGCGCACGCACAATTTGCACGATGAGAACGCCCACCGCCACTGCACGCGCAATGGATTTATGTGCAACTGTCCCAATATAGGACCGATCTTCCTGATGGCACGTCCGCGATGACGTTCGAAAACGCGCGTCTCTGGCAACCCGACACGACCGTGGCCACCATCGTGGCGCACGACGGCAAGCTGCTGATGGTCGAGGAACACGCCGAAGGCCGGCTGGTGCTCAACCAGCCGGCTGGCCATCTGGAACCGGACGAGAGCCTGCTCGAGGCCGCCTTGCGCGAGACCCGGGAGGAGAGCGCCTGGACGGTACGCCTGCGCCATTTCGTCGGCGCCTACCAGTGGAAGGCCGAAACCGGCCGGCATTACCTGCGCTTTGCCTTTGCCGCCGAACCGGTGTCGCACGATCCGACGCTGGCGCTGGACCAAGGCATCGTGCGCGCGCTCTGGATGACGCCCGATCAGCTGCACAAGGCCCACGCCCGCCATCGCAGCCCGCTGGTGTGGCGGGTAGTGGCCGACTACCTGGCCGGGCGGCGCTATCCGCTTTCGGCCCTGAGCCAGCTGGCATGAGCACGCCGCGGATCGTGGTGGGCGTGTCCGGCGGCGTGGATTCGTCGGTGGCCGCCCTGCAGCTGGTGCGCGCTGGCGAGCCGGTGGCCGGGTTGTTCATGCAGAACTGGGCGGACGGTGGCGATGCGCAGGACAGCGCGAGTGGCGCTGAAGGCAGGCCGGAAGATGCACCTGGCGTTTCCGGCACTCCCGCCGCCTCTGGCGGTCGGGCCCCGACAGCGGCCAGCAACTGCCGGGCCGAGGACGATCGCCGCGACGCGGTCGCGGTCTGCGGGCGGCTGGGCATCCCCTTCCACTTCCGTGATTTCTCCAGGGAATACTGGGATGGGGTGTTCGCCCACTTCCTGGCCGAGTATGCCGCTGGCCGCACGCCCAATCCGGACGTGCTGTGCAACCGCGAGGTGAAGTTCAAGCACTTCATCGATGCCGCGCGCGCGCTGGGCGCGGAGAAGATCGCCACCGGCCACTATGCGCGGGTCGAGCAGCGCCGGGCGCGCTGGCACCTGCTGCGCGGCGCCGACCCCGGCAAGGACCAGAGCTATTTCCTGCATCAGCTGGGCCAGGAGCAGCTGGCGGCCACGCTGTTTCCGATCGGCCACCTGCACAAGCCGGACCTGCGCGGCATTGCCCGGCAGGCCGGGCTGCCGGTCCACGACAAGAAGGATTCGACCGGGATCTGTTTCATCGGCGAGCGCGATTTCCGCCAGTTCCTGGGCCAGTACCTGCCGGCAAGAACCGGCGAGATGCGCGACCCTGACGGTGTGGTCATCGGTCAGCATCCGGGAGTGTTCTTCTTTACCCTTGGCCAGCGCGAGGGCCTGAACATCGGCGGCGTGCGTGGCCGCGCGGCCGCGCCGTGGTACGTGGTCGGCAAGGACGTGGCGGGCAACGTGCTTTACGTCGACCAGGACACGGCCAGCCCCTACCTGCAGTCCACCCGGCTGCGCAGCGAGCCCATGCACTGGATTGGCGGCAGCCCACCGGCGGCGCGCCTGCAATGCAGCGCACAGACCCGCTACCGCCAGGCCGCCGAGGCCTGCGCGGTCCACGTACAAGAGGACGGAACACTGGATATCCAATTCGCACGCCCGCAACGCGCCGTCACCCCCGGACAGTCCGTGGTGCTCTATGACGGCGACGACTGCCTCGGGGGGGCGGTCATCGCCAGCACCAATGCACCGCTGGAAGTGCGGCTGCAGGAGCGCGCGGCGTGAGCGCGCCCCTGCCCGAACGCGTGCTGGCGCTGGCCGCGCTGGCCCAGGCCCTGGCCCAGGTGCGGCGCATCGCCGAAACCGGCCAGTCGGACAACAGCGCAGCCGGCACGGTGCTGGACAGCGTGTTCCGCATGGACGCACCGACCACCGAGGCGGTCTACGGCCGCGCCGCCACCCTGGGACCCGGGCTTCGCCTGGTCCGCGACTACTTCGGCGGTGAGAACAAGGACCCTTCCCTGCCGCGCCTGGCGATGGCCGTGCTGCAGGTCGAGCGCCGCTTCATCCGCGAAACCGATACCGTCAAGGCTGTCAGCGGCGGACTGGAGGCGATCGCACCGCAGGCCAGCGAACGCGGCAGCACCCATCCGGATGTGCTGATGGCGCTGGGCACGCTCTACGCCGACACCATCAGCCGCCTGCGCCCGCGGGTGATGGTCCAGGGCAATCCGCATTACCTGGCCCAGCCGGGCGTGGTCTCGGAAATCCGTGCGATCCTGCTGGCCGCGGTACGCGCGGCGGTGCTGTGGCGGCAGCTGGGCGGCAGCCTGTGGGACTTTGTGTTCTCACGCAAGGCGATGGTCCAGGCGGCCCGCGGATGGCTGGGCGCGTGACCGCATCGGTCCAAGCCCGCAAGCGATTCACAAAAAATTTCCGGGAGAAATGTTTGACATCGCGCAACCACGGACCGCGCAACGGCCGCAAAGGCCCAGTCGCAGCCTGAAAGCCGAGGTGCGCAGCCCTTCCGATCGCGCACCTCTGATGCCAGATGCCCGCGTTCACCATCAGCGACAGGATCCACCGGCCATGCTTCCGCCGGACAATCGGGCATTGCGGCACCTGCGCTCGGAATCCGTTCAGGCAACCAACTTCAGGCCCAGACCAATCGAATGCCCGGATGGATTGCGTGAGCCCTCGAAAATGACACCAGGACGCGTCAGCGCCCCGCCGGCCGTCATATCCGTCGCTCTCTGCCCGGCTGCACGTCGTTGAGCGTGACTCCGCGCGGCGCCAGGTCGCTGGCGATGCCCTTCACCATGACAGCCACGGCGCCTTTCGTCATCAAATAGACGCTGGCGCCAGGATGCCCGCTGCGCACCGCCGTATCGCTGCCGATGGTCACGATGCGCCCGCCGTTTCCCATGTGCGCAGCCGCGGCCTGGATCACGATGAAGAGGCCTCGCACGTCCCTGCTACTCGACTGCCTGCGCTTGGGGGTTCCGCATCCATGTCGTGGTCCCACGGAGTGTCGCGCACGACACAAAAGACCCAGCCAATGCCGCTTCTTGTTTCCGATGTGGGCATCGCAGATCGGAGGGCGACCTTGCAACCCGCTAAAGACCTGGGGCACATGGCCGATACAGCACTCGTGACTCCGCCGAGAACGTCCATGTATTCACGCCCTCTGATCCGTCTGGCCGCCCCACTCTTCCTGACGTTGTTGTTCCCCGTTTCCGTTGGTTCTGATTGGCCAGCGCCGGTCCGCTGGGCCATCCTGACCACCATGACGTTGAGCTGGCTGGGGTTCGCCGCGTGGATGGCCTACAGCCAGACCCGGCGGTCGCCTGAACAGACCAAGGTCATGCGCGAACAGGATCAGCTGCTCACCGAGCTGCGCAGCTTCGTGAGCAACGAGATCGACGGTTCGCGTGGCGAAATCGAGCGGGCCCGCGGACTGATCCGCCAGGCCGTGTCCGGCCTGGGAGGCAGCTTCGAAGCGATGAACCGCAAGTCGCGCGAGCAGAGCCAGGCCCTGGCTCGCATCGTCGACCGCGCCGGCAACGACGGCAACGCTGGCGTCGACGTGGCCCGCTTTGCCCAGCACGCCAGCTCCCGCATGGAACAGCTGGTCGAGGCGCTGGAACAGGTCAGCGGGCAGAGCAGCACCACGGTCCACCACATCGACGAGATGGCCCAGCACCTGGATGGCATCTTCGCCCTGCTCGAGGACGTCAAATCGATCGCCGACCAGACCAACCTGCTCGCGTTGAATGCCGCGATCGAGGCGGCACGCGCAGGCGAGGCCGGCCGCGGCTTCGCGGTGGTCGCCGACGAGGTACGCAACCTTTCCGAGCGTTCGACCACGTTCAACGAGCAGATCCGCAAGCTCGCGCACAGCTCCAAGGATGCCATCGCCAAAGTGCGGGAAACGGTCTCGCACATGGCTTCCCGCGACATGGACCGCTCCCGCGAAGCACGCGCCGAAGCGGCATCGATGCTGGACAACGTCGCCGCGATCAACAGGTCGCTGGCGGACGGCATGCGCGAGATTTCCGAGTGCGGCCACGCGATCGACAGCAGCGTGGCCGATGCGGTGCGCGCCCTGCAATTCGAAGACATCGCCACCCAGGCACTGGGCGGCGTGCATACCCACCTGGATCGCCTGACCGCGATCAACCGCGAGGCCGTCGGCCTGCAGGAGCTGTTGCATCGCAATGGCGGCACCCTGGACAGCGAACTGGTCGCTGCATTGCAGCGGGTCGGGACACGTCTGCGCGAGATGCGCGCGGAATGGGAGCGCCCGCCGCACAAGCCGGTGGCGCAGCAGAACATGGGTGCCGGCACGGTCGAGCTGTTCTGAGATCCGGCCCGATTCCGGTTTTGTCTCTATGAGATGGTAATCCCGCGTCCCGGCCGGGGTTTGTCGTACCTGATCGCGACAGAAGGTCCAACACCATGGTTTTCAAAGCCCCGCCCGCTGCGGCGGCCTCGATCGGCAAGGCGACACCCCATGAAGAGGCCAGCACGGCGACGCCAGCCGGCAACCCAGGGGGGACAGCCACGATACGCACCAGGCACGCGGTCCTGAAAAAGCTGGAAGCCCTGGCGCGGGTCGAGCTGCAGGAACTGCGCTCCATGCATCGGTACAACGATGCGCCGGTGATCGACGACCGCCTGATCTGGCTAGGACTGGCCTGGGACATGGGACTGACCGGCTGCAATATCGAGGAAGTCACGCCGCCCAGGTCATAGACCGGGCGGGTAGCCGCCCATCAGAGGCCATCACCGCGTCATTGTCCCGGACAGATGAAGTCATCCTGCCGGACCTGTGCCAAACGACAATATTGTTCAGACAGGAATCACCAGCGCAGATGGGTGCCGTTGACTGAGGGAAGCACCCCCGATGCCTGACGTCGAAGCTGCTCATTTTGCGTTTGACGCCGCGCGGGTTGAAGGCTTCGCGGCTGTGTCCTGCTGCACAGTACCGTGCTGTTTGGCGCGCAGGTACGTCTTGAACTCGTCGAAGACGCCCGCGATCTCCCGGCGTTCGTGGTACAGCGCGGCCAGCTCCACGGCCGGCGCCCCGCCAGCGGATCGAGGAGGCTGGCCACCCGCCGGCAGCTGCCTTGCCCCGGCGTGGCCACGCCCTGCAGCGCGTAGTCGATCACCCGCACCACTTGGCCCGCGCGCTTGCGGTCAGCGTTGTCGAAGACCGTGATGAGGTAGGAGCCATCGGGCAACCGTTGCTGCACCGGCAGCCTCAGGTTGGACTTGGCCCGCCACACCGACTTGGCGCCTCTGGCACAAGCGGTTTGCCGGAGCTTGAAGCCGTAGAAGTTGCGATCGGCCAGCACCAGCATGTCCGCCGTGAGCTTGGCCGGGAGCAACGTGGCGGCCATGGCTTGCTCGCTAGCTGTAGGGTGCGATGCCGGCGGCCACCACCGCATGCGTGCCGCACCCCACCAGACCCAGTACACGCGCCTGCGGAAAAGCGCTCTGGCCACGCCAGGCGCCCGGGTAGCCGAAGAACGCAGCCGTTGGCAGGCTCGTCAGCCACGTCCATGCAGCCTGCCGTCCAGGGCCCAGCCGGGTGCGCGCCTGCGAGATCGCCGACTTTACTGGCCTGCACCGCACCCGCCTGGCCGCCACCCAGCCACTGCAGGCCCCGCACACCACGCGCAGCACCTCCTCCAACGGCGCTTCCCGCCACAGCGCCATCATGTAGTACACAACCGCCGGAGCCGGCAGCAGCCGTTCCGCTGACTCGCCTTGCCCGTGTCTGCCAGCTCTTCCTCGATCAACGCGCGCGGACACACGCTGGCCAACACGCCCGCACTGATCGGAAGCGCAACACCTACCTTCGCCGGCAGCGCCATGCTTGCTGAAGACCCACAGCAAGACTCAGCACGGGATGCGCTCCATTGCACGGGCAGGTGTGCGCCGTGTGGGAGGCGCTTTTCGGCGCCCACGGACAGATTGTTGCACCTGGCCTGTGCCGCCTCCATCGTTCGCCGTGGAAGTATGCATGTGGATCCTGCGGCGCGAGCAGCCTGTACCGCGGCACCTTGGCAGGCCAGGGTGCGATCAGGAAACGACCACTGCGGGCCGGCAAAACACGGACGGGACATGGTCGTGGTGGGCACGCAGGAATGCCCCCATCTCGCGTGACGGCAGCGGGCGCGAATACAGATAGCCCTGGATCTCGTCGCAGCCCTGGTCTCGGAGCAGCTTGTCTTCCTGCATTGTTTCCACTCCCTCGGCCACCACTTCCATTCCCAGTGCGTGCCCCAGTTGCACGATGGCCTGGGTCACCTTGGCAGTCCCGCTGTCGTGCAGCATGTCCTGCACGAAGCTGCGATCGATCTTCAGGCGCTGCACCGGGAACCGGTTGAGGTAATGCAGGTTCGAAAAGCCGGTTCCGAAGTCGTCCACCGCCAACTGCACACCATTCTCCTCGAACAGTTCGAAGCAGCGACGCAGCGCTTCGCTGTCGCGGATCAGCGCCGATTCTGTCAATTCCAGTTCCAGCCCGGTCGGCGGCCAGCCGTGGTAGTGGCACAATTCGATGACCCGTTCGGCAAAATCCCGGTCGCGCAACTGCACCGCCGAAACGTTCACCGAGATCCGGCTCACCGGCAGGCCCGCGTTCGCCCACGCCGCAGCCTGTCGGCATGCCTCGCCGATCACCCAATCCCCCAGACGGACAATCTCACCGCACTGCTCGGCAATGGGGATGAATTCAGCCGGACTGCAATAGCCATGCTCGGGCCGGTACCAGCGCAGCAGCGCCTCGACTGCCGGTGCGCGCTCGCCGGCCGCATGTGCCAGCGGCTGATAGACCAATGAAAATTCATCGCGATCCAGTGCACCGCGAAGCGCATGCTCGATCTCCAGGCGTCGTTGCGTCCGCTGCAGGACATCCTGGCTGTAGTAGTGGCATGCATTGCGACCGGACTCCTTGGCTGCATACATCGCAGCGTCGGCGGCACGCAGCAGGCTGTCGAAGTCCTGACCTCCCTCCTCCATCAGGGCGATGCCAATGCTGGCGCTCAACTTGATGACACTCTCGTTCTTGTCCAGCGGCTCGGCCAGCGCCGCCATCAACTTGCGGGCAACATGGCCTGCATCGTCCGGTTCGGCCAGGTCACGCAGGACCACCACGAATTCGTCCCCGCTGAAGCGGCCAAACAGGTCGTTGGTCCGCAGTTGCTGATGCATGCGCGTGGCCGCCAGCTTCAACAGCGAATCACCGGTGGCGTGGCCAAAGGAATCATTGATGCCCTTGAAGCCGTCGAGATCGACGAACAACATCGCCAGGGTGCTGCAGCGCTCGACCGCCTCCTGCATCGCCTGCTCGACCTGGGTGCGCAGCAGCGTGCGGTTGGGCAGACCCGTCAGCGCGTCGTAATGTGCCAGCAGCTCGATGCGCTCGCTGGCCTCACGCTCGCGGGTGATGTCGCGGAACAGGACCACGAACCGCTGTGGCAGCCCGTCACGCCTGTCCAGTTCGATCAGGACCTGCACCCATATGCGATGCCCCGACGCCCGATGGAAGCACAGTTCCAGCTGCTCGGGAAGCCCGCCCTGTGCGATACGCGCCAGGGCAGCCTCGAACGCATCCCGCGAATCCTGGGTATACAGGGACAGCAACCTGTCCAGCGCAACCGGCTCCTTGCGCAGGCCATGGATGCGGTAGCACTCCTCGGTGCACTGGATGCGGCGCGTGTCGACCTCGATCTCACACCCGCCGATCTTGCCCAGTGCCGAGACGCGGTTGAGCAGCTCGGTCCTCCAGCGGATCAGCGCATCGGTCTGGCGCTGCTCGGTGATGTTCTGCACCTGGCCCAGGACCCGGCTGATGCGTCCGGCCTGGTCCAGGATCGGTTGCGCCCACACGCGCAGGTGCAGCGGCGACTCGCGGTTGGCCACCAACTCGATGTCGCAGCTCACTGGCTTGCCCTCGCGCTTCATCCGTCGCCAGGCGCCGGCAAGGCGCGAGGAGGATTCACGACTCAACAGGCGCAGCCAGCCGCGGCTGTTCGGGAATCGGCCGTCGGGTGAGCCCGTCAATGCCAGCAATTCGTGCGACCACCACGCCTGGTCCTGCTCCAGGTCCCACGACCAGCTGCCGGTATGGGTGAGCCGTTGTGCATCACGGAGCATCACCTGCTGATCGCGCAGCCGCTGCTCCAGGACCTTGCGCTCGTGGATGTCGGTATGGGTCCCCACCATGCGCAATGGGCTGCCATCGGCGGTACGTACGATCACCCGGCCACGATCCAGGATCCAGCGCCATTGCCCATCCTTGTGGCGGACACGGAATTCGCAGGAATAGAGAGGGGCGTGCCCGTCGAAATGGGCGCCGATCGCCTCCCGCACCTTGTGCTGGTCGTCGGGATGGACCAACTGCAGCATGGCATTGGGCCCGACAACGAGCGCCCGATCATCGTGGCCCAGCATCTGTTTCCAACGTTCGGAACGAAACAAGGCGCCGCTCGGTATGTCCCAGTCCCACAGGCATTGTTCCGAGCTTTCCAGCGCGACCTCCCAACGCGTGGCGCCGCCGCCGGCGATCGGCTCGGGCACGCTCAGGGTATAGGCCAGCAGGCATCCCTCATCGTCACGGACCGCGCGCAGCCAGCCATTCAGGCACCTTCCGCCGGCTCCCGGCAACGCACAGGGGAGCATGTTCTGGCCGTCGTCCAGGCGAGCGCGAAGCTCGTGCAGCAGGCCGGCATAGGCCTCCACGGTCCGAGGTAGTTCCATGGCCTGCGCCGCCTCGTTGGCCGCCAATGGCCGGCCATCCGGATCCAGCAGCAGCAAGGCCGAGGTCAGGGGGTGGTGCAGCAGGCTTGAGATGACGCCGTGATCCAAGTGGATGACTCCAATCACCGCCGCGGGGCCGGCGGACGAGATCGATATCGGCCCCTGCGCCGGTTAATTGAGTGCCGGCGCTGGGATTGACATCACCGTTGCCGCTAAGATGAGAGCGGATCGAGACAGCCGCGCCAGGCAGCCCGGACATGCGCACACATCACGCCGACTCCCCTTCCGTTTCCCGGCAGCCGGCGCCGGCAGCCGCAGGAAGGGGCCACCGGCCCAGCAAAGGAATCTGGCGGGTCGTGGCGTGTTACCTGTTGCTCGGCGCACTCTGGATCATCGGTGGCAACTGGATCTTGATGCAGTTCGTCAGCGAATCCAATCCTGCCGCCGGATGGCGGCTGGCAAGCAACGCAGCCTTCCTGGTTGCGACTGCCGCCATGCTCTACCTGCTTTTGCGATCGCAGTTGCAAGACGCGCTGCAGGCGCGCCTTCAACTGGCCAGCTCCGAGGCCAGCCGCCGTGGTCTGTTCCAGGCCAATCCCAATCCCATGCTCGTCTACGATCTGAATGACCTGGTCGTGATCGACGCAAACCTGGCCGCGGCTGCGTTCCTTGGCTGGCCGCAGGATCAACTCATCGGCATGCACATCCAGCAGCTCTGGCCGCCTTCGACACAGTTGCGCCTGCACCAGGGAGCGGCAAGAACCGGCGATGGTGTCGATCCGGTGCAGGTGATGGACGGGCCGATGCAATGTCGTGACGGCAGCCTGCGTGTCGTCCAGGCCCGCAGCACAGGCCTGGCCTACGAGGGCGCAGCTGCGGGGCTGCTCGTGGTCAATGATCGTAACGCCGAGCATGACGCGCAGAAGCGCCGCGACCAGGCGCTGCAGCGCCTGGAAGAAGCCCAGGCCATCGCACAGCTCGGCTCCTGGGAGCTCGACCCTGCCACCGGGCTTGGCAGGTATTCGCCACAGGTCTACCGGATGCTCGGAAGGCCGGTCCCGTCAGACGACTGCCGGCATCATCATTTTGAAGCGCTTGTGGCGTGTTTCGATGCCAGCACCCAGGCCCACCTGTGCCAGCTGCTGCGGGACATGCCCGGCCAAGCTCCGGTCGAACTGGACATGCTGGTGCCGATGACAGGCGCAGATGGCCGCCAGCGGACGCTGCACCTGCGCGCCGGGTCAACCCGCGATGATGATGTGCCATGCGTCCGCGGGACGCTGCAGGATGTCACAGAACATGAAAGCTCCAGGCGTCTGTTGCGGGAGCGCGAGGATCAGTTCCGCGAGCTGGTCCGGGTGCTGCCCGACGGTGTGGCCATCCTCGATCAGGAACGCTTCCTCTATATCAATACAGCGTGCGCCGGGCAATTTGGCTGCACGCCGGAGAGTCTGCTGGGCGAAGCGCTGCAGGAGCTGGTCCTGGAAGAAGACCTGGAGCGTGTGCGCGACCAGCTGCGTGCCCCCGCTCAGCGGGGCGAGTCCAGTGTCACCATCGGCATGCGACGCCGCGATGGCGAGGTGTTCCAGGCTGGCCTGTCCTGTGGCGAGGTCCGTTACAGCGGTCGCGACTGCAAGTTGCTGCTCCTGCGCGACCTGAGCGAGCCAGAGCGCATGCGCGACGCGCTCGCGCTGAGCAACGACGAGCTCCACGCCATGGCGCGACGGCTGTTTTCGCTGCAGGAAGACGAGCGCCGCGCGATCTCGCGTGATCTGCACGACGATATCGGCCAGGCCATCACCGCGATGAAACTCTCGGCGCATGCCGCGCTTGAAGAAGCCGATGCCCAGCGCCGCGGCGATGACCTGCAGGAGATCATCTCGCTGGCCGATAGCAGCATCGCCAAGCTGCGAAATCTGTCGATGCTGCTGCGCCCTCCGCAGCTTGACGCGCTGGGCCTGGAAGCAGCGTTGCGTTGGCAGGCCGGCATGCTGTTTCGTGCATCGAAGGTCCATCTGCAGATGGACATCCACCTGCTTCCCCGCCGCCCCAGCAGCGAGGCCGAACAGGCCTGCTTCCGGATTGCACAGGAAGGCCTGACCAACGCCCTGCGGCACGCCCGTGCTGGGGTGGTGCGCCTGGCGTTGGGTGATGATGAGGGCCGTCTGCGTCTTGAAGTGATCGACGATGGAGACGGATTCGATCCAAAAGGTCCACGCGGACTGGGCCTGATCGTGATGCGCGAGCGCGCCCAGAGCGTCGGCGGAGCGCTGCAGATCGATTCGGCGCCGGGCGCCGGCACCCGGATCATGCTCCACCTTCCCTATGCCATGGCGACGACGCCGACAGCGACTGTGGAGCACTGACAAGATGTGGAGCCCGGTTTCAACAGCGCCGCAGAGCGACCAGATGCCCCCGCGTCTGGGCGCGGGCCATCCGGCACTGGTCGACATGATCGATCGCGCGCTCGCCGAAGGCCAGGGCGTGATGGTGCTGCACATCGACATCGACCATTTCGCCTCGATCAACGAGGCCATGGGCGGCGACGTCGGCAACCAGGCGCTGTTGTTGTTGATGGAGCGGTTGCGCGAGCACCTGCAGGGGCGCGGCCTGCTTTGGCGCCACGGCAGCGATGAACTGCTGATGGCCGTCCCGCGGCGCGACGACATGCCGTCACCGGAAGTGTTTGCCGAGCAGATCCGCCAGCAGATCGAACTTCCGCTCTCGATCCTGCCCTACCATCTGTTCATGACGGGCAAGATTGGGCTGAGCCTGTGCCCGGAGCACGCGACACGGGTGTCGACACTGCTCGATTACGCTGAGGATGCGATGTCCCAGGCCGCCCGCGAGGGCGGCAATACCGTACACCTGTTCGAGACCGAGGGACAGCCCAGTACCCACAACGAGCAGACCATTTCGCGGCAGATCATCGATGCCATCCCCAACGGCGAACTGCGTCTGAGATACCAGCCAATAGTCAGCGCCCGGGATGGCCGGATCGTCGGCATGGAGTCGCTGGTGCGCTGGCAGTCACCGACCCTGGGAATGCTGGTACCGGAACGCTTCATGCGCGCAGCAGAACGCCTTGGCGTGGTCGTACAGATCGGCGCATGGGTCATGGAGGGCTCACTGCGGCAAGCGCGGATATGGCGCGACCAGGGCTTCGATGATTTCACCATCGCAGTCAACGTATCCACGCTGCAACTGTTGCGTCCCACGTTCTTCAGCGAGGTCATGGCCGCGGTCCAGGCTGCCGGCGTCCCCCCGAAGGTGTTGACCCTGGAGATCAACGAGAGCGCGCTGACCAATAACGTCAACTTCGTCCACCAGACACTGGCAAACCTGAGCGCTGAAGGCATCGGCTTGAGCCTGGACAACTTCGGTACCGGCGATTCCAGCCTGACAGCCTTGGTACGATATCCGGTGGACAAGCTGAAGATCGACCGCAGCTTCATCAACAGTGCGCCCGGAGGCAGCCGCGAGGCGGCCATCGTCCGCGCCATCATCGCGATGGGCCATCAACTCGGCATGGTCGTGGTTGCCAATGGCGTCGAATCCGCGGCCCAGTTGGGTTTCCTGCGCCGCAACGATTGCGACCTCTTCCAGGGCTATCTGTTCGGCGAACCGATGTCGGCCGAGACGGCAGGCACCGCCTTGCGCCGTCGCTACCTGCGCCCGGAATCTTTCACTGAGACCCATCCGGACCGGACCCTGCTGCTGCTGGACGACGAAGAGAATGTCCTGAGGTCGCTGGTGCGCCTGTTCCGCCGCGATGGATACCGGATCCTTGCTGCGGGCAATGTGCGCGATGCGTTCGACCTGCTTGCCACCAACGACGTCCAGGTGATCCTGTCGGACCAACGCATGTCGGACATGAGCGGCACCGAATTCCTGGGCCGGGTCAAGATGCTCTATCCCGACACCGTTCGCCTGGTCCTGTCCGGGTACACCGACCTGGCCACGGTCACCGACGCCATCAACCGCGGCGCGATCTACCGCATCCTGACCAAGCCGTGGGACGACGATGAACTGCGCAAGCACATCCAGCAGGCGTTCCGCACCCACGACGAACAGCGCAGGAATCTTTCGCCGCAGCCGCGGGACTAGCAGTCTGTCGGACTTTGGTCGGCCGGGCTGCGAATCCGCCTGTGCGGTCCATCTTTCCGCCGCTTCTTGGCCCATAGCACCACTATGGGCCGGCGCTGACCTCGCACAGCCGAATTCTCGCCTCGACCACCAAAGCCCGACAGGCTGCTAGGCGGCCGGCACGGAGGACCGCATTTGGATACCGCGTCGCCACAAATCCCGGAGCGGAGCTTGCTCGGCTGCTTTTCGTCCAGGTCAAGGGTAAAGCCCCAGCGGGGCAAGCTCGGCTCCACAGGGGGCTGCATCCTTCCGGAATGACACGCTGGCCAGGTTTATCAGGCCTGGCCAGGCAGCTCGGGTTTCCTGGTCGTGGGCTGGCGCGTGGGAATGACGATGCGGAAGCATGCGCCTTCGCCGAGCACGCTGGTGACGTCGATCCGGCCGTGGTGCTTGTTGATGATGCCATAGGAGATCGACAGGCCAAGTCCGGTGCCGCTGCCGACCGGCTTGGTGGTAAAGAACGGATCGAAGATCCGCTGCATCAGGTCTGGCGCGATCCCGGCCCCGGAATCCTTGAACTCGATCCACACCTGGTCGCCTTCCTGGCCGGTGCTGATCTCGATCGTGCCGCGCTCGCTGATCGAATGGCCGGCATTGAGCAGCAGGTTCATGTAGACCTGGTTCAGCTCTGACGGCAGGCATTCCACCAACGGCAGCTCACCGTAGTTGCGCTGCAGGGTGACCTTGTACTTGAGTTCGTTCCAGATGATGTTGATCGTCGAGTCCAGGCCCGTGTGCAGGTCCACCAGCTTCCAGGATTCGGCCCGGTCGAAGTACGAGAAGTCCTTCAGGTCGCGCACGATCCGGGTGACGCGTTCGATACCCTCACGCGATTCGGCCATCAACTGCGGCAGGTCGCGACTGATGAAGTCGATGTCGAAACGGGTGCGGATATCGTCGATCTCGCTCAGCAGCGCCTTCGGATCAGGCGCGCGCAAGGCGCGTTCGTAGGCTTCGATCAGGGTAAACAGGCTGCGCAGGTATTCCTGCAGGCTGCCCAGGTTGGAGTGCACGTAGCCAATCGGGTTGTTGATCTCGTGGGCGACGCCGGCGGCGAGCTGGCCAATGGAGGCCATCTTTTCGGACTGCAGCAATTTGTCCTGGGCACCATTGAGGCGCATGTACGCCTGCCGAAGCTCGGCGTGGCGCTTGTGCAGCTCCTGCTCGAAACCTTCCTGGCCTTCAACGCCCTGGACCAGGGCCAGATAGTGCCCGCCCTCTTGGTCGTCGTGGAAATACAGATGGGCCAGGACGACCCGGTCATCGGCCGGCAGGCTGCCACTCCAGCGGCCGGTGGTCCTGACCTGCGAGAGCGCGTCAACCGGGAGCTGTCGGACCAGGCGCTCGCCCGGCGTGTGGTGATCATTGGCCTGATCGGCATCGACCTTGCAGAGGTGGTTGCGTGCGGCGCTGTTGGCTAGCAGCAAGTGGCCATCGGCACGGAACAGCATCACCCCTTCGTACATCAGCTCGCTCAAGGCGAGCATCGTCTTGCGCGAGGGCAAGCTCACCGGTTCAGTCTGGTCGGGATCTGCACAGCTCACTGGAGGCAAGGGATGACGGGTGAAGCATCATGATATACCCGGTCGATGCGATTCGCCGGCAGGTCAGGCAATGGCCAGGGAGCGGCTGGCATGCAGCGTCGTGGACTGTCCCTTGGCGTCATAGGACGGCGCGCTTTCGCTGCGCCCCAGGTGCCGCAGCGCCCAGCTGACCTCGCGCCGACGCCTTGCCAGCAACGCACCATTGGCACGATTGACTTCAGCCAGTTCGCGCAGCCAGGCCCCGGCTTGTTCATCGCCGGACATGTTGGATTCCAGCGCCCGCAATGTGCCCAGCTTGGCGCTGGTAGCCTGCATCAGCGCTTGGACGTCGTGCTCCAACAGCGCCTGCCGCTCGCCTGCAAGCGCGTCGCTGAGCTGTTGCAGGAGGGTGTTCACGGGGGCGTTCATCGGCCGAGCTGCTGGTCCAGGTCGATCATCCGACTGGCGATCGCGTCCGCGTTGATCTTGTAGCTGCCGTCCTGCAGGGCCTGCCGTACCGCCTCGACGCGCTTGCTGTCCACGGCCGGGGCCGCGGTCAGTTCGCGCTGCAGGACCTGCAGGCCGGAGGCCTCACCGGTCAGGCGCAGGCTCTCGGTGCTGGCGGTGGCTTCCACCGCAGGGGTCTTGTCATCCCCGGCAGCGCCGGTGGTGGCGCGGGTGTTGACCGGCACGGTACGAAGGCTGGCCGTGGCCGGCAGGTTTCCTTCGATTTTCTGGCTCATGACTGAGATCCTGTCGGGGGGTCGGTAGGGATAACGGCGAGGCTGGCGGGAACTTTAGGCCTGTTTCTCACCGCGTCACCAAAACGTCGCCATTGGGCGAAACGACCCCCTGGACGACCCGGTGAGAAGACAGGTTTTCGACACTCACGCGTTCATTCTCGCCCGCGTTGCCCAATGCGCGACCAGCCATCCGGACTTCGAGCCCGCCGCTGCGGGCCACCAGCGCCACATTGTCGCCGCGCCGGACCAGCCGTTGCGAGAGCAGATCGGTGCTGGACAGGATGCTGCCTGCCGGCAGCGTACGCCGCACCACCTGGCCCACCGCCCGGCCCGGATCGGTCAGGGGTGCGCCGACGATACGGGCTGCGTCGCGCCGTTCGGACACGATATCGGCAGCGGCGACCGATTCTCCAGCGGCCAGCCCGCGTGCCAGGATGAGCACGTTCTGGAAGCGCCTGATCTTCACAGGCACGAACAGCCTCCAGCCCGCCTCGCTCGGGCAGCTCACCTCCACGGTCGTGGTCCCGGTGGGCTGGGCCTGCAGCGGACTCTGGCAGCGGGGCATGCGCACGGAAGCGTCCAGCGTCGCTTCGGCCTCGGCATCGGCCCCGATCGTGGACAGCGCCGCGGCCCGGATCGAATCGATCGACTGGAAGTCCGCCGCCCATGCAGGCATCGCCGTCAGCATCGCAATGATCAGTATCAGACGCATGGACCCATCCCCGAGTTGTGTCATAGGGCCCGAACATGCAAGCCGTGTGCCCAAGCCCGTGCTCACCTTTCCTTGGCGATGCCTCAAGTTCGGCCATGGGCGCGCCGATATGAACGCACATGTCCCATGACCTGCTCAACCGCATCGAACAGAGCACCCGCCTGGCAGGCCACAACCGGCTGGCGTTGCTGCTGTTCCGGCTGGGCGGGCGCCAGCTGTTCGGGGTCAACGTCTTCAAGGTGCAGGAGGTGCTGCGCCGTCCGACGCTGTTCCAGGTGCCGGGGCTTCCCCTGCAGTTCTCAGGCGTGGCCGACGTCCGTGGCCGGTCCGTGCCAGTGCTCGACCTCGGCCTGGCCATTGGCCATCCGGAGCGCGAACCCGATGCCGACGCTGCGCCGGGCTACCTGGTCGTCACCGAATTCAATCGCTCGGTCCAGGGATTCCTGGTCAGCGGCGTGGAGCGCATCGTGAACATCGCCGTCGCCGATATCCACCCGCCGCCCGAACTCGGTGCCGACTCCAGCTACCTGACCGCCGTCACCCGCTTCCAGGGCGAACTGATCCAGGTCATCGACGTGGAAAGCGTGCTGGCCGATATCGCACAGAGCCGCATCGAGGCGTGGATCGATCCATCCCTGGCCATGAATCCCAACGGCCCCCAGCTGCAGGTCCTGGTGGTCGACGATTCGCGCGTGGCACGCCAGCAGATTCGCAGCGTCCTGGACCAGCTGGGCGTCGGCGCGACCTTGCTGTCCGATGGCCGCCAGGCCCTGGAACACCTCTTGCAGATCCATGCGTCAGGGGAAAACCCGGCCGAACGCTATGCCATGGTGATCTCGGACATCGAGATGCCGGCCATGGATGGCTACACGCTGACGACGGAAATCCGGCGCCACCCGGGCCTGGCTGGACTCTACGTGCTGCTTCACACCTCGCTGTCGGGCGTGTTCAACAACGCGATGGTTGAACGGGTGGGCGCCAATGCCTTCGTGGCCAAGTACAGCCCGCACGAACTGGCCGAGTACGTGATGGCACGGCTGCGGATGGTCGTTCAGGCCCACGGGCCTGGGCCTTCTGGGGAGAGGCAGGCGGCGGGATGACTCCAGCTTGCGCGGGCCACCCCTCTCCGGGACATCAGCCCACTTTGTGGTGGAAGGCGGGCGAAGGGCGGACACCGGGGCCGCATCCCTGCGGCGGCTGAGGTTCGGCAAGACCCACGCAAACTGAATCACCACCATTCGGCCGCCCCCCCCACCGCCTTTGGTCGCTCGCGCGACTTCAAGCCGGAAGGGCGTGAGGTCCCCGAGGCCGGCTTCCGCACCGGGCCGGAAGCCGGCGAACCCGGGGCTGTGGCACACCTCTTGCTTGTCCTCCTGCAACCATCGACGGGAGTGCGAGATGCCCAATCCGATTTCATCCTATCTCGGCGTCCACGGGGACGCCCTGCCGCTGCGCGAGCAGCGGATGAAGCTGATCGCCAGCAACCTCAGCAACGCCGACACGCCCGGCTACAAGGCCCAGGACCTGGACTTCGAAGCGGCCATGCGGGCCGCCCAGGGGCAGCGCGACGGCGGGCAGCTGGAGGTGACCGACGGCCGCCACATCGCGCTTGGGGGAGATGGCCTGAATCCATTCCAGGTCATGCGCCAGGCCAGCCAGCCCAGCCTGGACGGCAATACCGTCGATCCCGATGCCGAACGCGCTGCCTACGGCCGCGCCGCGCTCGAATACCGGGCCTCGCTGAGCTTCGTCGAATCCAAGGTGCGCACCCTGCTCACCGCCATCACAGGCCAGTAAGCCATGAGCAATCTTCCCATCTTCGATGTCGCCGGGTCCGCGCTGCAGGCGCAGTCGGTGCGGATGAGCACCATCGCCAGCAACCTGGCCAATGCCGACTCGGTCGCTGGCTCGGCCGAAGCGGCCTACAAGCCCATCGAGCCCATCTTCCAGGCGGTGAAGAACCCCAACGACAGCAGCCTGACCGGGGTCAACGTCAAGCAAATCAGCCAGAGCCAGGCGCCGCCGATCAAGCGCTACGAGCCTGGCCATCCGCTGGCCGATGCCGACGGATACATCTATTCGCCAGATGTGGACCCGGTTGCCCAGATGGTCAACCTGATCTCCGCATCGCGCAATTACCAGGCCGGCGTGGAAATCCTCAACACCGCCAAGGAACTGGCGCTGTCCACCCTGACCATGGGCCGCTGAGCGACCCGCCTTCTCCCTTCCGGCCCAGGACTTACGCGATGACCACCGTCTCCAGCGATCCCTATTCCAGTCTCGGACTGACTGCCGCGACCAACACCAGCACGGCCAGTTCGCCGGCATTGAGTCAGGCCGACTTCCTGAAGCTGATGACCGAGCAGCTCCAGCACCAGGACCCGCTCAAGCCGATGGACAACAGCCAGATGGTGTCGCAGATGGCCCAGCTGTCCACCGTGCAGGGCATCGGCGAGCTCAACAGCACGGTCACCAGCCTGTCCGATTCGCTGGGCGCCGACCAGATCCTGCGCGCCTCTGCGCTGGTCGGGCATTCGGTGCTGGTGCCGTCGGCGACGGTGCCGTTGGCAGCCGAAGGCGGTGCCAGCGGCGTGGTGGCCGCGCCCGGCGCAGGCGTCGTCAATTTCACCATCAGCGATGCGAACGGGAACGTGGTCAAACAGATCACCACCAACGCCGGTGAAGCCGGCCAGGTCGCCTTCAACTGGGACGGCACCGACCAGGGCGGCAGCCGCCTGGCAGCCGGCAGATACGGCATCACCGCAAGCATTACCGGTGTCAACGGCACCAGCACTGCCTTGTCCACCTACGTTCAAGCGCCAGTTGAAAGCGCCACGGTGGGCTCGGACGGCATCTATCTCGATCTGACCGGCCTGGGCACCGCCTCACTGGTCAACGTGCTGCGCGTCATCTGAGCCAGCCAATCCACAGGAGTCGATCATGGGTTTCAACACTTCGCTGTCCGGCATCAAAGCGGCCAACTCCGACCTCAACGTCACCGCCAACAACATCGCCAACGTCAATACCACCGGGTTCAAGGAGTCGCGCGCCGAGTTCGCGGACCTGTTCTCCACCACCGGATATGGTCTGTCCCAGAACGCCGTCGGGGCGGGTGTGCGGGTCAGCAACGTCGCCCAGCAGTTCTCACAGGGCAACGTGAACCCGACCGGGCGCAATCTGGACCTGGCAATCTCAGGCGAGGGTTTTTTCACCCTGACCGAGAACGGCGCCAAGGTGTATTCGCGCGCCGGCAACTTCCAGACCGATGCCAACGGCTATGTGGTCAATCCGCAGGGCGCCCGCTTGCAGGTGTTCCCGCCCAACGACAACGGTTTTGCCGTCGGCACCCTGTCCGACTTGCAGCTGCTCACCACCGACAGCTCGCCGCAGCAGACCAGCGTGGCCAACCTGATGTTCACCCTGCCCGGCGATGCCAGCGCACCGACCGAAGCGGTCTTCGACCCGGCTGACGCCAACAGCTACAACCATTCCACCGGCGGCATCACCGTCTACGACTCGCTCGGGGTCAGCCACACCCAGACCTCCTACTTCGTCAAGACCGCCAACGTCAACCAGTGGCAGGTCTACAACTACATCGATGGCACAGCGGCCAGCGCGCCTGCCACCCTGACCTTCTCCGACGGTGGAGCATTGACCAGCCCGGCCGACGGCAAGATCACCCTGGATCCGTTCACCCCCAGCACCGGGGCCGGCGCACTGAACCTCACCTTGGACATCAGCGGATCGACCCAGTACGGCGAGGCCTTCGCCCTGCGCGATGCGCGCCAGGACGGTTATCCCAGCGGCAAGCTCAACTCGATCAGCATCGATGCCGATGGGGTGGTCTATGCGCGCTACTCCAACAATGCCGACAAGGCGCTGGGCCAGGTGGCGATGGCCAACTTCGTCAACCCCCAGGGACTGACATCGCTCGGCGACAACGTGTGGGCAGAGAGCTCGACCTCCGGCAACGCCCGCACCGGGATGCCAGGCACCTCGGACTTCGGCAGCATCCAGGCCGGGGCGCTGGAGTCTTCGACCGTGGATCTGACCGAGCAGCTGGTCAACATGATCGTGGCCCAGCGCAACTTCCAGGCCAACTCGCAGATGATTTCCACCCAGGACCAGGTCACCCAGACCATCATCAACCTCAGGTAAGGCCGGGATTCGGGATTCGGGATTCGGGATTCGGGATTCGGGGAGAGGCTCCTTTCCCTAAATCGCGAGTCAAGTGTCTTTGGGGGAAATGGAGCTAACCCGATCCAGCGCGAGCTGCCAAGGCCCAGCGTTTCTTCCTGACGACGGGAGAGGCGTCCGAAGGAATCGGCTTTACCGAGTCCCGAGTCCGCAAACCCGAGTCCCTTTTTTCAGGAGTTCCCCATGGACAAGGCACTTTATGTCGCGATGACCGGCGCCCGCGCCTCGCTGCAGGCGCAGAGCACGGTCTCGCACAACCTGGCCAACGTCGATACCATCGGTTTCAAGGAAGCGCTGGCCAACACCGAGGCCTTCCCGATCCAGGGCGCCGGCTACCGTTCGCGGACCGCTGCGCTGCATGTGGACCAGGGTTTCAGCCGCGATGTCGGCTCCCAGCAGGTCACCGGCAACGCGCTGGACGTGTCGCTTGGCCAGAACCGCTGGCTTGCGGTGCAGGCCGCCGACGGCAGCGAGGCCTATACCCGCGGCGGTGCATTGGCACTGACGCCCAATGGCCAGCTTGTCACCGCCGGCGGCCGGGCCCTGCTCGACCAGAACGGCAACCCGATGACCGTTCCGCCCAACCAGTCGATGGAGATCGGCAGCGATGGCACGGTGTCGATCGTGCCGCTGGGCGAGGGTCCGCAGACGATGACCGTGGTGGGCCAGATCAAGGTGGTCGAGGCGACGCCGGAACGACTGAGCCGGCGTCCCGACGGATTGATGCGCAACATCAGCGCCGATCCGGCGCAGGCCTTCGTCCAGGCGACCGGCAATGGCGTGACCAGTGGCGCGCTGGAGGGCAGCAACGTGGATGCGGCCGGCGCGCTGGTCCAGATGATCCAGCTGCAGCGCCAGTTCGAAATGCAGGTCAAGGTGATCAAGCACGGCGACGAGAACGCCCAGTCGGCCAACACGCTGCTGCGGTTGGGTGGCTAGCGTGACCACGTGACTTGCCCCCTCTCCCCCGCGAGCGGGGGAGAGGGGGCAAGAGCAAAAGCAACAGCCACGGCGGAGGCGAAAGCAACAGCAACAACAACAGCAACGACAACAACAGCAACGACAACGACAACGACAACGACAGTGAACCGGCTACGCGGGTTGCCGGCGCAGGCGCGCAACCGACAGCCGATGCCTGGCGTCCCGGCGCGACGCTGGAAGTCATCAAGTTGCGTGC
>LNAP01005806.1_pt1 | contig 21282 bp, 21 predicted proteins | sample 602601 | NCBI WGS metagenome assembly LNAP01 (sample SAMN02440304, study PRJNA202911) | soil metagenome | biome: Subtropical and temperate rainforests or woodlands; isolation source: soil samples (1 kg each in a 20% v/v slurry with milli Q water) were... ...
GCCATTGAGCTTCCAGCCGGCCTCGGCGAGCAGGCCGAGGGCTTTGCGCAGGGTCTCCCGGGGGATGCCGCGGCCATCGGTCTGCGGCAGGCTGAACGGTTCGGTAAAGAGCCTGGCCGGCAGTTGCTCGCGATAGGGCTTGAGCAGTAGCCATTCATGTCCGACCGGCAAACCGCTGGCCGAGAACTCGCTGTTGGGGTAATAGCTCATGGCGCGTTGGTAGGCGCCGCCGAATAGCGAGCGGTTGGTCCATTCAAAGTTGAACATCAGCCCCAGCGCTTCACGGACCTTGGTGTCCGAGAAAGCCGGACGGCGGCTGTTCATGAACAGGCCCTGGGTCTGGGTCGGGATCTGATGGGGAATCTGCGCCCTGATCACCTCGCCACGGCGTACGGCGGGGAAGTTGTAGCCGGTGCCCCAGTTCTTCGCCTGGTGCTCGATATAGATGTCGAATTCACCGGCCTTGAACGCCTCGAACGCTACGACGCTGTCGCGGTAGAACTCGACTTCCATTCGGTCGAAGTTGTATTTGCCGCGATTGACCGGCAGGTCCTTGCCCCAGTAGTCCTTGACCCGTTCGAAGACGATCTGCCGTCCTGGTGTAACCGAGGTGACGCGATACGGCCCGCTGCCCAGCGGCGGCTCGAAAGTGGTGGCCTTGAAGTCGCGGTCTTTCCAGTAGTGCTGCGCCAGCACCGGCATTTCACCCAGGCGCAGGATCAGCAGCGGATTGCCGGCACGCTTGAACACGAAACGGATGCGCTGCGGGTCCCGCGACACTTCCTGAAGGCTGGTGCGGTACAGCGGATGGCCTTCCTTGAGCAACACGCGATAGGAGAACGCGACGTCGTAGGCGGTGATCGGCGTGCCGTCATGGAAGCGTGCCTCGGGACGCAGGTTGAACACCACCCAGCTGCGGTTCTCGTTGAACTCCACCGACTGGGCAATCAAGCCGTAGCTGGACGCGGGCTCGTCACCGGAAGGTGCGTACTGCCCCGTGCCGACCATCAGCGGTTCGTTGAGCTCGTTGATGCCGTATTGCAGGAAACTCGGCGTGGTGACCGGGCTGGTGCCCTTGAAGGTGTAGGGGTTGAGCGTGTCGAAGGTGCCAAACGCCATCACCCGCAAAGTACCGCCCTTGGGCGCTTGCGGGTTGACCCAGTCGAAGTGGGTAAATCGGGCCGGGTACTTGAGCGTGCCGAACTGCGCATAACCATGGCTTTCGCTGATCGTCGCGCTTGCGGTGGAGCTCAAGGCCAGGCTGATCAGGAGCAGGGGCAGGGGACGCTTCAAATAGGGGATCCGATCCAGGCGGCTTGGGCTTTGTGGACGGTACAGTAACAGCTTGTATGGACAGGAAAAAGACGGGGGATCCGGGCGATCGCAATCCTGTAGGAGCGAGCTTGCTCACGATGGTGGTCAATGATGACGCGGGGCACCTGAATCAACTCGGTGCCCTTGGGTTTTTCGCGAGCAGGCTCGCTCCTGCAGTTAGTGCGGATTGGCCACCGTCAACATCTGACCAGGCTTGAGCGCCTGGCCGACACGCGGGTTCCAGCGCTTGAGGTGCTGCATCTCTACGTTGAAGCGCTTGGCCACGATGTACAACGAGTCGCCTTGCTGGACCTTGTACTTGGCCTGCTGCTTTTTGGTATTGGCTGCAATCACGGTGTTGACGCGCCCTGAGTTGCGTTTGCTGTTGTCCTGCATGACCAGGGTCTGGCCGGGCTTGATGTTCTTGCCGCTCAGTTTGTTCCAGCGTTGCAGGTCCTTCACGTCAACGTTGTTGGCCTTGGCGATGGAACCGAGGTTGTCACCCCGCTTGACCCGATAGGAACGCTTGACGCTGGCGACCTGGCTGTCGTCGGCACCTTCGAAGACCGGCTTGAGTGATTTCTTGCTGATCAGTTCTTCAGGACGCATGGTCTGCAGGCTGCTGGTCAGCAATTGCGCCTTGGAGGTCGGCACCAGCAGATGCTGCGGGCCATCGAGGGTGGTGCGCTGCTTGAAGGCCGGGTTGAGCTGGAACAGTTCGTCTTCGTCGATGTTGGCAACTTCAGCAACCTTGGACAGGTCCATGCGCTGGTTGATTTCGACGACCTGGAAGTAGGGCTCGTTGGCGATCGGATTGAGGTTCACGCCGTAGGCTTCCGGCGCCATCACCACCTGTGACAGTGCCAGCAACTTTGGCACATAGGCCTGGGTTTCAGAGGGCAGCGGCAGGTTCCAGTAGTCGGTCGGCAGGCCGAGGCGTTCGTTGCGCTCAATGGCCCGGCTGACGGTGCCTTCGCCGGCGTTGTAGGCCGCCAGGGCCAGCATCCAGTCGCCGTTGAACATGTCGTGCAGGCGGGTCAGGTAATCCAGGGCGGCGGTGGTCGACGCGGTGATGTCGCGACGGCCATCATAGAAGCGGGTTTGACGCAGGTTGAAGTAACGCCCGGTGGACGGGATGAACTGCCAAAGACCCACCGCGTTGGCCCGGGAATAGGCCATCGGGTTGTAGGCGCTTGGCAGCAGGGCCAGTTCCAGCGGCATGTTGCGTTCTTCAAGGCGTTCGACGATGTAGTGAATGTAGAGGCTGCCACGTTCGCCGGCGTTTTCGAGAAAAGATGGATTACTGGCGAACCACAGGCGCTGTTGCTCGATGCGCGGGTTGACGCCCAGCCCGTCTTGCAGCTGGAAGCCTTGGCGCATGCGCTCCCAGACGTCCTGGGGGATTTGCGGGCTGGGTTTTTCGCTGAGCCAGATCGGCTTCTGCTTGGCGCGCGCGGCGATGTTCTGCGTGTGCGCCGCATCGGTCTGCGGCGCATGGCTGGAACAGCCCGCCAGGGTGGCGGACACAGCCACCGCAATGGCTTGAGCCAAGCGGGTCAATGCGTCTGAACTGATGGCTTTGCGAATAGGTGACGACATTGGCTGGAAGTAAGTTCCGGGCAAAAATGTCGGGCGATTCTAGGAAGCGCACCCTGCGCGGTCAACCTTTCAGAATTGTTGCAATCTTGATAGGCCCCTTTAGAGCCTGTCTTTCCACGCTCGAAGCGCCGCAAAAACCATATCGGGCGCCGAGTTATCGGTGCCGGTCCGTTCGTCCGCTTTTTCTTTAACGGATGTTTCACCGGAGCGCAAAAACGGGTTTGTGAGCTTTTCCAGTGCCAGTGTCGACGGCAGCGTCATGATCCCGGATTCCCGTTGGCGGGTGACTTTGGCCAGACGCTCGGCGGTGTGCGGGTTGTCCGGCTCGACGGCCGCGGCAAACTTCAGGTTGCCGAGGGTGTATTCGTGGGTGCAGTACACCAGCGTGTCCTCCGGCAACCCGGCCAGGCGTGTCAGCGAACTGTACATTTGCTGTGGCGTGCCTTCGAACAAGCGTCCGCAGCCGGCGGCAAACAGAGTGTCGCCGCAGAACAGCAAGCCGTGATGGTAATAGGCTATGTGCCCCAGGGTGTGACCAGGGACCGCGAGGACGTCGAAGTCCCAGCCGAGCACGCAGACCTTGTCGTTGTCCTTGAGCGCAACGTCCCGCGCCGGGATCGTTTCGCTGGCCGGACCATAGACTTTCGCGTCCGTCGCTTTTTTCAGCTGTTCGACGCCGCCGACGTGGTCATGATGGTGATGAGTGATCAAAATATCACTCAGTACCCAGCCCGGATTGGCCGCAAGCCAGGCTTGTACGGGGCCGGCATCACCCGGGTCGACGACCGCGCAGCGCTTGCTGCCGTGGTCTTGTAACAACCAGATGTAGTTGTCGGTGAAGGCGGGCAGGGCAGTGATCTGTATCATCGTCGGATTCGCCAAGCGGAAAACATTGGCGCATCTTAGAACTTCCTGGCGCGTTGGAGAATGCAATGACTGATAAAGCGTTCGCACAAGCCGATCCTGACTGGCTGGCGTTGATCAGCGCTGCCCGCGAGTGGCTGGCCGGTCCCCTCGGGCAATTTCTGCTGGACGAAGAGCGGCGCATGCTCGAAGACGAGCTCGGGCGGTTCTTTGGTGGCTATCTGGTGCATTACGGTCCCTCGGCCCAGACTCCGCCGTCCGCCCCTCAGGTACAGCGCAATGTACGACTTGGTGCGCCGTTGCCGGGGGTCGAGATCGTTTGTGAGGAGCAGGCCTGGCCGCTGAGCGAGCATGCCGCCGATGTGGTGGTGCTGCAGCATGGCCTGGATTTCTGCCTGTCGCCCCACGGCCTGCTTCGCGAGGCGGCAAGCAGCGTACGTCCCGGCGGGCATTTACTGATCATTGGCATCAACCCCTGGAGCAGTTGGGGCCTGCGGCATGTGTTTGCCCAGGATGCGCTGCGCAAGGCGCGTTGCATTTCGCCGTCACGGGTCGCCGACTGGCTGAACCTGCTGGGTTTCGCGCTGGAGAAACGCCGCTTCGGGTGCTATCGTCCGCCGCTTGCGTCACCGGCGTGGCAGGCCCGCCTGGCCGGTTGGGAACGCAAGGCCGGTGACTGGCAGCTCTCGGGCGGCGGCTTCTACTTATTGGTGGCGCGCAAGATCGTGGTGGGCTTGCGACCGGTCCGTCAGGAGCGGCGCGAACCGATGGGCAAGCTGATCCCGTTGCCGATGGCCAAGGTCAATCGACGCAACATCGAACCGTAATACACACTTTTCATTTGTGGCCGGGCATGTCCCGGCTTCGGGCGTCGTCGATCAGCGATCGGCGGGCCAGCGCATTTTCTGGATAGATTGGCATGAGCGATAGCGTAGAACTGTTCACCGACGGCGCCTGCAAAGGCAACCCTGGTCCTGGCGGCTGGGGCGCACTGCTGGTGTGCAAGGGTGTCGAAAAGGAACTCTGGGGCGGCGAAGCCAATACCACCAACAACCGCATGGAGCTGATGGGCGCGATCCGTGGCCTGGAAGAGCTCAAGCGTCCCTGCGAGGTGTTGTTGGTGACCGACTCGCAGTACGTGATGAAAGGCATCAACGAGTGGATGGACAACTGGAAGAAGCGCGGCTGGAAAACAGCGGCGAAGGAACCGGTGAAAAACGCTGACCTGTGGAAGTTGCTCGACGAGCAGGTCAACCGTCACAAGGTCACCTGGAAATGGGTGCGCGGACACATTGGCCATCACGGCAACGAACGGGCCGACCAGTTGGCCAACCGTGGCGTGGATGAAGTGCGTGGGTACAAGCAGGGCTGATTTCTGTACTACGGATGAACCGCGCCGCGGCCTTCGCGAGCAAGCCCGCTCCCACACTGGATTCGTGTCGTCCACAAAGTTGTGAGCCGACGCCGATTCAATATGGGAGCGGGCTTGCTCGCGAAGGCGGCGACTCGGTGTATCTGAAAGACCCAGGCGAGCGTGTTAACATCGCCGTTTTTGCACGATTGACCGATTGAGAGCTGAGCACTGATGGCCACCAGATCCGTTGTACTCGACACCGAAACCACCGGCATGCCGGTGACCGACGGCCACCGGATTATCGAAATCGGTTGTGTCGAGTTGATCGGCCGACGCCTGACGGGCCGGCACTTCCATGTGTACCTGCAACCCGATCGCGAAAGTGACGAGGGCGCAATCGGCGTCCACGGCATCACCAACGAATTCCTCGTGGGCAAGCCGCGTTTTGCCGAGGTGGCCGAAGAGTTCTTCGAGTTCATCAAGGGCGCGCAGCTGATCATCCATAACGCGGCGTTCGACGTTGGCTTCATCAACAACGAATTCGCCCTGATGGGCCAACAGGACCGCGCGGACATCACGCAGCACTGCTCGATCCTCGACACCCTGATGATGGCCCGGGAACGTCACCCGGGGCAGCGCAACAGCCTCGACGCCCTGTGCAAACGCTATGGCGTCGACAACTCCGGCCGTGAACTGCACGGCGCCTTGCTCGACTCCGAGATTCTTGCCGACGTCTACCTGACCATGACCGGGGGGCAAACCAGTCTGTCCCTGGCCGGCAACGCCTCCGATGGCAATGGCTCGGGTGAAGGGGCGGACAATTCGGCCACCGAGATTCGCCGTTTGCCGGCGGACCGTCAGCCGACGCGCATCATCCGCGCCAGCGAAGACGACTTGGCCCGCCACGCGGCGCGTCTGGAAATCATCGGCAAATCCGCAGGTGCCCCCGCGTTGTGGGTGCAGTTGGCCGAGGCTGAAGCTAAGGCTTAGCCGTTTCAAAAAAGGGATGCCTTGTGACCCATTTCAGGGCATCCCGCTCGCCACATCCGCTGCAACACTCTACCCTGAGGTGATTGGCAGGCTCTGGTCTGCCGCCTCAGGACGCTGAGCCTCATGTACAAAGACTTGAAATTCCCGGTCCTGATCGTTCATCGCGACATCAAGGCCGACAGCGTTGCCGGTGACCGCGTGCGGGGGATTGCCCGGGAGCTGGAGCAGGAAGGGTTCAGCGTCGTTTCGGCGGTGGACTACACCGAAGGACGTCTGGTTGCGTCGACTTACCATGGTCTGTCCTGCATGTTGATTGCCTCTGAAGACGCCAGCACCCATTCTCATTTGTTGCAAAACATGGCCGAACTGATCGGTCTGGCGCGGGTGCGTGCACCGGATGCCCTGGGCGAAAAAGTGACCCTGGAAAACGCACCCGCCGACGCCATGGCCGAGCTCAATCAGTTGCGCGGTATTCTTTATCTGTTTGAGGACACCGTGCCCTTTCTCGCCCGGCAGGTGGCCCGCGCCGCGCGCAAATACCTCGATGGCCTGCTGCCACCGTTTTTCAAGGCGTTGGTGCAGCACACGGCGGATTCCAACTACTCCTGGCACACCCCCGGCCACGGCGGTGGCGTGGCGTATCACAAAAGTCCGGTGGGGCAGGCGTTTCACCAGTTTTTCGGGGAAAACACCCTGCGTTCGGATCTTTCGGTGTCGGTACCGGAGCTCGGCTCCTTGCTCGATCATACCGGCCCCCTGGCTGAAGCCGAGGCCCGTGCAGCACGCAATTTCGGCGCCGATCACACCTTTTTCGTGATCAATGGCACGTCCACGGCCAACAAGATTGTCTGGCACTCGGTGGTCGCCCGCGATGACCTGGTGCTGGTGGACCGCAATTGCCACAAGTCGGTGCTGCATTCGATCATCATGACCGGCGCCATCCCTCTGTACTTGTGTCCGGAGCGTAATGAACTGGGGATTATCGGCCCGATTCCTCTGAGTGAGTTCAGTCGCGAATCGATCCAGGCCAAGATCGACGCCAGTCCGCTGACCAAGGGGCGTTCACCGAAGGTCAAGCTTGCCGTGGTGACCAATTCAACCTATGACGGCCTCTGCTACAACGCCGAACTGATCAGGCAGCAGTTGGGCAATAGCGTTGAGGTGTTGCACTTCGACGAGGCCTGGTACGCCTATGCAGCGTTTCATGAGTTTTTTGCCGGGCGCTACGGCATGGGCACCTCCCGTGATGAAGACAGCCCGTTGGTGTTCACCACCCATTCGACCCACAAGTTGCTGGCGGCCTTCAGTCAGGCATCGATGATTCACGTGCGCGATGGCGGTGCGCGGCAACTGGATCGGGATCGCTTCAACGAAGCATTCATGATGCACATCTCGACCTCGCCGCAGTACGGCATCATCGCCTCGCTGGATGTTGCTTCGGCGATGATGGAAGGGCCGGCCGGGCGTTCGCTGCTGCAGGAAATGTTCGACGAAGCCTTGAGTTTTCGCCGTGCGCTGGCCAATTTGCGCCAGCACATTGCCGCCGATGACTGGTGGTTCTCGATCTGGCAACCGCCGTCGGCGGAAGGCATCGAGCGGGTCGTCACCGAGGACTGGTTGCTGCAACCCGATTCCGACTGGCACGGCTTTGGCGGGGTGACCGACGACTATGTGCTGCTCGACCCGATCAAGGTCACGCTGGTGATGCCGGGACTGACGGCCGGTGGCGCCCTCAGCGAGCGCGGGATTCCGGCGGCAGTGGTCAGCAAGTTCCTGTGGGAGCGCGGCCTGGTGGTCGAGAAGACTGGGCTGTACTCGTTCCTGGTGTTGTTCTCCATGGGCATCACCAAGGGCAAGTGGAGCACGCTGCTCACCGAGCTGCTGGAGTTCAAGCGCAGCTACGACGCCAACGTCAGTCTGGCCAGTTGCCTGCCCTGTGTGGCGCAAGAGAATGTCGCGCGCTATCAGGGCATGGGGGTGCGATCAGTTGCATGCCTGTTATCGCAGCAACGCTACCGCCAGGCACCTCAAGCGCATGTACACCGTTCTGCCGGAAGTCGCGATGAAGCCGGCGGACGCCTATGATCAATTGGTGCGGGGTGAAGTCGAAGCCGTGTCGATCGATGCGCTGGACGGGCGGATCGCTGCGGTGATGCTGGTGCCGTACCCACCCGGTATTCCGCTGATCATGCCGGGTGAGCGCTTTACCGAGTCGACCCGCTCGATCATCGATTACCTGGCGTTTGCCCGCACGTTCGATAGCAGTTTTCCGGGGTTCGTTGCTGATGTGCACGGATTGCAACACGAAGATCAGGGCAGTGGACGGTGCTACACCGTCGATTGCATCAAGGAATGAGGACATTTCCCAGTATGCAGTCGGTTATAAATCCGAATTATCCAGGGTTGTCGGTACGGGTTGCCGACGAGGGTTTTGCCGCCTACATCTGGGGCAGTGATTTCAGTTTTGAAGTCGCGGCCTACGGTGCGGCACAAATAGGAGCGCCGGTGGCACAGTGGCCTGTCACCCCGATCACGCCTTATCGCAAGTGTTATGGCATCGATCCCGAGGAATTCAGCAGCTTTCGCGATGCTGCCGACAGCGCAGTTTTCATGGCTTATCTGGATGACCAGCCCGTGGGGCACCTGGTGGTCAGCACCAACTGGAACGGCTTTGCCCATATCGACGAGCTGGCGGTGCATGCACCGGCCCGGCGGCATGGCGTGGCCAAGGCCCTGCTGGATGTGGCGCAATTCTGGAGCCGCAAGAAAAAGCTGCCAGGCATCATGCTAGAAACCCAGAACAACAACCTGGGGGCCTGCCGGCTCTATGAGCGCTGCGGTTACGTGATTGGCGGGATCGACCACTTGCGCTATCGCGGCATCGACCCGAACACCGCCGAAGTGGCACTGTTCTGGTATCGATTGTTCGAAAACCCGCTTGAGAACCCGTTCAGTTCGTCAGCATCGACGCGGCTTGTTCCGTGATGATGGCCAACAGGGTCTGAACCGCCGGAGTAGGTTCGGCGTTTTTCAGGGTCAGGGCATAGAGACTGATCGGGACCGCTGGCGCCAGCGGGCAGGTGTCCAGCCCCGAGGCTTTGGCGCCGAGGGCGGTGAAGGGGTCGACGATGGCCAGGCCTTCGCCGGCCTCGACCATGCTGCGCATCATCTGATGCGTCTGGACCCGGGTCTGAATCACCGGGGCAGGGCGCAAGCCATGCAGTTTGTTTTCCAGCGCCGGGCTCAACGGGTCGTGCCCCTCCAGGCCGATCATCGATTGGCCGGCCAGGTCCTGCAGTGAAATGTATTTCTGTTTCGGTTGCAGCCAGCCATGGGGGGCGAGCAACTGGAGTTTGCCCTGGGCGATTACATGGCAGTCGAGGTCGGCGTGATCGGGGTCGTGCAGGCTCAGGCCCAGATCGCTTTCACGCAGCAGCAGGCTTCTGACGATGTCGCGGGTGGGCAGGCTCAGCAGCGTGCAAGGCGCATCGGGCAGGCGTCGGCGCAGGGCCGCGATGCTGTGTGGCAACAATTGGTTGGCCAGGGGAGGGGTGCAGATGATGCGCAGCGGCGGCGCCAGGTATTGCCTGAGGCTGTTGGCCAGGCGCTGCACCGGTTCAAGCGCATCGTAGACCCGGGCAATTTCCACCTGCAGTTCCCGCGCTTCGCGAGTAGCCTGCAATCGTCCACGCACGCTGGCGAACAGCATGAAACCCAACTGATCCTCGGCGTCGCGCAGCAAGCGCTCGACTTCGGCCACCGGCAACTGCAGCCATTCGGCGGCGGTGCCCAGGTGACCGGTCTGCAAGAGTGCCTGGATCACTTCGATATGGCGTAAGCGCATGCTTGAAGTCCATGTTCAGCAGGTGGAGGAGTCAGTGGCTGAATCCTACCCCAAGTCCGTGCATATGACTTCTGCTCATAACGACGGGTTATGAAGCGCTGGCGATTTGTGGTTCGCGGGTAATGGTCACGCCGGTTTGCACCAGCGTGAATTCATTGTCGTCGACCTTGTTGACGCGGTCGCCAATGGCCAGTTTGTAGGTGGTGACAGGCCCTGAACCTTCTGCCGCCGGGGTGGAGTCCTGAAACTCGTGCACCGAATAAATGCGGCCTTGCGCGTCTCTTGCATGGAACTGACCGACGAGTACTGCTGCCATCTGCTTAGAACCTCTGGAGATAAATCACTCAATTTGCGGCACTGTAGACCGTGCTTGGGCGAGGTAAGTTTTCCTACGGGAAAAAAATAGTCAGGGACCGGGTTTTCGGTCGCCCGCTGTTTGAATCGTCATCTATAACTACAAGCTCTTCCTATCGGACAGTCGAGAAATCTAATGAGCAACGTCTATACGATCGCCGTCGTGGTCGGCAGCTTGAGAAAGGAATCGATCAACCGCAAGGTCGCACGCGCCCTGATAGAACTGGCGCCGGCCAATCTGAAGCTCAACATCGTCGAAATTGGTGATCTGCCGCTCTATAACGAAGATATCGATGGCGCTTCACCGCCGGCAGCCTACAGCACTTTCCGACAACAGGTGAGCTCATCCGACGCGGTGTTGTTCGTGACCCCGGAATACAACCGGTCGGTGCCGGCACCGTTGAAAAACGCGATTGACGTGGGGTCGCGTCCATATGGCAAAAGCGCCTGGAACGGTAAGCCGGGAGCCGTTATCAGTGTGTCTCCTGGGGCTGTCGGCGGGTTTGGTGCCAATCACAACCTGCGTCAATCCATGGTGTTTCTCAATGTGCCGATGATGCAGCAACCGGAGGCCTATCTGGGGAACGCCGGTTCAGCGTTCGACGAGGCGGGCAAGCTCTCCGAGTCGGTCAAGCCGTTCCTTCAAAATTTCATCAATGCCTATGGGCAATGGGTCGAGCAGCACAAGAAGGTTTGATGGTCATTGGCCAGCGCTTTGTCCTACGAAGCGCTGGATAACCGGCTACAAATCATCGTTTCCATTTCAGACAGCCAGGCGGCAGTTTGCTCCGCTGCCGGTTGCGCCGTGACGCAATAGCGGCGACCGCCCCAGGCCATGATGACCCAGGCTTCAATAGTCGGTGCTGATGGTTGCATCGGCAAATCGCGGCAAGCAGCAAAGGCTTCACGCCATTTCTGCGACAGCTCCTCGTACACCCTTCGATGATGCTTGGGTTCGGCGATTTGATGCTCGATGAGCGACACGGCATGGTTGAACAGGGGCTGTTGGGCATCGTCAGGGTCGCAGGTCAGACACACAAGACGCTTGATGCGAGTTAGCCAGTCCAGGTCGGTTGGCTGGATGACGTCGTGATCCATTTGCGCCAGTAATACATCCAGGCGATGTCGGATGTAACCCGACAGCAGGGCTTCCTTGCTCGGGAAATAGTCATACAGCGTGCCAATCGCCACGCCGGCTTCCAATGCCACTTCCCGGGTGGTCAGCCCTGACCAGCCGTCACGCTGCCAAATCCGAACAAAAGCCTCGTAAATCGCCTCGACGGTGAAAATCGCCCGGGCCTGAGTCGGCCGTTTCAGCGGCTTGGCGCGGGAATTGAGGGTGGGCGAGCAGCCCTTGGTTTTTCCGAACCCACTCTTCATCGGCTGTGAATACTCTTGAGTGACCCGCCACTGTGCCGCAGCAGGAGACCGAATATGCAAGATTTCGCCACGGTAACACGGCTGATTACCCGTAAAAACGCCCTGGACCAGAGCCGAATAGAGCGGGAGCAACGTAGCCTGATCCCGGCAACCGGCGAGGTGATCTTGAAGATTGATCGTTGCGCATTGACCACCAACAACATTACGTACGCGGCTTATGGCGACTCAATGAACTACTGGGGTTTCTTTCCTACAGGCCTGGTGGATTGGGGCCACGTTCCGGCTTGGGGGTTTGCCGATGTCATAGCGTCAAAGGTGGATGGCATCGACGTGGGCGAACGTTTCTACGGTTACTTTCCGCTGGCGAGCCACCTGTGGATGCGCCCGGAACGGGTCACCGAGCGCGGCTTCTACGATGGGGGCGAACACCGGTCGTGGCTGACCTCGGCGTACAACCAATACACACGCTGCAGTTGGGATTTGTACTACAGGCCTGAAACCGAAAATATGCAGATACTGCTCAAGCCGTTGTTTCTGACCTCATCGATGTTGGCGGACTTCCTGCAGGACAACCGGTTCTTTGGAGCAACCCGATTGGTGTTTTCCAGTGCGTCGAGTAAAACCGCCTATGGCACGGCGGTCTGCCTGGAGAGTCATTCGCAACTGGAACGGATTGCCCTGACTTCGGCCGCCAACAAAGCCTTTGTCGAAAACCTCGGTTGTTACGAACATGTGCTGTCCTATGCCGAATCGGCCGGCCTCACCGGTGACCGTCCTACGCTGTACGTGGATTTTTCCGGCGATCTCAATCTACGCGATCAGGTTCACCAGCACTTTGCCGGGCAACTGGTCTACAGCTGCTTCGCAGGCTCTGCGCAAAGTACCGATGAGCCACGGTTGACGGCTATCGAAGGGCCGCAACCGGTGTTCTTTTTTGCGCCGATCCAGATCCGCAAGCGCAATGCCGAATGGGGGCCGGAAGGGGTCAGCCAGTATATCGGCGAAGGGTTGGTGCGGTTTTTCCAGCGAGTGACTGGGAGCGAAAAGCCTTTGCTGAAAGTTATTGAAAGTCGGGGTTACGAGGCGGCGCAAAAGGTCATTTCCCGCTTGGTTCATGGCCAGGTCCCGCCCGTGGAGGGGCATGTGATTCGCTTGTGATTTGATTCGGCGAGGTTGTCCGCTTAGACCGGGTTCGCCCCATCGCGATGGGGCCGGCTCATACACAGCAAAACTCAGGCATTGCCCGGCACATTCGGCCAAAGGTCCGCCACCAGAAACAATCGCTCGGCCTCTTCCCAGTCGCCGCTGGCATTTTCCGCCAGGCGCACCAGCAGTTGTGCTGGCGCCAGCGGGTCCAGTTCATCCAGCCACGCCTGCATCTGTCCCGGGTTCCAGGTGTGCTCCGCCGAATAGTGCGCTGGCGCCAGCCAGGCGTGACGGGGCAGGGGTTGCCAGCGACCGGGCGGGCTTTGGGCCAACAACGCCGGCCAATCCTTTTGATGCAACCAGCGACCCCGCAAATGCTGCGGATGGGCACCGAATGGCGGGGCGGCTTGTCCGGGCCACGGGTACAGCAAGTAACCCCCCAGCCATAAATGTGCGCTGAACGCCTGGATATCCAGCGCCGCCAGCACTTCACGGCTCTCGGGGCGCGTGGAAATTGGCAATTGATGCTGGCTCAGGTGCGCCAGTTTGCGGTCGAGCCGGTCGTGGCAGCCCGGGCCCAGCCACTTGGCGGTGTCGTGTCCGTCGCCGGATTGCGGGCCAAGGTAGAGCTTGATCGCCAGTTCCAGGTGATGTACGCCGTCGCGGTCGCGCAGCAGCAAGTCCAGTTCACCGAGGGTGTGCCCTTCGCGGCGAATCGGCATGTTGGCGGCAATCAGTTCAATGCCCGGCGCATGCTGCACGGCGAATTGCCAGAGACGTTCGTAGTACAAACCCAGGCGTCGGGTCCGGGCCTGGGCCAGCCAGTGCAGCAGGCCATAACTGTCCCGATCCAGCTGCCGCAGCCAATGCTCCAGCCGATCCGGTGCCTGCACCCAGTCGCTGCCGGCCAGCGGATGACGCTGCGGCCACGGGGTATTGCCCAGCATGGGTGGCGCGAGGATGACCCACGCCAGGTCACGCACTTCGGGATGGCGTAACTGATGGGGCAGGTGGAGCAAATCCGGAAATAGCATCATCTTGCGAGCATAGCCCGAAACCCGGGCACACCCCTGAAGCTGAAAGGATTTTGTCTACGGGCGGCTTTCGCCCATAATCGTGGTTTTCGCCGCCACGCAGATCCCCGCAGGAGCCCCATGGAGCAATTTCGCAATATCGGCATCATCGGTCGCCTGGGCAGTTCCCAGGTGCTGGATACCGTCCGCCGACTGAAACGGTTTCTGCTCGATCGTCACCTGCACGTGATCCTCGAAGACACCATCGCCGAAGTGCTGCCAGGGCACGGCTTGCAAACCTCGTCGCGCAAGATGCTCGGCGAAGTCTGCGACATGGTCATAGTGGTCGGTGGTGACGGCAGCCTGCTCGGTGCCGCCCGGGCGCTGGCCAAACACAATATTCCGGTGCTCGGCATCAACCGGGGCAGCTTGGGTTTCCTCACCGATATCCGCCCCGATGAGCTGGAAACCAAGGTCGCCGAAGTGTTGGATGGCCACTATCTGGTGGAAAACCGCTTTTTGTTGCAGGCCGAAGTCCGCCGCCACGGCGAGGCCATCGGCCAGGGCGATGCACTTAACGACGTCGTGCTGCACCCCGGCAAATCCACGCGAATGATCGAGTTCGAGCTGTACATCGACGGCCAGTTCGTCTGCAGCCAGAAGGCCGACGGCCTGATCGTCGCGACGCCGACCGGTTCCACCGCCTATGCGTTGTCCGCCGGCGGGCCGATCATGCATCCCAAGCTCGACGCTATTGTGATTGTGCCGATGTACCCCCATACCTTGTCGGGTAGGCCGATTGTGGTCGATGGCAACAGTGAGCTGAAAATCGTCGTGTCCAAGGATATGCAGATTTACCCGCAAGTCTCGTGCGACGGGCAGAACCACTTCACCTGCGCGCCGGGCGACACCATTACCGTCAGCAAGAAAGCCCAGAAACTGCGGCTGATCCATCCGCTGGACCACAATTACTATGAAGTCTGCCGGACCAAGCTTGGCTGGGGCAGCAAGTTGGGGGGTGGAGGCGACTGATGCTCGATCCCGCGCGTAGCTACGACCTGATCGGTGACGTGCACGGTTGCGCTCTGACCCTGGAGCACTTGCTCGACCGACTCGGTTATCACAAGCAGGGTGGCGTCTGGCGACATGCCTCGCGCATGGCGGTGTTCGTCGGCGATATCATTGACCGCGGCCCGCGAATTCGCGAGGCACTGCATATCGTCCACGACATGGTCGAGGCCGGTCAGGCGCTGTGCATCATGGGCAACCACGAGTTCAATGCACTGGGCTGGAGCACGCCGGCACTGCCCGGCAGCGGCAAGCAGTTCGTGCGTGAGCACACGCCGCGCCATGCTCGCCTGCTGCACGAAACCCTGACCCAGTTCGAACACCATCCGGGTGACTGGCACGACTTCCAGCAATGGTTCTATGAGCTGCCATTGTTCGTCGATGCCGGGCGTTTTCGCGTGGTCCACGCTTGCTGGGACGCCGGGCTGATAGAGCCGCTGCGGGCGTTGTTCCCCAACGGCTGCGTCGACGAGCATTTTCTCCAGGCGTCGGCGGAGTCGGGCTCTTTTGCCTGCACCGTATTCGACCGGCTGCTGCGCGGCACGGACATGCGTTTGCCCCATGGTCTGACCATGACCAGCGGCGACGGCCTGGTGCGCTCGTTCTTCCGCACCAAGTTCTGGGAAGACGATCCGAAAACCTACGGCGATATCGTGTTCCAACCGGATGCACTGCCGGAACCCGTGGCCCGGACGCCGCTGTCGTCCACCGAAAAGAACAGTTTGCTGCGCTATGGTATCGATGAGCCGCTGTTGTTCGTCGGCCATTACTGGCGCAGCGGCAAGCCGGCACCGATCCGGCCGAACCTGGCCTGTCTGGATTACAGCGCGGTGCTGTACGGCAAACTGGTTGCCTACCGACTGGATCAGGAAACCCGCCTGGATCCGCAAAAATTCGTCTGGGTCGATGTCGAGCGGCCGGAGGTGTTGCAATGAGTGCTGTAGCCGTATTGCGTCTGCCTCTGGCGGTGGACTTGAGCGGGTTCGTCACGCTGCTCAAGCGCATGCAAGTACCCCATCGGGTCAGCGAGGAAGCTGGCGAGCAGGTGCTGTGGGTGCCGGACAACATCAGTGAAGACGTGCGTGCGCTGTACGAGCGTTTTCCGGCGGGTGACCCCGATCAGCAACTGGACATTCCGGTGGCGCATACCGTCAAGCGCCCGGGGTTCGTCGAGCAGTTGAAATACGCCAGGGCCACCGCGCTGGTGCTGCTGCTGAGCCTGGTTGTCGGCGCGGTGACCATGCTGGGCGACAACCTTGAAACGATGCGCTGGCTGACCTTCCTTGAGTTCCGCGTGGTCGGCGAATACATCCACTTCACACCACTGGCCGACAGCCTGGCGGCGGGGCAGTGGTGGCGCCTGGTCACGCCGATGCTGATCCACTTCGGCATCCTGCACCTGGCGATGAACGGCATGTGGTACTGGGAACTGGGGCGGCGCATCGAGTCGCGCCAGGGCAGTATCAACCTGATCGGCCTGACCTTGCTGTTCAGCCTGGTGTCGAACTTTGCCCAGTATCTATTCAGTGGTCCGACCTTGTTCGGCGGTTTGTCCGGCGTACTGTACGGCCTGCTCGGGCATTGCTGGATCTTCCAGTTGCTGGCGCCGAACCCGGCCTATCGCCTGCCGCGAGGCGTGCTGGTGATGATGCTGGTGTGGTTGCTGCTGTGCCTGTCCGGGCTGGTCTCGATGATCGGTTTCGGCGAGATCGCCAACGCGGCCCACGTCAGCGGGTTACTCATCGGATGCTTCACCGGTTTGTTGGGCGGTTTGTATAACCGCCGTAAACTGACCGCCTAATTCAGAACATGCAATAAAGAGACGGAGACCCAATGTCCTCTTTTAACGAAATGATCAAGAACATCACCCCCGATATCTACGAGAGCCTGAAACTGGCCGTGGAAATCGGCAAATGGTCCGACGGTGGCAAGCTGACCGCCGAACAACGCGAGCTGTCGCTGCAGGCGATGATCGCCTGGGAAATCCAGAACCTGCCGGAGGACCAGCGCACCGGCTACATGGGCCCGCAGGAATGCAGCTCGAAGTCGATCCAAGTGCCGAATATCCTGTTCAAGTCGGATGCCATCCATTGATCGAGATTGGCCGCGGTGCAATCAGCAAAATGTCGGCGCGCCTGGACGGGTCGAACGTGCAATACGCATTTCGTCTGGGCGAAACCGAGGTCCCGGTCAATCCGTTGATCGGGACCACGGTGCGCCTGGAATACCTGGGAGCGATCCACTGCACCCATTGCGGACGCAAGACCAAGACCAGTTTCAGCCAGGGTTACTGCTACCCGTGCATGACCAAACTGGCCCAGTGCGACGTGTGCATCATGAGCCCGGAGCGCTGCCACTTCGAGGCTGGCACCTGCCGGGAGCCTGAGTGGGGCCAGAAGTTCTGCATGACCGATCACGTGGTGTACCTGGCCAATTCGTCGGGGGTCAAAGTCGGGATTACCCGCGCCACCCAGTTGCCGACCCGCTGGCTCGACCAGGGTGCGAGCCAGGCCTTGCCGATCATGCGCGTATCGACTCGTCAGCAGTCCGGTTTCGTCGAGGATCTGTTGCGCAGCCAGGTGGCCGACAAGACCAACTGGCGTGCTTTGCTCAAGGGCGATGCGGCGGCGGTGAACCTGGCCGAGGTCCGCGATCAACTGTTCGACAGCTGCGCCGAAGGCTTGCTCGGGTTGCAGCAGCGATTTGGCTTGCAGGCGATCCAGCCGGTGACCGACGTCGAACCGCTGGAAATCCGCTACCCGGTCGAGCAGTACCCGGCGAAGATCGTCAGCTTCAACCTGGACAAGAACCCGATTGCCGAAGGCACGCTGATGGGGATCAAAGGTCAATACCTGATCTTCGACACCGGCGTGATCAACATTCGTAAATACACGGCTTACCAGCTCGCCGTGCATCAGTAAGGACTCCAGCATGCGCACCGAACAACCGAAGATGATTTACCTGAAGGACTATCAGGCGCCCGAGTACCTGATCGACGAAACGCACCTGACCTTCGAGTTGTACGAGGACCACAGCCTGGTCCATGCGCAACTGGTGATGCGCCGCAACCCCGAGCGTGGCCCGGGCCTGCCGCCGCTGGTGCTGGACGGCCAGCAGCTGGAACTGCTGTCGGTCACTCTTGCCGACCAGGAGCTTGCCGAGGCGCAGTATCAGCTGACCGAGAATCACCTGACCCTGCACCCGACCAGCACCACCTTCACGGTCGATACCAGCGTCCGGATCCACCCGGAAACCAACACCGCGCTGGAAGGCCTGTACAAGTCCGGCACGATGTTCTGCACCCAGTGCGAGGCCGAAGGTTTTCGCAAGATCACCTATTACCTCGACCGCCCGGACGTGATGAGCACCTTCACCACCACGGTCGTCGCCGAACAACACAGTTATCCGGTGCTGCTGTCCAACGGCAACCCGATCGCTTCCGGTCCCGGTGAAGAGGGCCGGCATTGGGCGACCTGGGAAGACCCGTTCAAGAAACCGGCGTACCTGTTTGCGCTGGTGGCTGGCGATCTGTGGTGCGTCGAAGACAGCTTTACCACCATGAGCGAGCGCAACGTGGCGCTGCGCATTTACGTCGAGCCGGAAAACATCGACAAGTGCCAGCACGCGATGAACAGCCTGAAGAAATCCATGCGCTGGGACGAAGAGGTCTACGGTCGCGAGTACGACCTGGACATCTTCATGATCGTCGCCGTGAATGACTTCAACATGGGCGCCATGGAAAACAAGGGCCTCAACATTTTCAACTCCAGCGCCGTGCTGGCCAAGGCCGAAACCGCCACCGATGCCGCGCACCAGCGGGTCGAGGCGATCGTCGCCCACGAATACTTCCACAACTGGTCGGGCAACCGCGTGACCTGCCGCGACTGGTTCCAGCTGTCGCTCCACCGTGTTCCGCGATGCCGGTTTCTCCTCGGACATGAACTCAGCCACGGTCAAGCGCATTCAGGATGTGGCGTACCTGCGCACCCACCAGTTCGCCGAAGACGCCGGCCCCATGGCCCACGCCGTGCGCCCGGACAGCTTCATCGAGATTTCCAACTTCTACACCCTGACCGTCTACGAAAAGGGCTCGGAAGTGGTCGGCATGATCCACACCTTGCTCGGCGCCGAAGGCTTCCGCAAAGGCAGCGACCTATACTTCGAGCGCCACGACGGCCAGGCCGTGACCTGCGATGACTTCATCAAGGCCATGGAAGATGCCAATGGCGTTGACCTGACCCAGTTCAAGCGCTGGTACAGCCAGGCCGGTACACCGCGCCTGGCGGTGAGCGAGTCTTATGACGCGGCGGCGAGAACCTACAGCCTGACCTTCCGTCAGAGCTGCCCGGAAACCCCGGACAAGGTGCAAAAACTGCCGTTCGTGATCCCGGTCGAACTGGGGCTGCTGGATTCCAAAGGGGCAGCGATTGCCCTGCGTCTGTCCGGTGAAACCACCGCGCAAGGCACCTCGCGGGTCATTTCGGTGACCGAAGCCGAGCAGACTTTCACCTTCGTCGACATCGCTGAACAGCCGTTGCCGTCGTTGCTGCGCGGCTTCTCGGCGCCGGTGAAATTGAGCTTCCCGTACAACCGTGATCAGCTGATGTTCCTGATGCAACATGACAGCGACGGCTTCAACCGCTGGGATGCCGGCCAGCAGCTGTCGGTGCAGGTGCTGCAAGAGTTGATCGCACAGCAGCAGAAGGGCGAAGCGCTGGTACTCGATCAGCGTCTGGTGGCGGCGTTGCGCACGGTGCTTTCGGATGAGTCGCTGGATCAGGCGATGGTCGCGGAAATGCTCTCTCTGCCAAGCGAGGCGTACCTGACCGAGATCAGTGAGGTGGCGGATGTCGACGCCATCCACAGCGCCCGCGAGTTTGCCCGCAAGCAACTGGCCGATGCCTTGTTCGAAGGTCTGTGGCTGCGTTATCAGGCCAATCGCGAGTTGTCGAAGCAGACGCCGTATGTGGCCGAGGCCGAACACTTCGCTCGCCGCGCGTTGCAGAACATTGCGCTGTCGTACCTGATGCTCAGCGGCAAGCCGGAAGTTGTGGCTGCGACTCTGGAGCAGTTCGATTCGTGCGACAACATGACCGAGCGCCTGACCGCACTTGCCGTGTTGGTCAATTCACCGTTCGAAGCCGAGAAGGCCAAGGCGCTGGCCAGCTTCGCCGAACACTTCAAGGACAACCCGTTGGTCATGGACCAGTGGTTCAGCGTCCAGGCCGGCAGCGTGTTGCCTGGTGGTCTGGAGCGGGTTCGTCAGTTGATGCAGCATCCTGCGTTCAACATCAAGAATCCGAACAAGGTGCGGGCATTGGTCGGTGCGTTTGCCGGGCAGAACCTGATCAACTTCCATGCCGCTGACGGTTCCGGGTATCGCTTCCTGGCGGATTTGGTGATCGAGTTGAATGGCTTCAATCCGCAGATTGCTTCTCGCCAGTTGGCGCCTTTGACTCGCTGGCGCAAGTACGACAGTGCTCGTCAGGCTTTGATGAAGGCGGAGCTGGAGCGGATTCGGGCTTCGGGGCAGTTGTCCAGTGATGTGTTTGAAGTGGTCAGCAAGAGTTTGGCCTGAGTCTGCTGTTGACCTTGGCGGCCTTCGGGCCGACCAGGGTCTTGGGTTGATTGAGTACATATCCGTTTTTTAGGTAACGGCGACTTATGGTTTCGCCCTTACGGCGAGTCCCTTTGGCAAACGCCCCAAAGGAACCAAAGGTCTCGCCCCTTTCGTACGGCACCTCGCTGAGGCTCGGGGTTCCTTCGCTCCGGCATTCATCCGGGGGCATTGCCCTCCGGTTGGCTTCGCTGCACCTACAGGCAATGTGTTCGACTGCGTCGAACGGCGCTGCGCGCCCATCCCCGGATGAACACCTCCACTCAGCCTCCCGAGGGGGCGGGTGGATCAAGATCAAGAGCTGCAGGCGAGCTAACGCTCGGCCCTGTAGGAGCGAGCTTGCTCGCGAAGACGGCCTGACAGCCGCCCAATCTCTCTGAGCCGTACTCAATCCCTGTAGGAGCTGGCTTGCCAGCGATGGCGGCCTGACAGCCGACTAATTTCTTTCAGGTGTCCCCGACCCAACTGTGGGAGCGGGCTTGCTCGCGAATGCGGTTTATCATTCAACATCTCTGTTAGCTGACACTCCGCTTTCGCGAGCAAGCCCGCTCCCACATTTGAACCAGTGTCGTACTCCAACCCCAAACCCGCAATCACCCCGCCTGATAGCCCACCATTCAGAACACCCCCCATCCCCCCGCGGTTAACAAAACATAACGTGGCGTCGATTGTCAGACATTAAAAAACACCGATAGGATAGGCCGGCTTCCGAAGGGGCTCTGGATTGCGGGTTTCAGGA
>LNAP01001947.1_pt1 | contig 21277 bp, 22 predicted proteins | sample 602601 | NCBI WGS metagenome assembly LNAP01 (sample SAMN02440304, study PRJNA202911) | soil metagenome | biome: Subtropical and temperate rainforests or woodlands; isolation source: soil samples (1 kg each in a 20% v/v slurry with milli Q water) were... ...
ATCAACGCCTTGCACTCGTCTCGCGTTTACCGAAATCACCTCGCATCGACCGCACCCCGAGGGTGAACCACTTTCATTCGTGAGCTCACGGATCCAGGTACAAGGTTCTAGCCCTTGGGCGCGCGGCCGCCTTTGCGATCAGGCTCCACGTCTTGCCGGAGCCTGCCGCGGCATTTACCTTCAAGCGCATTGCTTTGCTCGCAACGACTCGCTCTTGCTCGGGACTAAGGTGCATAGACACGCCGCCATGGTTGATTAACCAAAGATGGCGGCTATGATAATCGGATGAGTAAATCGCGCATTTCGTCTGTTCCGGCTGGAAGTAGCAATGGGATTCCGCGCTCTTTCATCGACGAAGCCCTCGAACAGTGTGGGAAAACACGCGGCGTGTATGCGGACGCCATGCCGATTTCGGGGCGAGCACTTGAGACGGGACTCGCATGGCTCGCTAAGGCAGAGCGGCTAAGCTTAGACGTGCCCCTCATCCCCGCGGGTGAAGAGGAGCGAAAAGTCGCATCTCTCGACGAATATGGGGCAGGCCTTGATGCGCCATGGCAGATCACCGCTATCGAATACGAGCATGGCGGGGTCTACGATGTCCGACGGGATTTCACGAGAGCCCTTTCGACTCGGCGGATCGCGCTGTGCGTCGTCATTCCGGATACTCTGGCGCCTCTGGAGCAGGCATCGCCGGGCGAGTTATCGTCCGATGAGTCGTCGATGGGAGCACTACTGGTGTGGCCGATTACCTATTTCGACGAAAAGCGCGAGTGGGAGTTTGCTCCTGGCGTCGTGATCGTCGATCGCGCACAGGCGAGTCAGCAACTCGAGGCGGCGGCCAACCAGTTCTTGGCGCTGACGAGCTTCTGCGACGCCAAACTGCGCCGACTCCTTGGCGCTAAGTCAGCAGAGCCAGCGCTCATGATGCGATATCAGCCCATGATGCCGGAGCTCTGCGCAAAACTGGGTGAGGAGCATGCCGAAAAGATGATCCGCGAAAGCAGTTTCGACGCCCTGTGGGTGGCCCTCGGCACCTTTGCGGCGATGTCATGCACGAACGTATTCATCAGGCAAGAGACGCGTCGATTGACTTTGAGCGAGGGCCGGGGTGCACGCATCGCCCTCGACCCGTTCAGGGGTCATCGTGCCCTGCGCTGGAATGGGCGCAGCCGTTGGCTCCAGGCGGGCCGCCTGCCTATGGGTGTGAGCGGCTAGCAGTGACTGCACATTCGGACTGCAGTGCCGGGGCGTTCGCCTCGTTACGGACGACGAACGTGACGCAGGTTCTGGATTCGCACGAGCAGGCCTCCTCCGATCGTGACCAGAATTTCCGGCGGTGGTTCCAGGGTAGTGCTGTCGTCGACCGATGGGGCAAGCCTCTTCGGGTGTTTCATGCTACCGATGCGCTGTTCGACGCGTTCGAGCTCACTTACGACATTGGGTTTCATTTCGGTTCAGCGGAAACGGCCAATCGTCTGCTTGAGCAGGCTGAGCTGGTAGACGATGCGCACATCCTCCCGGTCTATCTGTGCCTTCGCTCGCCGTTGCGGGTAGCCGATCTTTATACGTGGGGGCCCCGTCAAGTGGCTTGGGAGCTGGCCAAGCATGGCGTTATCAGCAACGAGCAGGCTTCGGAAGCTGAAGTCGTAGACAGGAGCCAGGTGGCCGCCTGGCTGTCTGCGGCCGGGCACGACGGGCTTTGCTATGTGAATGAGACGGAGGGAGGAGGTTTGTCATTCATCGCGCTCTACCCAACGCAGATCAAGAGCTCGCTGGCAAATAGCGGCGCGTTTGCGACTCTCGATCCCCGCTTTTGCGACCGCGATGGCCCTGACGTGTGCGGTGCGATCGATGATGCTGCACCGGCGCTGCGCGCCATCGCGTTCCTCGAGCGCGAAGGGATCGTATCGCATGCTCCTCGTCCGCCCTAGCCGGTCGTCGAGCGTCATCATCGAAAATCGCGCGATTTGTTGGCTCCGCTGAAAATGCAGCATGAACTCAGTTGAGCCAGCAGTCAACATGCCGACCGCGCAGCCGTTTGAAGTGGTACGCACGAGGACCATGAAGGTAGCCAGCGATCCCGTGACAGAGTTTGCCGTAGGCAAATTTGGCGATGCGTGTGCTATCGATGGCACAAATCAGGCCGAGAACTTCCGCGCCTGGTTTGGCACGAGCAAGTGCGTGGATGACGATGGAATGCCGAAGGTGATGTTCCACGGAAGCACCGTTTGGGAAGCTCGCGGGACCAGTCTTGGGGATTTCGACGCCTTCGACCGTATGGCGTCGGTTGAGCGCGTGCGGAGGCGGCCAAGCATAGACGTCGTTGGTTCTTGGTTCTCATCGCGATCGGATGCAGCCGGTGCTGATCTTTACGCATGTGGCGGTGTGATTTACCCGGTGTACCTGATGATCGCGTCTCCATGGCTAACCACCTTCGAGGGCATGACGCGCCGTGCCCGTGCGTTCGGAGGCATACCGGAAGGCGCCCCCCTCACACTGGCTGCCGTCGATGCATTGAGATACTGGCTGGTTGAGACGGGCCGCGATGGGATACGGATTCGGCACGACGTGCGCTCCGAGTCAACCGAATTTCGTGATCAGGATGTGTGGATCGCGCTCGAGCCTACGCAGATCAAGTCGGCGATCTCAAATGCTGGAACCTACTGCCGCACAGATCCTGGCATGAGCGATCCACTCGCTAGGAACGCTGCTGCGGCGCGTGCGGCGTTGGAGTTCTTGTCTGGATCCGCTCGGCGACCTCAGCAGGCTGCATGATGGACAGATCAGTCTGTTACGTCCCTCGTGGCGCCCTCACTGGTGGGCCCAGAATCGTAAGTCGGAGCGAGGCAATGACGTATCTCGGGGACGCGTGGTGGGGCGGTAAGCATCAGGGCGAGCGCCGCGTTGACCACGACTACCTGCCTGCGGATTGCGGCGAGGCAGTGCTGGCCCGTATCCCGTTGGCTTGGGTGCGGGCGAACGAAGCGGGAAGTCGGTACGATGGAACGGTCTCGCTCGACCGGGCGATTGCTTATGCAGGAGCGCCAATCGTGTCGCCAGTGCACCTGCTTTTTTCAATACGGGCCGTCAAGCGTGGTGCGAATCACGCCGCTGTTTCCGACGGTGGCCATCGAGTGACTGCCGCCCGCATCCGGGGCGACGTCGATATACCAGCGATCCTGACCAGACAAGATTATGAGCGGTTGATTGCTCACAGATGTTCGGTCGACATGGCCCACCGTGCTCGCCAGGCGATTGCCTTCGCCACTCAGCACTCGGATGTCGCGGCACGCGCAAACAGATACCCAGCTCTTCAAGCATGACATTATGAAAATTCCCGGAACGCTCACGAAGGACGATGATTCCCGCCGTGCGCCAGATGGCTCGCTGGTTAGTGAGAACTTTGCTCGTTGGTTCGGCGAGAGTGTGATGCGTGATGCCGAAGGGCGGCCAAAAGTCTTTCATCATGGAACAGGGAATCGTGATGCCGTCCTAAAGCATGGCTTCTCGTACGATTACATGGGCCAGGGTTCTGATGCGTACGGTCCGGGCATCTATTTCACCGACGCCGCATCAACTGCAGCCGGGTACACGACGCGGCGACTTGATGAATCGCTCACGAAAATCGGTGGGGAGGATAGTCCGGGTGTGCTCAATGTGTTCCTGTCTATCAGCAATCCGATCATCACGCGTGACGAGGATTCGTGGAACGAACGGTTGCCCGACCTTGGGATTACCGCGGCCCGCAAGATGATCTTGGCTGCGCCTCGAATCCGCGATTTGGATGGACCGCTTGCGCAGAGCTGGTGGGACACAACCAGCCAAACCTTCGAGGCTGCGCTGCGGCAGGCTGAAAAGGCATACGCTGGTCCAGAGCACTACACAATCTACAACGACTTCTTTCGCCATGAGCCTCAGGCGTTCCTAACTGCATTGTGTGAGGTCACCGGACATGATGGCGTGATGCATCACTTTCCGTCGGGGGAGACCCACGCAGTCGCCTGGTTCCCGTGGCAAGTCAAAGCAGTCGACCTGAACAATGGACTGTTCGATCGTCATTGTCCGGATATCACCGATCGGTCATCGGCTCGGTTGGCAAGCCAGGCATCCCGCGCTGCGCGAGCGCTCCAGGCGATTGAGCGTGACTTGCGGCCTCCCATGCAGCTAGCGCCATGACTACTGCGACGGCGCTGCCACTTATTGAGCTTGCGCCATCGCAATGCGAAGCTGGCGGACGATTCTACGGAATTGACTGCCTACGTGTGCCGGTCCACCTGGCGCCGCAACACATCCTGCACTGGATCGCGGAATCTGCGATTTCATCTTTGAACGAGGGCTACACCAGAGGCCTGGTCGAAGGGCTGGTGGAGAACGGTGCTGGCCTTGAGGTGATGACGTGGATGGGCACCCTTCATGGGCCAGGATTCAGCTCGCAGAAAGTGTGCGTTCTTTCGAGGTTGTCGAGTGCAGACGCTGCCACCGATACGCGAGAGGACTGGGCACTGCAGGCGACCCGCGCAACTGCACTTGGAGCGGCGGTTCTGGCGATGAACCTGCCGGCAGTTCGAGTGATGCTGAGCGTGCTTACGTCCATGGAAGCACCCGCGAATCCGGCCGCGCCCGCAGCCTATTTCAAGGGCGCTGAGGGGATAGCTGAGGTCAACACACTGATCGACCTCGCCGCGCGAATCCGCTCACCGGGATTGCTTGGCTCTTTGATCCAAGCGTTCGGCCTGGGCTCGGGCACGCCGGAGCATGCAGATTGCCTAGGGGTTGCGCTCGGCTATGTCCTGAGGGACCACTTGCTGGAGACGTCATTGCCCTTGATTCCGGAGCGCAGCGCCCTGCGAGCTACAGTTCTCAACTTGCTGTCAGGCGGCGCTGCGCCGCGGTCCGAGATATGGCAGGGCGGCGCCGTCGATACGTCGTGGCTCCTGAAGGTAGCCACCCTTGCCTCCGATACCGACGGCCTGTCTTCGATTCGTCGTCTCGCGCTTGCAGGTTGGCCACTCGACGCAGTCGGCCCCGATGGGCTTAGTGCACTGCACTTTGCTTGCATCGACTCGAACGGGGACGCTCTGGCGTGCCTCCTAGAGGCCGGCGCTGACATTCGAACCAAGGATCGCCTCGGGCGAACGGTTGCGCAAGTGGCAGAGGAGGGGTTCCCCGGCATGCACGCGCTGCTGCGCTCTTGGGAACTGCGGCGTGCGGCCTTGCGTACGTTATCAGCATGTGACCCAACGGTTGGGGCGTCACCCTAGGGAGACGGCGCACAAGCCGCGATCGCATGCGGCCGTCGCCAGGTAAACCGGCGTCGCGGGTGGCCTAGCCCTGTTGGTGAAGTTTTATAGCCTTACGATTGGAGTTCGAACGATCTCCTGGGCAAACCAACGATGGGATCATCCACCGGGCGCACTGCCTTAACGTCTTCTTCAAGCTGGAATATCGTGCGGCGATTGGCCCTGGCCATCGGGCTGCTTGTTCCTGTTGCTGGGCTGATTCCATCGCCTCAAGGTGCGTTGGTATCGCGCGTCGCTGCGCAGGTCAGCGATTTTGCTCGCCCACTCGCGCAGGAACGGGGTGGCGAGCTGGAGATCGACGTGATTCGCGACAGCCTCGCGTCCCGCGCTGGCCACGGCCTCGCCCTGCAGGCGCAACAGGTTTTCTTTCCCCAACGATCCGAAGCGGCGGCTGCTGTCCTTGCGCAACTGCATTCGCGGGAGGCGTTCCGTGCTTTATCCGGGGCATTGGCAGGTCGTTGCACCGTCGTTGCTAGCGCGGAAGCGGGCATCCTCGCGGAGCTTGAGGCCCTCGTCGGCGCCAGACAGTTGGCGTTCCGACTGGCGGTGGCACACGAGGCAGCGCACTGCTTACGAAACCTGTCAGATGTACGAAGCCGCGGCTTAGCGCAGGCCCTGTGGGTCGAAGCCAACCCTCTGGCGAACCACCTCTTCGCACGCTATTTGAACGAGTCCTATGCGGACGCCTTCTCTGTCGCAGCGGCTGCGGCCCTCGACCCGGCAGGCAGCGACACGGTCGTACGTCATGTGGGTGAGCGGCTAGCGGCTTATCGCCTAGCGAGGCAAGGCGATCCTGCTTACCGTACCGAGGAAGCTGTCATGGAGGCAGTACGGATGCTAGTTGCGCGCGGACCTGGACCACTCACAGTACGGGAGGCGGATGCGATCGCCCTGCACAGTGCCCTGGTAGGGCGGCAGTCCTGGTTGCGGCACATGAGATGGACTGCTCACGACCTTGCTGACGGTTATCTTGCGCAGCTCCGATCGCTGGAGTCCATAAAACCCGCGCAGTGATCTGCTGTAGCCTAAATCCGCCATCTTTGCAAATCCGTCTAGGCAAAATGGTTTGCGTCACGTAGCATCGAGGCGTCGCACGAATGGCCCTCGAGGGTCTGCGACGAACTCACACCCTGAACGATGCAAGGAACCCGAAACATGGCGGCCGACCTCCCACCAGAGCGACCTAGTACCGAATCTTCCTCGTTTGGCGCCGTCGGCCATGCGGCGCGCGTTGCCCTGCCCGGTCTTGAAGAACTTAAGCGCAAGGTGGACGAGATCGCCCTTGTTGAGCAGCCTGTCTACCAGTTGAGTCAAGAGATCGTATAGAGCCGGTCTAGTCGCACAGCGCCCGCCTTCGGCGGGCTTTTTTTTGTCCGGACTGAATCCGGCGGCAGGACGCCGTTTTGGGCAAATAAGCTTGGAACCATTAGCATGCGCATTATCTGAGCACCTTGATGGGCTCGAAAGAAGCAAATTCGCATGATGACCCCGCAATCGACGCCAACGCGCGCGCCAGGCTCCACCAAACCCGCTCAGACCTACGGTAACCAGGCCCCCTCTTTAGGCGCCGACGAGCTGGCCAGAGCGGCTGCTCGTGAGCACGACCCGCTGGTGCGTGGGCTAAACCCTGAGCAGGCCCGCGCGGTCATCATGGACGACAAGTCCGCGATCATTCTTGCCGGCGCAGGCTCTGGCAAAACGAAGGTGTTGACAACTCGAATTGCCTGGCTGCTGCGTGAGCAGCGAGCGACACCCGAGCAGATTCTCGCTGTCACTTTCACCAACAAGGCTGCCAAGGAGATGAAGCAGCGCCTTGGCACGATGGTGACCTGCTCCGTCAAGGACATGTGGATCGGCACGTTTCATGGCCTGTGCCACAAGATGCTCCGCGAGAGCGCACTGCTTGCCGGACTGCCGCAGAGTTTCACCATCATGGACCCCGACGATCAGCTGGCGATGGTCAAGCGCATTCTGAAGGAGGAGGTCACTAACGTACCCGAGGACGTCGATGCCAAGAAGATCCTGAATTTCATCACTCACCATAAGGAGGGGGGACGCCGTTCGGGTCAGGTTCACGTGCGAGACCTGGAGTTCGATCGTTTCGCGGTTAGCTGTTACGGAATCTACGAGGCGCTCTGCAACAAGGAGGGCGTGGTCGACTTCTCCGAGCTCATGCTGCGGGTATCGGAGCTCATGAGTACGAGCCGTGAGTTTGTTCAGAAATATGCAGGGCGCTTCAGCCACATACACGTCGATGAGTTCCAGGACACGAACCTGATGCAGTACGAATGGCTCAAGGTTCTCAAAGGTGCAGACGGGGTCATCTTTGCGGTCGGTGATGATGACCAGTCCATCTACTCGTTTCGGGGATCAAAGCCGGAGAACATGGGTCACTTCGTGTCGGATGTGGCCCGCGGGCACATCATCCGTCTCGAGCAGAACTATCGGTCGACCGGATCGATCCTGGCCGCTGCTAACGCCCTGATCGAGAAAAACAGCGGGCGGATGGGGAAGAACTTGTGGACGGCGGCCGGCGACGGCGAAAAGATGACGGTGATGCGGTTCGAGAACGATCTCGACGAGGCAGATGAAGTCGCTCGCACACTGAAGGCGCAGATCGCCGCCGGCGTGGACCCGAGCGAGATGGCGATTCTGTACCGATCGAACTATCAGTCACGGGGTTATGAGCGCTCGCTGATGGCACACGGCGTCCCGTATGCCATCTACGGCGGCACCCGGTTCTACGAGCGACTGGAGATCAAGAACGTTCTGGCCTACATGCGACTGACCATCAACTTGGCGGACGACGGAGCGTTTCGACGGGTCGTAAACGTGCCCCCTCGGCAGATCGGTGAGGCGTCGATTGAGGTCATCAGCGATCTCGCGCGCTTGAACGAGGTTCCCATGCTGCAAGCGGGCGCAGAGCTGCTTGAGGGCCGGTTGAAGGAGAAGGTAGGCGCCTTTGTGGAGCTCCTTGCCGGATTGTTCGAATCAGTGGTGAGCAAAACACTGCCTGAGTTCATGGTGGACGTACTGGAGCGTTCGGGGTTGCTCGAGCACTACTCAAAGAAGGAAGAGGACAAGGAGCGTGCGCAGAACGTCCAAGAGATGGTCACGGCAGCGCATCGCTTCTGCGAAGAGAGCACGATGGAGGACGCTCTGGCGCGCCCGGCAATCGACCTCATCGACGACTTTCTTGCGAACGCCTCGCTTGAGTCGAGCAGTGAGCTTGGCAAGGACTCGGAAAGCAAGCTGGGAAAAGCCAAGAAAGTTGCCTCTGTCACCCTGATGACCGTCCATGCGGCAAAGGGCCTCGAGTTCAACACAGTGGTGCTCGGTGGGGCGGAGGAGGGTGTCTTTCCAGTCGACAGGGCAATCGATGAGGGAAACGAAGACGAAGAGCGGCGCCTGATGTACGTCCTCATCACCCGGGCGCGAAAGAGCCTTTATGTCACTCATGCGGAAACTCGAATGATCTACGGTCAGACGATGGACCTGGGCCCGTCGCGATTTCTTGACGAAGTCCCAACCGCACTCAAGAACACGATTGAGTTTCCGAGCAGACGCGCTCTAGGTTCCCATTTTGGCGAATCCGAGTGGGGCAGGCCGAAGTGGGGCGAGCAGCACGGAGAGGCAGCCTCCGGGAGGCGTCAAGGAGCAAGGCTTTAATCGGTCTCCAAAATCGGTTCTGAGCCCCTATTGCTCGATATTGCCGCGGCGGCGCCCATATACTGCACCGCAGCCGCGCGATTCTGCCACTAGGCTCTCTTCCACCTGCCCAAGCTTGAACAGATGGATTACAACGATTTATTGCTTCTTGCCGCGAATACCGGTTTCGCTGACGAGGTCCGGGTGCTGCTTGCGCACAATGCGGATGGTGATCACGTCGACCTAGATGGCCATGCAGTCGTTCATCTGGCGGCTCTCTCCAACTGTGGCCCCGCAATCGCTCATCTTGCAGCAGCAGGTGTAAACCTTGAGGCGGTGACACCGGACGGCAGAACCGCCTTCCAGCTTGCGATCGCGCTTGACCATTTCAGTGCAGCGGAGGCGTTGGCGACCGCTGGCTGCAACATTGAGATGGGGATGAAGTGCGGCCTGCCAGCGCTTCACACGGCAGTAGTGCACGGCCGGGGAGTGTTGCTCGCGGCTCTCTTGGAAGGCGGTGCGGCGGACGTTCACGCGTGCGATGAAGGTGGGCGCACTGCGCTGGTGCTGGCTGCAGAGTGCGGGAATGAGCACGCACTTCGTCTGCTGCTTGGCCATGGCGCAGATGTTTTGGACTTGCGGGGAATGAGCATGCAGCCGCGCGCCCGGGCGGTTGTGGCAGCGTGGCGCGCTGCGCTGTTAATCGAAGAGCTCGCCTAAACGTCTCAATGCGCCCGAGAGGTCGGATAAAGGCCAAAACGACAGGAAGGGGTACAGTCGCTCCATCCAATCGTGAGAGCCATTATGTACGTCGCCACCGCACCAGCCCCTGAGCCGATTTACCACTTCGATCAAGCGCACATCCCAGAGCTCCTGCAAGGACTCGTTTTGTTTCCGGCAAACGCCAAGGGAACGCGACCGGATCCCAGTACGCATCTCTGGATCGATCTTCCTTCCGAACTCGGGCGCGATGCGTCGAAGCATGCTGGCATCGACTGGAAGAAGTTGGCACAGCAATCCGCTACACCCGCTGTCTACGTGGCCATCACTCCCGCTTTGAAGGCCGCGATTGACAGTACGTCGATCTATGAAACGCACGGTGATGCGGTTTACCTGCGTTGCGATTCGGGTGGCGCGCTGTCGATGCGCTATCAGCAGATCATCGGTGGGCGTTTTCTGACCAAACCCGACGCCCAGGTTCTACGGTCACTCGTGCTTGAGGTCGCGCGCAAGATGCAGGCGAACCCGGACTTCACCCATCCGGTGGAGCGCTTTCGCCCCAGCGTCATCGACGGCATGTACGGCTCAGTCGTGAAGCAGGGCGCTCGTATCAGCGCGTTGATCGGTCAGATCGGAGTCTCTCTCCCGACGCCTGCGCCGCGGCTGAAACTGGTAGGGGCTGGCGAGATGGTGGCAGCCAAAGCAACGGTTGCCGCCGAACTGCGTTTGCTCACCAGCGATCCAGCGAATCCGCAACATCTTCAACTGCCGGAAGTGCATTTGCATTGCTACGCCGAGGTCAAGAAGATGCTCCAGAAGGCAGGCGGCACGTACAACGCCCGTGGCTTCTTCGCGTTTCCGGTCGGAATCGATCCGGTGGTGGTTCTGCGCAGCCTGGTCGCCGGCGAGGTGGTGAACGAAAAGAAGGACTTCCAGTTCTTCAGAACAGCCGACTCCGACGTGAAGGACGTTTGCGATCGCGCTGGTTCGCTCGTTGGTAAGCGCGTGCTCGAGCCAAGCGCTGGCGACGGTGCGATCGCAGCGGAGGCCCGAGCGCGTGGTGCGCAAGTGGTCTGCGTCGAGAACTGGGGTGTGAATGCGGCCAAACTGCGGGCCCAGGGTTACGAAGTCATTGAGAGGGACTTTCTTGAGCTCACAGTCGCAGACCTCGGCCACTTCGATGCTGTCCTTGCGAACCCACCTTGGGGCCAAGGACGAGATATCGACCACATTCAGCACATGATGCAGTTCCTGGAAGAGGGCGGGGTGCTAAGCGCGATCGTCTCCCAGAGCTGGATGCGAGGCACGCAGAAGAAGCAACGCGACTTCAGTCAGTTCCTTGAGGCAAACGGTGCTGAGCTGAAGGAAATGCCTGCAGGCGCCTTTCGTGAGGCCGGGACGATGGCTGCGGGCTGCAAGATCAAGCTGATCAAATCGTGCGACGTGAACCTTGAGCTGGCTCCCTCGGTTCGCGCCAAGACGTTGCGCATGGGCTGAACTGTGAGGCGCGGCAGACGACCACAGGGTCTACTCCCGCCCCCGGCATGGATGAGCGTGGGATCTGCCGGAATTGGCCTGCAACGTTAGGTTCCATGACCATTGCTAATGTCGCGCGGCCAGGCCGCAACACGGCCGCTGCTACCGTCAGGCGGTTCTGGGAGAGCGTAGTTCTCCTGAGAACGGATGTTGCGCTGCTCGCCGCAAATCCGTGGTTAGTTCATGAACGTGCGCCGAAGTCTGTCCTTAGCTTCGGCTCGGCGCCGTTCTTGCAAACCGCAATCGCCCTGCAGAAGCCGGACTTGGTCGACGTGGGGTTGCGACTTGGCGCACCGCTTGAGCAGCGTGACTACAAGGGAAGAACGGCCCTTTCCGCATTGCTCGAAGCGACTCACGCAGGCTGGTCGTCTGGTCCAGATCGCCAGGTGTACCTTCGCAAGCTGCTCGACGCCGGCGCCAGGCGTGACACCCTCGACGACGAAGGGCGGCCGCTATGGATGGCTGGGGGGACCTTGCAGGATGTGCCCCTCCTGTCAGAACTGGTCAGCGACGGCGCTCCGGTCGATGGATGTGATGAAGCCGGCCAGACGTGGTTGGCACATGCCATCAGCTCACCTGGCACACCTCTCGACGCATTCGACCTGCTGTTACGTGCAGGTGCCGATCCGAACGGGGGCCTGCCGATAAGCGTCTGGCGGACGCCTTTGGCAGGCGCACTGCGATTTCAGGCGTTTGATCTAGCGGCGTTGTTGGTAGAAAGGGGTGCAGCAATCAACGGCCGGGATCGTTTAGGACGCACGGTTCTGCATAGCGTCACGAACGCGTCTGCCGTACGTTGGCTGCTCGCACGAGGTGCGGACCTGGAGGCGCGCGACGCAAAGGGTCAAACGCCGCTCCTTAGTGCGTTGACCCAAATGTCTGTCACACCTGTGTTCACGGAGGTTGCGAGCCAGCTCTGTGGGTCTGGTGCAAACCTCGATGCGCGTTCATATGCGGAGGGCTCGGCTACTGCGAGAGCGCTTGCCACATGCGCCGCAACACCGTGTGAATCGCTTCTGGGGGCTATACGGGCGATTGACGCACGGCGCACTGCTGTCGATCTTCTGGGATTGGACCAAAGCCAGTCCAGTGCTGCATCGGCTAACCGGATATGAGCGCGCGACCAGTGAACCAGGCGAGGATCACGAAGAGGTGCGCTGGGTAGAGGATATAGAACAGCCGCGGGATCACCCGCGGCAACCCTACGCACGCGTTGCATGTCACCAGCCAAGCCGCAATCGGCAGTGCGGCTAAGGCCAAGTGAACGGGATTGCTGACTGTCATTGCCGCCAACGCAGCTACCGCGATCGCAAGAGCAAGCATCTCACGCCAGCGGAAGAACCCGTACAGCCCGACAAGCAACACAATGCCAGGTGCGCCGTAGTCGACGTGCCGGTGGAACACGGCAAGTAACGCGAGGGCCAGAGCGGTCCGGTGCGTCCAGTGCAACCCAAAGAAGTTTCGCTCCGCTGTCGATAGTGCAATCACAGCGAGGGTCAGCAGGAAGGTGAACATCACGTTGGCCGTGGCAAGTCCATCCGTCATCAACCAGAATCCAGCCTGAGCGAATGCCCCCGCAACCGCCAGGCGATGCCCCATCTCGAGCAAACCGCGACGGGGTGAACGTGTCAGTGTTTCAGCGAGGCGCCAGCTGAACACCAGTGCGAAGAGTGGGAAGGCCAGGCGGCCGGCAGCGCGCGCCCAGTATGCGTTCTCGAGGAAGAAGACGCCGATGTGATCGATGACCATGCAGGCGAACGCGATCCATTGGATCGCCTCCAACCGCCCCTGGTCGATGGGCGGCACAGAGATGCGATAGACCGCGGAACGAATCGCGGCGGATCCTGCAAGTTCCATTACGACGTGGTCTCAGCCAGATCGTCGAGGGGGTGCGTTCCGTGTGGGGGGCTGGACCCGTCGACTGCTGAGGCACGAGCGTCAGCGGCTTGCGTCGCCGTGGCTCGATTTCTGGTGGCGCGTCGCGCGCGGTAGTGCTTCAGCAAAGCGACGCAGAACCAAGAAAGGTAGCCCAGCACGGACAGCTGCGCCGCCGTCAGCAAAGCGATAGTGGCTGGGAATAATGCGTATAGGACCGGAAACCAGGGTGCGGACACGTCAGCACCATTCAGGGATCTCATGGCTGCGTAGTTAATGGTAGCGACGATGACGTATACGAGTGCGAACACGACGAATGGGGCCAGCAGCAGTGCACGTTTGAGACGGCGTGGCAGTTGAAGTCGCGTTGGGGCTAAGACAGCTTCGGAGATGATCATCTTGTGTCGCTACGGTCTGGTCAGCGGCTACCTCTGGGTTATTCTGAGAACGTGACCAAAGGTTTAACCGCGGATGGAATGCAGGAAGTTTGTTGGAAGTTAAAAGCCCGGTGCTTCAGGGCTCGCGGCCTACCTGCCGGCGGCCGGTCGCAGTTGCATATCGTCAACCCGGGTCAACAAAGTGCTAATCGTCTACCGCTGATGTTTACAGAGCAGTTGATAACAGCTATCATGTATCGCAGCTCAATAGGCGTTTTAACATAATGCATATTGTGTAAATTACTTGGTGGGTTGGGGAGGCGGCAGTTCCGATCCATCACTCGCAGCGAGTTGCGCGTCTAGTTCAGGCGACTGTCGTCGGTAGTAGACGTTTAATAGCGCGGCCATGGTTCCACGAAGATCGAAAAGACTGTCGCGGTCGAGTGGCAGTTTCTCTTCCCTGCCGCGATAGCCGCCCGCCAAGCCGACCACGCCGTGACGAATGCCTTCTAACGTGTCACTCGGCACCGCCATGATGTTCATCGTGGCGCCAAGCGCCTTGAGCGTGGCGACGTGCAAGAAGGTGTCGTGCGGATTGATGTCGACCCCGTCGATGGGGACCGTAAAACCGAGGTGCTCAAGGACTTCGACCGGCGTGAGTTTCACAATGCGCTTCCTGTTGTTATTTCTGCAATCGGTAAATCCATAGACGCGACGCCAATTCCATCAATCCAACGGAGATGGATCCCTCCTCGTGGCCCCAAACCAGGCTCAGAAAAAAGGCACTAACGGCAGGCCGTTGAGCGTCTTCAGCGCCTGCTGACATTCCGGTGTCGGAAATATACGAAATCGGAAAATTACGAGGCGCGCGCGTGAAATTAATGCGTGGTCTTCGGAGGGGACGGCATTGCTTGGCAACGAGTCGCATGCCGTTAGTGCCGAATGGGTACCGGCGGCTCTAAGTGTTTTCGATTGAACAAAGCCCTCATGGCCTCTAATGCGTGGACCACGGATTCGAAGGTGGCCATAGACCGTGCGAGCATCAAGTTCGTGGGTAGCCCGAACTCCTCGACCATCAGGCCGTACGCTCGGTCCCAAGCAACGCCCTCCCCGTCTCGATGAACCCCGAATGCCGCCTGGACCTTCTGCTCCAGGGGGCGTTTGTGGTCTCTCAGATAGCCGTGGACGGGCTTGCCCAGCGCAGCAGCGAAGCCTGTCTCCCAGACGGTGCCGCTGTCAGGTTCAACGGCGCCGCGGAACGGACAAAGGTTGGCCAACACGCCATCACTGCTGCGAATGAGGGCTACGTTCGCTTGGAAGATGCGCTCTGCCTTCTCTTCCCCGGTTCCGCTTGAGTCGAGCGCGAGGCCCCCGTCGGAGGGGCGAACGCCCTGCAGGCCAGCGGCCTCGCAAAGCTTCTCGAGAACCGCCAGATGAGCATCCGCGTCGGGCAGGAAAACGTCGGGTCCGGCAAGGTAAATCCGAGGCGCGGTCATGAGTGTTCTGAGGTGACGAGTAAGTGCACTTGAGCATTTTGGCATGCATTTTCGACGCGGCATAAACTCGCAGGGCTAGAACACGCCGATTAACAAACATTCCCAGTCGCATAAGGACCCGTTTCATGACCCCGTTACGTATGGTTTCGTTGACCGGTGCGGACGAGTCCACCGACGTGGATGCATTGGTCGCGCTGTCGGCGACATATCGCATGGTTGAATGGGGGATCCTGTACAGCAGCGCGCGCCAGGCGGAGGAGCAGGGACGAGGACGGTACCCGCGAACAGAGTGGATCGACCAGCTGCTCGGTGCGACCGAGGGGCGCTCCGTCAAGCTCGCGCTTCATCTATGCGGGCAGGATGCCGTCGAATTTGTGCGCGGCGATCGGGCTCTGGTCGACTTGGCTGGGCGGTTCGGTCGCGTGCAGCTCAACGTCCGAGCGCACGGGCAAAACTTCGCGCGCGGGATTGGTGCTGGTGATCTTGAGCGTGCCGTGCAGCGAACAGTTCGCTCGGAGCTTCGCACCCGCGTGATTCTCCAGCGCAACCCGGCCAATGAGGCTCTGTACCAAGCGAGCCGCCGGATCGATGGCTTGGAATTCCTAAACGATGCTTCAGGCGGTCGTGGGGTTGCGCCTGGTGCTTGGCAGAGCTAGGCCGAGCGCGATGGGACTTGTCAGGGATACGCCGGCGGCCTGGGCCCCGAGACCATCGCCGCAGCCCTGCCTGCAATTGTCCGCGCCAGTGCAGAGCGCCCTTTCTGGCTTGACATGGAGGCCGCCCTACGCGACCCCAGCGATCGATTTGAACTCGATCGCTGCAACACGGTGCTGGATGCAGTCAACGATTTTCTGGTCGCTGACGCAGGGCAGAGGTTTGCCCTCTCGCCGGCCCACCATTCCGTCGAAGGTGAGTCAGTGGCTGAGCTCGGTGGGCTCTGGCTTGACTGGTACGCAGGCGCGGCATCTGGTCTTCGGATGGTTGCGCCACCTGATGATGCTGCTCGAGCGGTCTTCCTCCAGCCCGACGAGGGAAAGTTCTTCGGCTTCTCGCCGAGCGAAAGTGCCGCCGATCTGGACTACGTGTTGCGAGACCTAGACGTTGGCGCCGTCAAAGCAGATGGCGGTTGGCATGCGTCATCGCCCAACGGTGCGCCGATCTACGGTGCGTCGCGAAGTGAGGCAATGATCAAGTGCGCGATCGCCGACGCATTTGGCCCCAGCGTGCCAGCGAACCCCGCAATGAGCGCTCCCTTCCTGCGAGCTTGGATGGGCGCGGGTGGCGATCGCTACTGTCGCTCGCTCAGCGCGGGCGCTCCAAGGCCCTGAACTCGATCTGTCGGAGCCTAAGAATCGAGAAGCTCAAAACGGGCGTGTCTTCGGGCGTGAGATGGCAGTCGAGTGGGTAGTTCGCAGCGGCGCAAACGTCATCCGATGCAGGCTGCAGGGCCCGAGTGTCTGGATCGCTGCGATGTGCCCCGGACTTCCGTAGCCTGCATGGCTCTCAAATCCATAGCCTGGCCAGTGCGTAGCCTGCGCGGCCATCCAGCGATCTCGTCTGACCTTCGCCAAGACCGATGCTGCCGAGACGGCCGGAACGAGGTCGTCGGCCTTCACCAGACACTCGATTCGTCCGAGCTGCAGCGGAGAGAAGCTTGGCCCCTGATTGCCGTCGACAACCACATGGAGCGCCCCGGGGGACATGCTCGCTGCGACGATGAGGGCGTGTACCGCCCGCTCCATCGCAAGGAAGTTAGCCGCAACAATGCCGAGTTGGTCGATCTCAGCTGCAGTTGCCTCACCGTGGCCGTGATGGCCAAGCGCCTCCAGGATGGGAACCAGCGCGGCACGTTGCCGAGGTGAAAGCCGCTTTGAATCCTTCAGGCCATCGACGCTCTGCGCCCGGGCATGAAAGGCGTAGGCGCATGCGCTGACCGGGCCGGCGAGGCAGCCACGCCCGACTTCGTCGACGCCGACAATCAACAGGTGAGGCTCGGCGCCAAACAGGTCTTGGACTACTTGCATGTACTTGGCAGATGGCGTGCAGGGATAGCGAACGCCGAGCATCGCCAGGCGATCTCGCTTCCGGTTGCGATGGGGTAGAGACTCAGCGTGGCGATACTCCCCTCCGGTGTCCGCCCCAGTTGCAAGGTCACGACGCCATTGCGGGGGTTGTAAGCGACTGCCGCATGGGCGGCGGAGCCAACGGATGCGATCAACCCCGGGTCCAGCGCATCCGGATATTTCCGATCGGTTTGAATGGCTGCGGCGATGTGGTCCGTGAGCGGGCCGACGTGTTGAAGCGCCCGCTCCACGCGCGCGGTGCGCTGGTGCCTTTGGTATGCCGTCCCGAGTGGGCCGCTGAGCGCAGCATCGACGACAACCGCCGACGCGGTTGCAAGCACGATGCTCAGTGCGGCTATGAATCGACCTTCGAAGCGGGAGAGCGAGTCTGGCAACACCCCTGCGGCCGCCCAGCGCGCAACCAGCGTGTCAGTGAGGCGGTCGTGTGCAGCCCTGCGGAGCGGATCGACGAGGACCGCGAAGAAGCTGAGGCCAAGCAGGGCCCCTCCGAGTGCCGCGGCGCCAGTTCGAAGCGACGCCTCGGCCAACGAAAGCTGCCCCCCTACCCTTCGAGCTACAACCAAGCCGAGGAACCGCTTGCCTAAGGTGCCTTGCCAGCGGGAGGATTCAAAGCCAATGAAATAGGCGCACGCGGTCATGACGGCGAGAACGCATCCGGATTGCCACGAAAGTCCGGATCTGCCGCTGGCCAAGGCAACCCTGGTAAGGACCTCGAGTAGGCCCAGGCAGCCCATGCCAAGGATGAGGAGGTCGATCTGGAATGCCAGCAAGCGCACCCAGAAGCCCGCGCGCCGCATACGCATCGACGCACCCGACCGTGCCGTAACGGGATCCGGCGCAGCGGCAGCATCAGGTGACAGGGGCTGAACGGAAGACACAGGAATTGCCCTAGTGGGGGCCAGAGTGGAGGCTTGCCGATTATCAGACGATCCGTCCCGACGAACGGTAGCAAGATGGGTCGGAGTTGCAATCCAAGGCCCGATCGGCGCGAAAATTGCAGAAAATCGGCACCCAGATAGCATGGATAAGGTTCCAATGACCTAAAGCCGCAGGCATCATGCCGCAGGCTTCGACCCACCATGTCCTCCGAAGACCTCGCGCTGCAGCCGAAGACACCCATCGAGGATTTTCAAAAGAAGATTGCTGAAGCGGTGGCTGCACGTCTTACCGCGCCTAGCGACGCCTGGCGGTATGACCACTCTGAGACTGTGTACCTTGGTGACACGGATACCTCCAAGGTCCACGATTTGATCTTCGGCCGGCGCTTTGAGGTAGAGGACGCCTGGCAGGACTTGAACAGCGACTATTACTACCGTCGCGACAAAGAGGCAGTCAAAGAGGCGCTTGAGCAGGAGCTCAAGGCGAACCGTGAGGAACTAGAGGCAATAGCTGACGCACTTGGGGAGGATCCCGACGACCTGGTGGCGCCCTGGCTTGAAGATGATGACGAAGGCTTCGAGGTGTCGGACATCCTGGATGCTGGGCTGAACACGGAGAGCTACGACTACCGCGGTCAGCGTGCTCTTTATGCCGAGCTTCCGTTCTGGTTGTGCTTGGACTCTGACAAACCCGAGTTGTGGCAGTGCCTGCACGCGCTTCGCATCCCACCGCTGGCATTTCTCGCGAGTGCGCTGAACCACATTGAAAATGCTTCCGAGGCCGACGGGGGTCTTGTCGCGCCTAGAAATCAGGACGCACTGAGCGTCTGGGGACTGGAGATCCCCGATGCCGATGAACCCGCGCAACGGGCGGCCGCAATGTATGAGGCGAAGTTTCGCGAAAACCTGCTGCTGGTCCAAGGCGCACGAGCGATCGATCCGGGAGGGAGCACAGAAGGCGCAGTGATTGACGCCGAGCATCTGATCGGATTGGTGGTCGACGGCGCATACGGCAGTCAGACTGTGGTGCCAGCTTACTTGCACATGGCTGCAGGCAGCACGATGGTCGACGGACTCGGCCTGGCCGCTGCGCGCCATGAACTCCTGCAGGACGGTGTTCATCTGCGCGCCGGCTCAGGCTACATCTCAACCGACTCCTCGCCTGGCGAGCACGACCACACGTACAACCTCAAGGCGCCGCTGGACGTGGCGCACCAGACCTTTCAGGTCGCGAGTGACTCCCCGTACCGCCGTGCCGACGATGCGTTGGAGCTACCTGCGCATTTGAAGCTCATGGCAGACCTGTACGAGGCGGCGGTCGTATCGCGTGAAGGCGACCGGATGAAGGATCCGTTTGATCCCACCGCCAGCGATGCCGCCGCGATAGACACGAAGGCCTTGGCTATCTTGGCCACCGCACCGAGGTGGGCGATCGAACACGTTCGGGGCAGACAGCCTTGGTGCCAGCAGTACTTGACCTCTTACCTCGCCTCACAAGGGCCTGTAGAACAGGGTACCCTCGACGGAGAGTTGCTTCGAGCAATCGAGCAAGGGGTCAACATCGAACGGCCCGTAGCATCCGGGGATTCCGCTGATCTCTGGAGCCGCGTGGAGGCATTGCTCGCGCTGGGCGCGCGCGCAGACAGCCCAAACGCACAAGGCGCCACCGCGTTCCAGGTAGCTTCGGCGAATCTATTCCCATTGGACCGAATCGCGCAGCTGCACGCTGCGACTCCGCGGACCGAGACGTCGGGCGTACGAACCGACACGTTCGCAATGGTGCTGCGCGCGCTGAAACTGACTGGGCAGCCGTCGTCGGAAAAGACCGCTGAGTCGTTCCGAGCTCGCATCATTTGGTACCTCAATGAGGGCATCGGCCCCGACGAAACGTGCGCAAGCGGTCGGCGGCAAGGTCCCTTTCACGACCTGCTTGACCTCGGCTTTCCAGACCTTGTGGGCCCGACCATGGACGCGCTGCAGGAAGCGCACCCCACCGTCGATACAGGCCCCATCAAACAGGCGTTGCTGAAGGAAGCCGCTATGCGGCTTGAGCCCGTCCTTCTGTCGGCGATGCTTGCCAGGGGAGCTGACCCAGATTGCGTGCCTCGTAGCTTGATCTCAGGTACCCAACAGTCAATTGAAGCTGCGATCGACGGGTCTGCCCTCTCGGCGGCCGACCAAAAGCGACAGGCCTGCTGCGACGTCCTGCTCGCCTTCCGCCGGCGCCGTTCCGCTATGGCGTTGATCGAAGATCTTGCAGACGTGACCACCTGCGCGCCCGCGCTGAGCTTCTAGGAGCAGCCATGGACATGATGCTGACGACAAGCACACTTGGCCGCGAACCGGGTTGCATTGTGATGAACATCGGGGCAGTGATGTTCGATCCCTCTGGCCGAGACGCCGGCGCGGCGCGCCTGACCGAAAACCAGTTCTACACTCCCGTATCGGCGCTGGATTCCAGTCGACTTGGGCTGCGCACCAGTGACGATACCCTGCATTGGTGGCGGCAACAGCCCGCGTGGCCAACTGTCGGGGAGGAGTTCATGACCTCGAACGTAGCGGTCGCCGAGGCCTGCGAACGATTCGCGGAGTTCTATCGGCGACACAAGCCGGGCAAGGTCTGGGCAAAGTCGCCCACCTTCCACAGCTCGATCCTCCGTCACCTGTTCGCGTTGTCGGGGATCGAATACCCCGTCGAGGACTTTCGCGATGAGGCGTGTTTCCGCACTGTCATGGATCTGACCTATGGCCAGCGCGAGCGGCATCCGACAACGGTGAATGTACCAGGCTACCTGCCGCATCGAACCGTAGGCGATGCAATACGGCAGTCTGATGAGCTGGTCGTCGCAGTCAATCGTGACCGAGCTGCGGCGCCACTGGTTGACCTGCGCGACCAGCGCTGGCTGATGCTTGACATCAAGACACTTGGACGCACGCGCGGAAGCGGGATCCTCTCGATCGGGGCGACCATGTTCAACGCCGCGAACGACCCATCGTTGCTCGAGCAGCCATCGAATCAGTTCTACAGTGTCATAAGTAGCTTCGACCTGGCAAACCATGGCTTCGCTACGGAACCTGAAACGCTGCGCTTCTGGAACTCCCAGCCCATCTGGCCAGAACTCGCGGTCGCAACGATGAACTCGCCTGTGATGGTGAAGCGTGCGTGCCAGGACTTCGCTGGATTCCTGGAACGCATGCGCCCCGACAAGGTCTGGGCGAACTCGCCGACATTCGATCTCGAGCTGCTCAGGTTCACCTTCCGCAAGATGGGGTCTCCTCGTTTTCAGTGCAATAAGTGACGGTACGAAAAGCTAGCACTGGCGCGGAGGTGGTGTTGGTAGATCGTTGATTTCATTGACTTTC
>LNAP01002662.1_pt1 | contig 21273 bp, 10 predicted proteins | sample 602601 | NCBI WGS metagenome assembly LNAP01 (sample SAMN02440304, study PRJNA202911) | soil metagenome | biome: Subtropical and temperate rainforests or woodlands; isolation source: soil samples (1 kg each in a 20% v/v slurry with milli Q water) were... ...
CGCAGTGGAAGTCGCGGACTACACCGGTTTCGCAGAAATGATGGACGGTCGGGTGAAAACCCTGCACCCGAAAATCCACGGCGGGATCCTCGGTCGTCGTGGTATCGACGACGCCATCATGAACGAGCACGGCATCAAGCCGATCGACCTGGTCGCGGTCAACCTGTACCCGTTCGAAGCCACCATCAACAAGCCAGGCTGTGACCTGCCAACCGCCATCGAGAACATCGACATCGGCGGCCCGACCATGGTCCGCTCGGCGGCAAAAAACCATAAAGACGTGGCCATCGTGGTCAATGCCAGCGACTACGCCAGCGTCCTTGAAAGCCTCAAGGCTGGCGGCCTGACCTACGCTCAGCGTTTCGACCTGATGCTCAAGGCCTTCGAACACACCGCGGCCTACGACGGCATGATCGCCAACTACATGGGCACCGTGAACCAGGCCGCTGACACCCTCTCGACCTCCGGTCGCAGCGAGTTCCCGCGCACCTTCAACAGCCAGTTCGTCAAGGCTCAGGAAATGCGCTACGGCGAGAACCCGCACCAGAGCGCGGCGTTCTACGTGGAAGCCAAGCCTGCCGAAGTCGGTATCGCCACCGCGACCCAACTGCAGGGCAAAGAGCTGTCGTACAACAACGTGGCCGACACCGACGCCGCGCTGGAATGCGTGAAGAGCTTCGTCAAGCCGGCTTGCGTGATCGTCAAGCACGCCAATCCGTGCGGCGTTGCGGTCAGCCCGGACGCAGAAGGCGGTATCCGTCAGGCTTACGAACTGGCTTACGCCACCGACACCGAGTCGGCGTTCGGCGGCATCATCGCCTTCAACCGCGAGCTGGATGCTGAAACCGCCAAGGCCATCGTCGAGCGTCAGTTCGTCGAAGTGATCATCGCCCCTAGCGTCAGCGAAGAAGCCCGCGCCATCGTGGCGGCCAAAGCCAATGTGCGCCTGCTGGCCTGCGGCGAGTGGTCGGCTGATCGCGCCGCTGCCTGGGACTACAAACGCGTCAACGGCGGTTTGCTGGTACAGAGCCGCGACATCGGCATGATCAGCGCCGACGACCTGAAAGTCGTGACCAAGCGTGCCCCGACCGAGCAGGAAATCAACGACCTGATCTTCGCCTGGAAAGTCGCCAAATACGTTAAATCCAACGCCATTGTCTACGCCAAGAACCGTCAGACCATCGGCGTCGGCGCTGGCCAGATGAGCCGCGTGAACTCCGCCCGTATCGCCGCGATCAAGGCTGAACATGCCGGTTTGCAGGTGGCGGGCTCGGTGATGGCCTCCGATGCGTTCTTCCCGTTCCGCGACGGCCTGGACAACGCGGCCAAGGTCGGCATCACCGCGGTGATCCAGCCGGGTGGCTCGATGCGTGATGCGGAAGTGATTGCCGCTGCTGATGAAGCCGGCATCGCCATGGTCTTCACCGGCATGCGCCACTTCCGTCACTGATCCAACCTGATCGAAATGTGGGAGCGAGCCTGCTCGCGAAGAGGGCGGCACATTCAGCATCGATGTGACTGACACACCGCTTTCGCGAGCAGGCTCGCTCCCACATAAAGCGCTCCAGCAGCGCCTTACAGAATTTGAGGTTTTTGAAATGAATGTTTTGATCATTGGCAGCGGTGGCCGTGAACACGCCCTGGCCTGGAAAGTGGCTCAGGATCCGCGTGTGCAGAAAGTATTCGTTGCCCCGGGCAACGCCGGCACCGCCATTGAAGCCAAGTGCGAGAACGTCGCTATCGACGTGCTGGCCCTCGAGCAGCTTGCAGATTTCGCGGAGAAAAACGTTTCCCTCACCATCGTTGGCCCGGAAGTGCCGCTGGTCGCTGGCGTCGTCGACCTGTTCCGCTCCCGTGGCCTGGATTGCTTCGGCCCAACGGCCGGTGCGGCCCAGCTGGAAGGTTCGAAAGCCTTTACCAAGGACTTCCTGGCTCGCCACAAGATCCCGACCGCCGATTACCAGAACTTCACCGAGATCGAGCCGGCCCTGGCCTATCTGCGTGAAAAAGGTGCGCCGATTGTGATCAAGGCCGATGGCCTGGCCGCCGGTAAAGGCGTGATCGTTGCCATGACCCTGGCCGAAGCGGAAGACGCTGTGCGCGACATGCTCGCGGGCAACGCATTCGGCGACGCCGGCTCGCGCGTTGTGATCGAAGAGTTCCTGGACGGCGAAGAAGCCAGCTTCATCGTCATGGTCGACGGCAAGAACGTACTGCCGATGGCCACCAGCCAGGACCACAAACGCGTCGGCGACGGCGACACCGGCCCGAACACCGGCGGCATGGGTGCCTACTCCCCTGCCCCGGTCGTGACCGCTGAAGTCCACAAGCGCGTCATGGACCTGGTGATCTGGCCGACCGTGCGCGGCATGGCCGATGAAGGCAACGTCTACACCGGTTTCCTGTATGCCGGCCTGATGATCGACAAGGCTGGTAACCCAAAAGTTATCGAGTTCAACTGCCGTTTCGGTGATCCTGAGACCCAACCGGTGATGCTGCGTTTGCAGTCGAGCCTGGTGTTGCTGGTCGAAGCGGCCCTGGCGCAAGCCCTGGACAAGGTCGAAGCGCAATGGGATCCACGTCCGAGCGTCGGCATCGTGCTGGCGGCTGGCGGCTATCCTGGCGACTACGCTAAAGGCGTCGCCATCAACGGCCTGGATGCAGCCGCCGCACTGGAAGGCAAAGTCTTCCACGCCGGCACTGCGCTCAAGGACGGTCAAGTGGTGACCGCCGGTGGTCGTGTGCTTTGCGCTACCGCCATGGGCGCCAGCGTTGATGCTGCCCAGCAACAGGCTTACAAACTGGCGGCAAAGATTGATTGGGAAGGCTGTTTCTATCGCAAGGACATTGGTTACCGTGCCATTGCCCGCGAACGTGGCGAAAATCAGGAATAAGCGATCCGTTCGGCAGGGCTTGTGCTTCAGGCCCTTGCCGGACTGTTCCGGCGCCGCGCATAGTTATAATCTGGCATCAACCTACGAAGGGATTTCGCCGTGCGCTGGCTCAGGATTGCCATAGGTTTCACTGTCACGCTGCTGACCTTGCTCTGCATGCTCCCGGCCCAGGCCGCGCAAGGCAGTGGCTGGGCGGTATTGCTTGACGAACAGGGCGACCTGCAGCTGAGCGACATCCGTTCCGCGCGCTACACAAATCAATTCAGCCCCATCGAACTTGACCGCCTCACCGCGGCCGAGCCCGAAGGTGCATTGTGGCTGCGCTTCCGGCTCGCACCCGGCAAGCACGAGCAATTGCTGCGAGTGTTCGCCCCCGACCTGTCGCGCCTCAATCTGTACGTGCTCGACGGCGACACGCTGATCGATCAATTGAACACCGGCACCGGGCAGCCCCAGGCTGACCGTCCCCTGCCCAGCAGCGAATTCATGTTGCCGCTGCCACAAAGCGACAAACCCCTCGACGTCTACCTGCGGCTGGTGTCCGAACACCAGTTACGGCCGTACATCACCCTGCAATCGGCGATCATGACCGCGGCCAATCAGAACCAGATGCTGATTTACGGCCTTCTGTTCGGTTGCCTCGGGATGCTGATCCTGCACAGCCTCGTCCGCTACGCCTATACGCGCTCGCGCAGCAGTCTCTGGCTGGCCGCATGCGAAGCACTGTTGATGCTCAGCCTGCTGCTGTTGCTGAATCTGGCGGGGCCCTGGCTGCCAAACTGGCACGCGGTGCAGACACCCGGCGCCTACCTCGCCCTGCTGCTGACGGCGCCGTGCGGCCTGATGTTCGCCTATCGTTTCTTTGCGCCACTCGGCCCGCACCCGCTGAACAAGCTGCTGCTGGGTGACATTCTGTTCATCGTGATGTGCGGCTTGCTGCTGCTGTTCGTCAATACGCTGCCGCTGAACATCATGACCTACGCCCTGGTCGCCCTGGCAGGTCTGAGCATGTTGTTCGTCAGTGCCTATCACTGGCAAAAAGGTTATCGCCCGGCGCGCCTGTTCGTCGCGGCGATGGTCGTGTTCAACATTGGCACGCTGATCATGTTGCCGGCCCTGCTGGGGCTGACGCTCGTCGCGCCGCAGGGCTTGATCATGACGCTGCTGGGGTTTATCTGCATCAGCGGCGTGCTGATGAGCATTGCGTTGAGCGAACGTCAGCGCAGCATCACCGAAGATCGTTTCAGCGTCAGTCGCGATCTGGCGGCCAGCAATGCCGAGATCAACGCCAAGGCCGAGTTCCTGGCGAAGATCAGCCACGAAATCCGTACCCCGATGAACGGCGTACTGGGCATGACTGAACTGCTGCTGGGCACACCGTTGTCGGTCAAGCAGCGTGACTATGTGCAGACGATCCACAGCGCCGGCAACGAACTGCTGACCCTGATCAACGAGATACTCGACATCTCCAAGCTCGAGTCCGGGCAGATAGAACTGGACGACGTTCAATTCGATCTCAATGCCTTGATCGAAGACTGCCTGAGCATCTTCCGCGCCAAGGCCGAACAGCAGAACGTCGAGCTGATCAGTTTCATCCAGCCGCAAGTGCCACGCGTCATCAGCGGCGACCCGACGCGTCTGCGCCAGACCTTGCTGAGCCTGCTGGAAAACGCCCTGAAGAAAACCGACGAGGGCGAGATCCTGATCGTCGTCGCGCTTGACGAACGCAGCGCCCAACCGCGCCTGCGCATCGCCGTGCAAGACAGCGGCGTGCCGATGGAGGCCGAAGAACGCGACGCACTGATGCACGCCGAGCTGCACAGCAAACATTTCCTCTCGGCAACCAGCCTGGGCGGCAACCTGGGGCTAGTGATTGCCCGTCAGTTGATCCGCCTTATGCAGGGCGAATTCGGCATCAAGATTGGCGCCAACCAAGGCAGCACGTTGTGGCTGACCCTGCCGCTGGACCCTGATCGCCTCGAGCACCCGACCTCCGACCTCGACGGCCCGCTGCAAGGTGCGCGTGTGCTGGTGGTGGACGATAACGACACGTGCCGCAAAGTGCTGGTGCAGCAATGCAGCGCCTGGGGCCTGAACGTCAGTGCCGTGCCGTCCGGTAAAGAGGCACTGGCATTGCTGCGCACCAAAGCTCACCTGCGCGATTATTTCGACGTGGTCCTGCTCGACCAGAACATGCCCGGCATGACCGGCATGCAACTGGCGGCCAAGATCAAGGAAGACCCGAGCCTGAACCACGACATTCTGCTGATCATGCTCACTGGCATCAGCAACGCGCCGAGCAAGATCATCGCACGCAACTCCGGGATCAAACGCATCCTCGCCAAACCGGTGGCTGGCTACACCCTCAAGACCACCCTGGCGGACGAACTGAACCAGCGCAACAAGGGCCCGACCGTCTCGCCGTACCAGCCCTCCGGTCCGACGCTGCCGGTCAAGGTTCCGAGTGATTTCCGCATTCTGGTGGCCGAAGACAACAACATCTCGACCAAGGTGATTCGCGGCATGCTCGGCAAGCTCAACCTGCAACCTGACACCGCCAGCAATGGCGAAGAAGCCTTGCAGGCAATGAAAGCCCAGCGCTATGACCTGGTCCTGATGGACTGTGAAATGCCGATCCTCGATGGCTTCTCTGCCACCCAGCAGTTACGTGCCTGGGAAGTCGGCAACCAGCGGATTCGCACCCCGGTTGTGGCGTTGACCGCGCACATCCTCGCCGAGCACAAAGAGCGCGCGCGCCAGGCCGGCATGGACGGGCACATGGCCAAACCGGTCGAGCTGTCGCAACTGCGCGATCTGATCGAGCATTGGGTTGCCCAGCGTGATCAGCAGAATCGCACGACCTCCACGCTCCAGGCAGGCGTGTAGGGCAATTAACTCCGGCATGACTCAATCTGCTGCGCAGATCTCCATGGTCGAAGCATCATCGGTCAACGTCAACATCGCGACGTTGTCCTGATACCTGTCGCTGATCTTCAAGGCAATGGCGTCGCGCACGGGGCCGTAGAGGATTCCGGACAAGTCAGCACTGGCGTAGCGCATGCAAACGCTGCCTTGTACATCCTCGGCCAGATGTCGCTGGGCCAGCGGATTGGCACTGATGATCTGGCGGGTTTTAAGCTCGATGTACACACTTGTGAGCGATGTCGGCGTCTGCGCTATAACCACCAGCAAACGCACAGCCTTTGCGGGCGCAAGAACATCACCCGACTCGTCCGTGGATATTTTCTGCATGTGATCGCGCAGCAAACCCATTGCGGGCTCGTTGCCGGACAACCTTGCCAGCCGCTGCACTGTTGCCGCCGTAGCGCCTCCTTTATCCACAGCACCTTGTGAAATCGCTGCAATGACCCAGTCGCTGACAGACTCGACACTGTCCTGGGTAATCAGCCATTCCTGTCGCGCTCTTGTACGTCGCAGCCAGTAGTCATCCAGAAATTCCACATAAGCGTTGTACCAGTCGACATCCGGGGCTTTTTCAATCTTCTTATTGGCAATCAATTGCGCCAGCAACACGGAATCGACCAGATCCTTATAGTGCGCCGCCCCATCCGCAGCCGGAATAATCACGACACAAGCGCCAACGATCAACACAGAATATTCGCAACTCATATCAACTCCCTCGACAATAAAAAAGGCAGCCGACAACCGGCTGCCGATTTAGATCAGTTAGATATCAATGTCTACGATCTGGTCTTTATGTGGGACAAGTTTGCTCTTGATGGACTCACGGACTGCATCAGCGACCAATGTATTTTTGGCAAATACCGTTTCGCCGCGATACAAGTTCACATTTCGGATATCCACATCCGTAAACATTACTTGGGTGGAGCTGTTCTTGCGAAGAAAACGCACTGCACCCACAGCCATGATTGCCTCACCCTCGACTTCGACACACGCACCTGCCGAGATTCCCCCGACGCCATTTTCCAGCAGATTTCGCTCATAAACAGTCAGGGCAGCCGTGTCACGCTTTTGCAGGGCCGCGATCGCATCACCCGCCACCTTGAGCATCAACGCAGTCGTCGAACCAGGCAATGCAACGCCGGCAACCACCGCACCGAGAATCTCCAGCACCAGTTTGTCCATGCGGACGCTGGTGCCGCTGACGTGCAGATCGCTGTAGTACTTGCTGACAGGCGTCCAGCCTGCGAGGGTCATGACTTCCCGGAACCGCAAGTACCACTCTTTGCCCTGATGTTCTTCAGGGTATAGTTTGTTCGCTGCACGGGATGCAAAGAGAAAGGCGTTTTGAGCGTCCGACTTGTTTTCAGCACTGAGCTTGCCAGAAAAGCCCAACGTGCCTTCACCCACAACGGAGCCTTTCGACGGTGCTTCGATCTCGTCGCCCACAACCATAAGACCACGAGGGCGGATAACGATCTGCTCGTCGATATCACACGCTTCAATCGCTTCAATACAGGCAGCAACATAACTTTCACGAATAGCTTGATTATACACAATGAATTCCTTATAAAAATACCAGGCAAGTTCCTCATGAACTTGCGATAAAACAATAACCAAACAAACGAACAACAACAAACTAAAACCTGTAACACCATATCCATTCAATAAACATAAGTTACAACAACACCCAAGCAACTAACAAAAGCACCCAACCGCAAAATTAACTGACGCGCCTGTCACAACTCACACCCACAAGCAATTAACTGACTGATAGACTCCTCGTCATCCTCACTCCTGATGCGAGCCGAAACCATGCTCCACGTGTTATTCAGCGTTTACCTGAAGATGCTGGTGCTCTACAGCCCGTTCTTCGTGTTGTCCTGCTTCATCAGCCTGACCCGCGGTTATTCACGCAAGGAACAACGTCGACTGGCCTGGAAAGTGGCCACCGCCACGCTGGTGTCCAGCGTCTTGCTGTACTTGTTCGGACGGGTGATTTTCAGTGTCTTCGGCATCACCGTGGACGCGTTCCGCATCGGCGCCGGCAGCGTGCTGTTTATCTCGGCACTGGGCATGGCCCAAGGCAAGTCGGCGGTGCAGACCGACAATGTGCAGCAGGACGTGACGATCGTCCCGCTGACGATTCCATTGACGGTCGGCCCCGGCACCATCGGTGCCTTGTTGGTTATGGGCGTGAGCCAGCCACATTGGGACGACAAACTCACGGCCATTCTCAGCATTGCCCTGGCCAGCTTTACGGTTGGCGTGGTCCTTTATTTGTCCAGCCGCATCGAACGGATTCTCGGTGACCAGGGCTTGCAGATTGTCAGCCGGCTGATGGGATTGTTTGTGTGCGCGCTGGCGGCACAGATTATCTTCACGGGCGTAAAAGGTTACCTGGTGCCCTGATCAGCCAGGGAGCGCAACGTTGTGAATTGACAACGTTGCGAAACGTTCGGAACCCGGATCTCCACCCTCGGTTTTTTAGACCGAGCTCAACTTCTCGACGAGCACTTTTAACTCAAGGCTGCTTTCCCCAAGATCGAACACCGTTTGCCACAGTTCATGGACGCTGACCTCAAGCGTATTGCCAAGAACTTGCACACTCAGGTTCAGCGACTGGGCCAATGCCCACTCCTCAGATTGTGCCGAACGAAAAACCAGGCTGCTGCCGTTGTCGGGGTCGGTGAGCAGCAGATGGTTGTCTGCCCGATCGACACGCCAGTCATCCTGCGCTCCGGTCGCCAGAATCAGCCGCGAGGGTATGGCGTCAATGTCCGGCCAGTCAGTGCAATCGACCACGATGCAATCGAGGTGCTGCCAGGCGGTCTCCGACACGTGGTAAATCGACCCCGTTTCAGCGCCTCCCAGAATCAATGAACTGACACCGTCGGGCACCAGAGCCAGCAGGTCTTTTACCTCTCCCGCGATCTCCAGCGTCATGACATCCCCCTCTCGACTGGCCTTGTTCGCCGCCACCCACACAACCTCTTTTGTATTGCGGTTGAAGATCACGCCGTCCACCGGATCAAACAACAGCGGAACACTCCCTTGTTTCGTCCCGAGGAAGTTTGCCCACTGCCCATCCGCTCTGCCGTTAACCTCAAAGACACGATTGAGTTCGGGTACGTAATACGCGTAACGGTTGGTCGAGTGGCCAATCGGCAAAAAAGGCGCATGAGCCTGACCGGACACTAAATCGTTCAGGCGTTTTGTCAGCGCTTCAGGCGACTCCCTGTAACGATAAGACCAGGCGTTCTCGACACTGATGATGCGGGCCGGCTCACCTTCAATCAGTTCGAAATTGACCCCGTCCCGAGTGCGGCCCCGCAAACCGGTGCCGTAAGGCAGCACTTCAGAAAATGCCCAGGCTCCCCAGACCTTTTCTGGTCGTGGCAGCGCGTCGGCATTGATCAGCCGCCTGCCACTGCCGAACGCGCGGCTCAGCTGCTCAGGCTCGATAAACGCCTGACGATAAAGGTGGCCGCTGCTCAGGCCAAGTAACCAGGCGTGCTTGCCATCACGAGTGACGGACAACAGACGGCAACCTTTTTCAGCCATCAGGTCGGTTACCAACAGCTTGTTGTTCAGGTAGCGCGCGTAGACAGGCACCTGGCCGGTGACGTCCGATAATCCGGAAAGCGAAATCAGCGAAACCGCATGCTCCTTGCCAAGGGCCTCCAGATCGCTCATCCACAATGGATGGGCATCCAGCCAATCCCCCGTCACGCCGCTAAGGAAAAAGCTCGCGTCCTGACGAACGTCAAACATCAGCCCGGACTCATTGACGACCAGGTACCCGCCGTCGCTGATCCTGAGCTTGACGCTGCCTGGCAATGGCACCCGTTGTGCCTCATCGCCGGTAAAGGGTTGGTGATAGAGGTTTTGACTGTGTGCGTCGTGAAACAGGAACGCTGCAGCATCAGGATCATTCGGTGGCAGCAAGCTTATCTGGGGCAGCGTCGAGGCGGTTTCGCTGACGGGCAAGTGCGGGGTCAGGAGCTGGTGGCTCTGCCCGTTGATCCATCTCGGCAGCGACGGCTTGTCGAGATCGCCGGACGTTACCGTCACAAAGGACGCAGGCCTCCAGGACGTTTGCCGTTCGGCGTCGGCGCCTTCAGTAACAACCGCAATATCAACTTGCTGTAACAGGGCAATGACGTCCTTCAAGGTATCGAAATAGTCCGGTGGTTCGCTCGATACCGAAACCAACGAGATTTCCTCGCCGTGAATCAGATAAATCACCACGTAACGCTGGGTCTTGCTCAGGCGTACCCGCTGAGTGACTTGAACAACGCCAGCGCCCCGATCAAGGCAGCCAATGATCTGCGCCTCTTCACTTCCACGATTGAAAACGCTGTAGCGCCAAGTAGTCAAACCTGTGACGGCATTGACGCGCCATATCAGGGGTTGATCCGGGTGATAGAAGTAAGCGTGATCGTCTTGCACTGCCGCCAGTTGAAGTTTCTCGCTGACCGGACCCAGGAATTGACGGCCATAAACGAACCGTTCCTTTGCCACTTCGTACCAACCGGCGGTGTATTGCGGCTTTTCTGGATTGCCAAAAGGCAGCAGAAACTTGCCCGCAGGAATTAAGGCATTGCCCATGCGCTGCTGCCGGTGAAGCACCTTCAAACGGTCAAGCTCCGCCTGCGAGTAATGTCCGTCGGCCGCTTGAAGTGACGCCAGGTACAGTTGCCGATGTTCGCGGTCAACACGGTAGGTTTCGAGGTTCTTTGTTCGAACATATACGTCGATGTCGGCCTCGATGCTCAGCTCGATACCGTCGATGTTCAACCCCGCCGCGCCGACACTGATGTGTTGTGGCGTGATCCAGTCGGCGCTCAACACCCAGCTCACGCTTCCGTCACCGGGAAGTGCGCTGAGATGGACCGACACGAGTCCTGGTTTAAGTGCGAGGGAGTAAGCCCCCCTCAGCGTGTCGATGCGGTAAGAAACCCTGCCCCGCATCTCTCGCGGTAATTCAGGAACGTACAGCGCCCGGGTTTCATTTCCAACGCGCACGGTAATGGTCGTGGGCTCATAGACAGGGTTGAGTTTGTACAGGATGTGCGGGAAAGGTCTGGCGTGGGTGAAGAAAAAACCTTCCTCCCTGGCTTCAAGTTCACGCAACACGTCATATTGCGGATACATCTTACGAGGCAGGACGCTCGAGCCGCCGACAACGTTCAGGAGCAGGTTGCTCCACTCAAAGACCTGCGGATCGGAACCCAGTTGATACTCGTAACCGTAATAACACTTTGGAGTACCCGGAAGCAGCAAGGCCGATTCTGCCGGCACAGCGTTAAATCGACCATGAACACGCGGGCCAGGAATCGCGACCTGTTTTGGCAGCCCCATGCTTTCTCGAACGACAATAGCGTTCTGTTTGTTCCCATCGGGCCGTGGGAGCCCCGAGCCACCCAGCGAGCGAAAGAGCCCCTGGCTGCCGAACACGATGACCCCTTCGCGAAGATCAAGCGTGTCCACCACCGACTCGGGCATGATCGATACGACCCCTTGCTTGACCGAGAAAGCCTGCGGGCTGTACGCCGTTTTGAACCGGGTAAACAATTCGGCAACTTTCTCTGCCTTGTCCATGATTTGCCCGAGATTGCCGGCAATCGCCGTGACGCCGATTCCGATGCCAAGCAATGGTACCGACAGAAAACCTGCGACCGCACCCGCCGTCCCGCCGACTACCAGCGCAACGCCGTCGAGCACAAGCGCACTGACATCGAACAGCAGTTGAGTGCCGAAACGCGCTTGCTGCTCGTGGTTTTCGGCGTTGTAGAACTCGTAAATATCAAAACCGATATTGACCACGCCCAATACCTGCCCCAACCCCGGGCCAGCGATTCGCGCCAGGAGTCGCCCGCCCGCCGAAGCGGTCCTGACCGCTATCGCTCGCTCGGCGTTCACCAGCTGTCGAACCAGGTTCGCCATTTGCAGCGTGTCGAGGCCGATACCGTGGACTAACTGTGCATGGCCCAGGTAGCCATGAAGGCGAACGGCGACGGCCAGGTTCGATTCTGTTCCAGGCTGCGCCAGTTGATCGCGGTTTCGAAGTTCGGTGATCAACGCCTGGAAACCAAACGCAAAACTCAGCCGGCTACCCTCGGAAACATCCGTTGGATCAACAGGTTTATGTCCATCGTTGCTGCCGGCCAGGTACTCGATACTCGTGTCCAGGAACGACTTGATTCGCCCGAGAAACGGTTCGTTGGTTTTCACCACGCGGATCTGTTGCGTTTTGATGTCCATGAACGACAGTGCGTAACCGTCATCCGGTTGAGCCTGCAGGGTTGCGAACACGGGGACGTACTCGCTCCCGAGTCCGTTCGCCGATCTCACCCGGTTTGTCACCTGATCGATTTTGCTCGCCCAGACGCTGGCATCCCGTTCGGAAAGACCCCGTCCCAATCGCGCATTTTCAGACAGCGCGCGTGAGCGTAATTGGGCGTGATGGGACCAGGGTGCGATGCTTTTTCCTGAGCTCAAGGATTCATTGCCCAACAGCTTCGACACTGGCAGTTCCGAGGGTAAGTGCTTGCTGGCGAGGCGAGCGCCGTCCAGCTCGATCACATTGAAGGGCGAGCGATCCGTCGACTCGATCGCATACTGCCTGGCCAGGTCGGACGTGTTGAACAGGGCCTTCATCCCAAGCTTGAGGTGGTCTATCCGATCGAAACCAAAGACACCGAAATTGGGATCGTAGAAAGACCAGCTACTGTGTTCGGCCGTCCCGGTCCTGGCCACCATCATTGAATGGTTTTCGGTATTGAGCATCAACGTGCAAGGTGCAGGTTTAGCCGCCAACACCTCAAAGATGCCATCGAAACTCAACGGGCCGAGCTTGTCGCCAAAATCAGCCTGGGGTATGGCGCGCAATTCGTCGAGCGCCTGAAGAAATGCATGGGTATCACTTTCACCGGGCGAGAAATGCGCATTGGCCAGTCTGCCGCTCAGTGCCTGTACCGCATCGCGGCCCTGATGAGTCGCCGCCGCCATCAGCAGCGCCAGTGGATAACAGCGTCTTCCGGGGTCGCCATCGCCCCTGACCAGCAACCCCTGAGGCATTAACTTGGCCATTGACGCGCCCGCCTCCAGGAGCGTTTTACGCACCGAGGCACTGCGCTGGAGAATGTATCGGCGTAGCTCGTAGTCCGTCTGGTGCCTGATGCGAGCCACGCTCTCGCCCCATTGACGAAGCGTCAACGAATTCTCGAATGAAAGAATCTTGAGTACCTGAGCGCTCTCCGTGGAGGAGTCAACTGGCGTTTTGACGGCGGCAAACGCCGTTTCGAACTCGGGACTTTTGAGCGAAAGCAACACCTGCTCGATAGACATGTACCGCTCGGATATACCCCGGTCGGCCGTACTTTCCGCGAGCGCGCCGAGCTGCTGCCAGGCGTCGGCGAAACCGGTTTCGTCCAGCGTCGATGCGCCGAAAAGGCCACCGAGCACCACCCGATGTACCGGACTCAACTGATCGAGCGGCAGAGTCCCATGACCGATGCGAACGATCATTTCATTCAGATTGCCAATCGGATAGAAACCATGGGAAACCGGTAGCTCGGCTACAGGCTGGTTCAGAATCCTTTGCCGGTCATCAAAGTCCAGGGAAAAAGGTTTAGCGAAATTCAACTCACCGCTGAGCTTTTCGTTCATCGCACGGATGAAGGGCTCCCCCAACTCATCCATCCAGCGCTGCAGGATGGCGGTCAACAAAACCGGGCGCCCTTCCATGATCGGCCAGCCTTTTTCGAAGCTGATGGTGCGCCCTTTCAACAGCTCGGAAAAAGTCCCCTGATAGCGTGTTTGTAATTTGCCGTCGGCCCAGTTTGCTTGTTCTTTTTGCAGCCATTCTTGCGGTGTAGCGTTGATCGTCCAGCCAGAAACCTTCTCTTCTTCGGTGGCCACGTTGTAGCCATCCGACAATTTCAATCGGTCTCGTATTTCGTTTTTCCCATCAAACAGGAGATGCTTTTCCACATACTCCTCAAGCCCTGTAATCGCGGCCCCAGGCCCGGTCAAATCAATGGTCCCACGGGATTCATAACGAATACCGTCACTGTAGTAAGCGCCAATGGCGCTAACCAGCTTGCCTAAATACCCTCGGCGCGTTTTCGACAGTCCAGGCACCTCGGCAATCTTTTCATTCACCATCGCCACGAGAATATCTTGTACGGCTGCACTGTCGCTCCAGTCCACAGCCGTCGCGTTCAATCGAGACTCAAACTCTGACAGGAAGTCGTAGTTGAACCTGATCAACTCGATAATCGCCTGGGTCGAGCCAGCGCCGGCATGCGCGACGATATGAGAGTTCATTTCACTGTTGATCTGGACGGCCATGCGAATACCGTCCGTGGGCGTTTGACTATTGCCCGGCGCAGAAAATATGTCGGAGGGCCCCGGACGCTGCAGTGCAAACTCGCTTAATGCTGTCCTGTGCTGTTCAGGAATACTCATTGTGCGGTCAGGGTATCGACTGGGGTCGCGCCCTGGCATCAGCGATTCGTTGTTATTGAGCAGGAGTTGTAATACGCCAATTCGCGCACTTTCATCGAACGCCGTAATATCGACTCCGCCCAATACGTTTTTCAGTTGCGGCAAGTAATCCACGTCACTGTAACGACCGCCCTCCAGTGCTTCGACCTGCAGGCGAACCACATCGCTGGCCGCAGCAAAGTTGCCTCGCCCTGCCACTTCGCGTTCATAGACGTCCCATAAAAGGTGTTCTTTGAAGACCTCACGCACGTCGCGTAACCGCAGATGTTCATCAACCATGGCCAAGTGGCTGTCCAGGCATTTTTGTCTGAACGCAATGAGGGTGGCTTCGTCCTTGCCATAGGCGCGAACCATCAGATCAATACGCGCTTCATCCGCCTTTCCGGCCCAGCGCTCCTGCCTGAGGTGAGCCGACATTTGCATTTTCAGCACCCGGGCTCGATGTTCGATCATCCGGGCCAGCTCCACAGGCGTGGCGATAGTGGCTCCCCCTGACTCCATGGCATGCGCCCTGGCACTTTCCAGGATCACTCGATTCATCTCGAAGGCCAGTACTGCATCACTGTCGTACCAGAGGTTGAACGTATGGCCTTCCTTGACCATGACCGCCTTCCATATATTGATGTAGTCTCGCTGAATAGCGCCAACCGCGCTCCCGCCGACCCAAACGAAGTGCATTATTTTCGGCACTTCGGGCGCAACCGGATTCAACATTCGCACGGTCTGGACCAGCCGGTTTGTATAGTTTTCAAGCCGCGCAGAGAGGTCGGCCAACGCGGCGGAAATCGGTCCGGCGCGCTGGCCAATCAGTGAGTCGAGCGTCTCTTTGAGCAATAACAATGGCGCCATCTGGTCAGCCCATGGCTGATCTTTTGCGCACGCTGAGTAATAGCCAACCAGCGCTTCATATTCCGGCGCGGCGCGAAACTCGTTCGAGAGTGCTTGAATATCATCGAGTCTGAAATACTGAAGAAACGACTTACCCGCCGTGTTTGATCCCTGATATTGATTCATCACATCCATGCCCTTATAACAAACTTGAAATACACGTAGCCCACAGCGTCGCGCACACGCCATCCGTCGATGTTTGCGAACCTGAACTGATATTTAAAACCAGCGCCGAAAGCACTGGCATTGCTAATACGCTAACCACAGAAACAGCAGGCAAAAAACTGCCCAAGCTGCCCACCCAAAAAATACTATGCGATAAAAATAACAACCTCAATCCAACAACAGCGCAATTAATTAATTACACTTAAGCCGGACAAACAAGTGTAACTTTTATCTTTGTCGGAAACGGTTACTAACACACTGCGCACAGCCGCGAATCAAACGGCCTGCGTCGGTTGTATCAGAACATGAAACGCGGATATTGAATTGTCTGAGGCACTCGCACGCACTTTCCGGGTGAGCCCAGTTAAAGTACGGCGGGCATCAAGGAATCTTTCGGTCGATGCGCGGTGAAAAATCTTACGCACTGGAAGGGGGCGGAACTGCGGCCAGCACCGCTGGCCGCCAAGACTTACCCGGCTGGCTTGTCGCCGTACCAACGAGGCGTATACACCCACTGGCCACCCTCGGCACGCGGGAACACGCAGGTGGTGGAAGAGCCGACCAGCACCATGGTGCGCATGTCGACCTGATCGGGGGTCAGATCACCCAGCGTGGTGACACGCAATGTCTGGCCTGGACGACCAATGTCCCGCCCCAACACCACTGGCGTTTCAGCGGTGCGGTGCTGCGCGACAATCTCCAGTGCCCGACCCAGTTGCCAAGGACGCGACCGCGAGATCGGGTTGTAGAACGCCAGCGCCAGGTCGGCCTGAGACGCCAGGTCCAGCCGCTTCTCGATGATTGCCCAAGGCTTGAGGTTGTCCGACAGGGACATCACGCAGAAGTCGTGCCCCAATGGCGCGCCGGCCTGGGCGGCCGTTGCCAGGGATGCGGAGACGCCTGGAAGAATCTCCAGATCGACGTTGTGCCAACCCGGCTCACTCGACTCGTGCAGCGCTTCGAGCACGGCGGCCGCCATGGCGAATACGCCCGGATCTCCCGACGAAACCACCACCACCGACCGCCCTTGGGCCGCCAGTTCAAAGGCGTGGCGAGCGCGCTGCATTTCTTCGCGGTTGTCGGTGCAATGCAGCACTTGATCCTCGCGAAATGGCCCGGCCATGCGCACGTAGGTTTCATAACCCAGCACGTCATTGGCGCGCGCCAGTTCAGCCTTCACCGCTGGCACCATCAGTTCGGCGGCGCCAGGGCCCAGGCCGATCACGGCCAGACGACCGCGCGCACGCCCGATCTGTGCAACCTCCAGTGGCTGACTGGCCACCGCGATCGCGATGCCCGTATCCGCCGCCACGACGGTAGCGTTCGGCGCGGTGTCGCGGGCCAGCTCGCTGACGCCGCCGCTGACCGAGGCAAACCGCAGCGGCACACCCAGCTCAAGCGCCGCGTCGCGTAACGCAGGGTTGGCCATGTGCAGATCGCTGGCCAGCAGGCACGCCAGCGATTGCACGGCGATGTTTGCCTGATGCAGCGCCCCGCGAATCGCGTTCGGCAGATCCGCCACCTCGGCGTTCACCGCCACCAGCACACAGCGCGGGTAGATCAGCAATTCATTGGCCGCCGGCGTGCGCTCGGCACTGCCGACATGAATCGACAACGGCGCCTGCGGATCTTCCGGCAGCTGCGCTTGCGCCAGCCACGGCGCGGTGCCTTCGATGCGCACACTTTGGCCGGCGAGCAGATCCGAGACAAAACGTTTGCCCAGTTCCAGATCGCCGAGGGCGTAGCCGCTGGGTGGATTGAGCAGGCAGGTGCCGAAGCGCAGTTCACCGCTGGTGGTGATCGCCGCCGCCACCTCAAGACCGGCAGCAATCTCCCGCGCCATGACGTTCACGCCACCGAGGCCACCCAGCAGCGGCACCACGGCACTGCCGTCTTCGGCCACGGCCAGCACGGGTGGCTCGGCGCCCTTCTCCAGCAGTAACGGCGCCAGGGTGCGGATCACGATCCCGGCCGCGCACAAGGCAATGATCGGCGTGTCCTGCTGATAGAACTCGCGCACGGTCGCGCCAAACTCGTGATAGACACGGTCCGCGCCTTCAACCCGTCCGGCCAGGCCATGAATCAAGGCGCCGGGGTAGACCTGCTGGAGCTTGCGTGCGGTCGCGAGGCTGCCATTGCCAAGAATGACAATCGCCGGAACTGGACGGGCCATCAACCTTGCCACCGTTCGCCGGGAACGATGATCAACGAGAAGTACGGCGAGGACATCGGCTCGACCTGATCCAGCGGCACGATCTTCTGATTGGCCATGGTCGCGCGCTCGACGTACCGCCAGCCCCAGTTCTTCGAGCACCTGACGGACCTTGGGAAAGTTGCGTCCCAGCTTCATGATCACCGCCGCATCGGCATCGGCCAGACGACGCTTGAGGTCCTCGTGCGGCAATACGCCCGAGAGCACCGACAGGCTCTGATTGCGATACACCAACGGCGCGCCCAGCACCGAAGCGCCGCCGAGCATGGAGCACACACCCGGCACCACTTCGGCTTCGTATCGTTCGGCCAGACGATCGTGCAAGTACATGTAGGAGCCGTAGAAGAACGGATCACCTTCGCAGATCACCGCCACGTCTCGACCGGCATCCAGATGCGCGGCGAGTTCTTCGCCCGCCGCATCGTAGAAATCGCTGATCACTTGCTCATAAGACAGCGGCGCCGGCAACGCTTCAGTGGTCACCGGATACACCAGCGGCAGCAGCGTTTGTGCGTCCTGCAAATGCGCTTCGATGATGCCGAAGGCGTTGCCCTTTTTACCCTTGGCGACGAAGTACGCCACCACGGGCGACTCGCGCAGCAAGCGCAGGGCTTTGACGGTAATCAGCTCCGGGTCACCGGGGCCGACGCCCAGGCCGATCAAGCGTCCAGGCTGCTGCATCATTCAATCTCCGTGGCGAGGGCATTGACGGCGGCGGCGGCCATGGCGCTGCCGCCCAGCCGGCCTTGCATGATGACAAACGGCACGCCGCGACTGTCGGCCGCCAGCGCTGCCTTGGATTCGGCAGCGCCGACGAAGCCGACCGGAAAGCCGAGGATCAGCGCCGGCTTGGGGGCGCCGGCATCGAGCATTTCCAACAGATAGAACAGCGCGGTCGGGGCGTTGCCGATCACCACCACGCTGCCTTCCAGATGCGGACGCCACAGCTCCAGGGCGGCGGCGGAACGGGTGTTGCCCAACTCTCGGGCCAGTTCCGGAACGCTTTCATCGCGCAGGGTGCAAATCACTTCGTTGTTGGCCGGCAACCGCGTGCGGGTCACGCCTTCGCTGACCATCCGTGCGTCGCACAGGATCGGCGCACCGGCGGCGAGCGCCTCACGCCCGGCCTTGCCCGCGCCTTGCGAAAATTGCAGGCCGTCGATGGCGTCGACCATGCCGCAGGCGTGGATCACCCGCACCGCGAGTTTTTCCAGATCGGCCGGGATTCGCTCGAGGTTGGCCTCGGCACGAATGATCGCGAAGGAGTTGCGATAGATCTCCTGACCGTCGCGGATGTAATCAAGCATCTAAGGGGCTCCGTGAGCGGGCGTCGAGCAAGGCCGCGACCGCTTCAATAGTAAGATTGCGTGCGTGCAGCGCGCCGAAACCCGGCTGCGCTGCATCGCGAAAATAGAGGTCGTAATGACCGGAAGAAACCGCCAGCAACGTGACCGGCGCGATGTGCGCCGCCGCGCAGGAACGCGGGCAGCCGGACAGGTGCACGTTCAGCGTCTGGCCGTGACGTTGCAACAGCGTCGCCAGTTGCCGGGCATCGCCCTTGGTGTCAGCCAGGCCTTTGCCGCAGCCGGTCGAGCCGGTGCAGGCGATGAGATGCGCCAGGGCATCGTCGGCCGAGCAGCGCAGGCCGAGGTGTTCAAGGTTGTGGATAACGTGAGGCGCCTTGCTGCCATGGACGCCGGGCACCAAGAGGCTTTGCCAGGGCGTGAAACGCAGCGTGCCGTCGCCCTGTTCGCGGGCCAGTTGTGCAGCGCCTCGGAGCATCGCCGGGTTGAGGCGACCCAGCGGCGGCACTGCGCCGATGTAGAAACGACCGGCATCACGCTGTGGATGAGCGCCGATATGCAACGCATCTGGATTTGCCTCGCGCCGCCACGCCTCGATGGGCATCAACGGCACTCGCTCGGCGAGACGCGCGAGAAACCCCTCGAGCGAACATTCGGCGAGCAGGTGCCGCATGCGGGTCTGCTCGGGGCGCGCCAGTTCCAGGAACAACTCCAGCACCGCAACTACCAGCGCATGCCCCTGCTCCAGCGACACCGCGCCTGCGGGCAGGTCGACAAGGCAACCCGCCAGGCCGAACACAAACACTCGCTCACCGTCGCGCTCAGCAGCGGACAACCAAAGATCATGCGAGTGTTCGAGCATTGCCAGCCCTTCGCCGCCATCCAGTTGCACCGCAAACTTGGCGCTGAGGTCGTGAAAGCGTTCATCGCTTTGCAGCGTGGCGAGGATCTGTTCAGCCAGCGGGCGCGTATCGATCAGCATCTGCCGATCAATGCCTGCGCCGGGGCTGAGCATCAGATTGCGCACGTCATCGCCCGCCGCGCTGGTCGGGCCGAGTCCGGCCGCCATCAGGCTGTCGATCAAGGCAGCGTGCTCACTGCCGATCCCGCGAATCTGCAGGTTGGCGCGGTTGGTTGCCTCGATCACCCCGCCGGCGAAATGCTCGGCTGCATTCGCCACCGCTTCGGCCTGAGCCGCGCTGATCGAACCGCCATTCAACTTGATCCGGCAGATGCCGCCGTCCAGTGCCTGGACGATACGCAACAACCCCGGACAGGCCGAGGGGCGTAAAGCGGTGGACATCGGGCGTTCGTTCAAGGGATGGACCGGCTGGCTGGCAGCGCCGTGGTGGGCGAAAGGTCGCCATTATGCCTGCTTTGCCCGAGCGCATGAAAATGCCTGCCGGTCGGAATTCGTGTTTCAGGCCATCCGAAAGCGTAACGAACTCCCCCGTCCCTTGGGCGGTTTACAGTTCATAGTCCTCGAAGTTGAATTTAATGCCTGCCAGCGCCTCTTCCACGCTGGATCGACGAGCGTCCATTACCCGCCGTGAGATCACCACCTTTCGAGCCAGGACATCCAGCTGATTCATGACTTGCGATATATCCCAAAAAAGGTATTCGGTATTCATGCTTGACTTGATGAACCTGATATTACTGACCACTAACTCCATATCCCCATTTGCGTTGTAGCTAATCGGCATTATCTTAAAGTCGAAGGCCTTCCCACTCACCCCCTTGACCTTCTTTAACAGTTCAACGTCTTTTTCCAGTGCAGCAAGTCCCAGATTCACCCCTTCCACCTGGTCACGGCTGAGAATAGGAGAAGCCAGCTTCGACCAGACCTGCCGCACACTTCCATAAAACTGCGTTTGAACATGCTCAATCGGCGGATGATCACGATTCCAGCCATGCGACCACAGTACATCGGCGTAATAATCGATCCAGCGTCCGGGCCGGATTGCGCTGTTGTAAGTATTGTCCGCTTGCCGCTGTGCCAGATAAGTACAATTCAATGCGAAACGATAATCCTCGCGCGACTGTCCTTGAACACCGGTCAGCAAGATATCCCCCACCAGGGCTGCATTATGTTTCACATCATCCGTTATCACAGTCATATCCATATCCATTAACGCCATAAAGGCGACTATCCATCCAACTTAAAAAGTAGTTACTCGAAAACAAATCAAGCATGCCTTACAGCAAACTTTAAACTTGACCCAAAAACAAAAATAACAAAACCAACCCAACACCAAACAAGTTTTCGACCACATAAGTTTTCAAAAAAACGCCGTCTGCTCCGGCAATGGAGCAGCGCCAGATAACAGAAGCCGCGTTATCATGCCGCCCTTGAACATGAACCCTGGATTAAGGA
>LNAP01005173.1_pt1 | contig 21270 bp, 18 predicted proteins | sample 602601 | NCBI WGS metagenome assembly LNAP01 (sample SAMN02440304, study PRJNA202911) | soil metagenome | biome: Subtropical and temperate rainforests or woodlands; isolation source: soil samples (1 kg each in a 20% v/v slurry with milli Q water) were... ...
GCGCTTGAAAGAGGGTCGGAAATTCGGTCCGAAACTGCGCGAAGCTGGCAAAGCTCCGGTGCGGCTGCAAATCGTCGGGTAGATCGAGGTCGGCGCCGGCGAGATGGCTGCCGCCGGTAAAGCGCCAGACCTGCATGCCGGCAGCCAGACCCGCCGCAAGGCCCGTCGTGCTGTCCTCCATTACCGCGCAATCCTGGGGATCGACACCCATTCGCGCTGCGGCATGAAGAAACAGATCGGGCGCCGGCTTGCCATGGGCCACTTCGCTCGCGGTGAAGCTGCGCCCAGTGAATATGCGGTCGAGACCGACGATCTCCAATGAGCGCGCCAGCCTCATCGGGCTGGAGGATGTGGCGAGGCAAAACGGCACCTTCAGCGCTTCCAGCATGTCCGCCGCACCTGCCATCGCCGCCAGTTCCATCTCGAAGGCAGCGAAGAGGCGGGCGCGGTATTCTTCCTCGAAGCCATCCGGCAATTGCACCCCGAGGCGGTCACGTATCTCGGCTCGCACCGTCGGGAAGGAGCGTCCGAGGAAATGCCGGGCGACGAAGGGCCGGTCCACGACGACGCCATGGCGCGTGAGATCGATGATGAGCGTGCGCGCGCTGATGACTTCGCTGTCGATCAGAACGCCGTCACAGTCGAATATGATGAGTGCAGGCTGCATGGCAACGAGGCTAGTAGCCGCCGCCTTGGCCGTCCAGCCGGCGTGCGGAGGCTGGCAATGACGAAGCGGGATCAGCGTATCCAGAGTTTCTGGGCGGGGACCCGCACGCTGACCTCGGAGCCCGCGACAATCTCCCCGGCGCGCTCGACCCAGGCGACCAGCCCGCGCAGGCCCTTCGCGGCCTTGATGAAGGCGACATCCATCCCCTCGGCCTCGGGATAGAACGCCCCGACCGCCGCGCCGGCGTGCCGACAAGGCATGTTCTCGCCCTCCACCGCCAGCGCCGCCCCCGAGGGGAAATGCAGCCTTGTGCCGGCCGGCAATTGAGTAAGGCGCGGTATGCCTTCCAGCACCATATTGGCGCCGATCCATTCCGGCTTCACCTCGGCCACGCCGAGCCTTTGGGCGATCTCCTCCAGCTCGTCCAGCGCCAGTATCGTGACCTGCCGGCAATTGCGGATCGGCGTGCCGCGCGGATACCATGGCACCCGGGAATCCGCCGGCCGGGACATGCCCATATGCCGGTCGCCGGGCACGCCCTCCAATGTGACCTCCAGCCGCCCGACATCGCGGGTGGCAAAGCCTGCGCCGTCGGCGATCAGGAGCCGCGACAGCCGCGCCTCAAAGCGCTGGCCAGCGATTGAGGGCGCCTGCGGCTCAAGGCCGAACAGGTCGGCAGTGGAAGCGTCCTGGGTCGACATGGCGGGGCTCCCATTAAGCCAATCGGACGAACACGGATTACAGCGGCCTGTAGCCTGCCTATAACATGTCGCACTCGTCCGAGGACGAGTCGCTGGAACTCCGGGGGGCGGAAGTCGTTACCGCGCTGCCGGCGTGGCGCCATCCAAAGGCGAGGTCCTACCCATGTCTACTCCGACCCAACCTGTGTCGCCGTCGCCGGGCGCGAGCCTTGGCGGGCATCTGCACGAAGTGCGCGCCAAATGGGGCTGGTTCGTCGCCCTCGGCATCATCATGATCGTGGCCGGCATGGTCGCGCTGGGCAGCATCTATACGCTGGCTGTCGGTACGCTGGTCTCGGTGCTCTATATCGGCGCGATGATGGCGGTCGCCGGCGTCGCACAGATTTTCCAGGCCTTCCAGGTCAAGGGATGGGGCGCCTTCACCTTCTGGCTGCTCGACGGCCTGCTCTATCTCGCGGGCGGCATCATCGCCTTCATCAACCCGTCACTGGCGGCCTCCGTGCTGACGCTGCTGCTCGGTGTCTCGCTGGTGGTGGGCGGCGGCTTCCGGCTGTTTGCCGCCTTTAATATCCGCCCTGCGGCGGGCTGGGGCTGGCTCGCCTTCTCGGCTGTCATCGCCATCCTTCTGGGCCTGGAGATCATCACCCGCTGGCCCATCGACACGGAGTGGATCCTCGGCATGTTCCTCGGCGTCAACCTCGTGTTCAGCGGCTTTGCGTCGCTGATGCTCGGGCTGCGCCTGAAGAAATGAGCTCGGCACGGTGAGTTCTACGCCCGCCGCATCGGCGGATACAAAGGACGGGGCGGCCCGGGGGGAATCTCCCGCCGGGCCGCCCGTGACCAGCGGGCGAGATCTGCGGCTGGACCTGTTCCGGGGCCTGGCGCTGTGGTTCATCTTCCTGAACCACATTCCCAATAATGTGGTGAACTGGATCACCAACCGGAATTTCGGCTTTTCCGACGCCACCGAGGTGTTCGTGTTCATCTCCGGCTACACCGCCGCCATGGTGTATGGACGGCAGATCGACACCAACGGGCTGGTGGTGACCTCGGCGCGTATCCTGCGGCGGGCATGGCAGCTCTATGTCGCCTTCATCTTCCTGTTCGTGATCTATCTCGCCGAGATTTCCTATGTGGTCGGCTCGTTCTCCAACCCGCTCTATGCGGAAGAGATGGGCGCGCTGCAATTCCTCGCCGAGCCCGATGTGGCGCTGGTGCAGGCGCTGCTGCTGAAATTCCGTCCGGCCAACATGGACGTGCTGCCGCTCTATATCGTGCTGCTCGGCACCTTCCCGCCCATCCTGTGGCTGCTGAAGAAATGGCCGGACGCGACGCTTATAGCCTCGGTGCTGCTGTGGGCGGCGGCGGGCTATTGGGGCTTCAACCTGCAGGGCTACCCCGACGACCGGATGTGGTTCTTCAACCCGTTCGCCTGGCAGGTGCTGTTCGTATTCGGCGGCTGGTGCGGGTTAGGGGGCAGCGATCGATTGGCCGGCCTGGTGCACTCGCGGCTCGTGCTGGCGGCCTCGGCGCTGTACCTGCTGGTGTCGCTCATCGTGGTGGTGAGCTGGTGGTGGCCACCGCTGGAGAACATCGTTCCCCAGCCGATCGCCGACATCATCTACCCCATCAGCAAGACCGATTTGTCGCCGCTACGGCTGGTGCACTTCCTGGCGCTCGCGGTGGTAATCGTCAAGCTGATACCAGTAGACCTCCCCGTTCTGCACTCCAAGCTACTGTACCCGATGATCTTGTGCGGGCAAAATTCGCTCGAAGTCTTTTGTTTCGGGGTGTTCCTTTCTTTTGCCGCACATTTCGTGCTCAACGAGATCACGGGAACGCTCGCCATGCAGGTGCTGCTTAGCGTGGCGGGGATCGTCTTAATGATATCTCTCTCTGCCTTGCTGTCGTGGTATGCTCGCAATGAGCGCGAGATAGCCGCGCGGAAGTACAGTTGAACGGCGCGGTTCGTCAGGTGAGACGCTCGACACTCGGTTTCATACTCGCAGGGGCGCTGGTCCTTTCGGGCGGTTCCACCGCATTCGCACAGAAGGAGCCGGTATGCGCGGCGCCTTCCACTTTGACGCGTGCCGGCTTTCACCTGCCGTTGCTGGCGAAATCGCTGGAAGAAAACGTGCCGACCACCATCCTGGTGATCAACAGCGCCACCGTGGCGAAGAAGGTCACCGCCAAGCCGGGAGCCGAGAAGGACGTGATGCCGCGCAGCTTCCCGAGCTATATCGAGGAAATCCTGCGCGCCCGTTACCCTAAGGGCAACATCAGCGTCGAGACGCATAACCAGCCGCGTGCCACCGCCGAAACCGTTCTCGGCGCGCTGCCGGAGTTGCTGGAGAAGATCAAGCCGGCGCTGATGATCTGGCAGACCGGGACCTACGACACCATTCTCGGTGCCGACAACGCCATGTTCGCCGATGCGGTGGGCACCGGCATCGGTTACGCCCACGCCGCCGGCGCGGACGTGATCATCGTCAGCCCGCAATACAGCCCGCGCACCGCCTTCGCCTTCGACGTCGCGCCTTACAACAATACGCTGCGCTGGACCGCGCGGGCACGGGAAGTGCCTTTCTTCGACCGCTACGACATCATGCGTTTCTGGGAACAGGAAGGCATTTTCGACTTCGACAGCTCGCGTCCTTCGCCCACCTTGTTTCAGGATGTCCATCGCTGTATCGGCCGACTGCTCGTCGGCATGATCGCCGATGGCGTCGACATACGCACGATTGGCTCACGTTGATTGGCTCACCCTGACATGCGCGCTTCGCTTCTTGCCACGACCGCTCTGGCCTTGACGGCCTCGCTTGCCGTGTTTGCCCTGCTGGCTCCGGCTTCCGCCGAGAGCCTGAGCCCGGCCGAGAAAATGCTTCCGGTATCCTGCCCGGCCGCCAGCAAGACGCTGAGCAAGCTCTCGACGCCGCTGAGCCGGGTGTCGGCCAGGCTGCGGGCCGGCGAGCCGGTGGTGATCGTGGCGATCGGGTCGTCCTCGACGGCGGGCGCGGGCGCGACCGACCGGGCCAATTCCTATCCGAGCCGGCTGCAGGCGATGCTGCGCGAGCGCTTTCCCGGCGCCGACATCAAGGTGATCAATCGCGGCGCCAACGGCCAGGACGCGCCGGAGATGCTGGCGCGCTTCGACGCCGACGTCGTGCCGCTGAAGCCGACGCTGGTGCTGTGGCAGGCCGGCGTAAACGCGCTGTTCCGCGAGAATGGCCTCGCCACCGCCGAACTGCTGCTGCGCGAGGCGATCGCGCGCACCAAGGCGATCGGCGCGGACATGATGCTGATCGACCCGCAATACGCCCCGCGGGTGCTGGCGGACGACGATATCGGCCCGATGATCCGGCTGATCGACACCATCGGCACGCAGGAGGGCGTCGGCGTCTATCACCGCTTCGCGCTGATGCGCGAATGGCGCGAGACCTCGAAGATGGCTTTCGACACGTTCCTGTGGAAGGACAGCTTCCACATGAACGACTGGGGCTATGACTGCTTCGCCCGCGACCTCGGCCGCGCCATGGCGGCGAATATCGACGCCCAGCAGCGCTCGGCCGACGTGAAGGTGGACGCGATGCCGCGCACCTCGACCTCCGCCATTCCCGCCTCCGGTGCCGCGGCGGCGGTGGCGACCCCCACCCTGGCGCGCTGAGTTCCATGATCTCCCGTCGTGCAGTGCTGGCCGGCTCCCTGCTTGCGAGCGTCAGTCTGGGGGGCCGCGCCGACGAGCGCGACGCCACGCTCGAGAGCGCGCTGGCGGACCTCGAGCGGCGTCATGGTGGGCGGCTCGGCGTCGCCATCCTCGATACGGCGAGCGGCCGGCTGATCGAGCATCGCGGCGACGAGCGCTTCCCGCTGTGCAGCACCTTCAAGTTTCTCGCGAGCGCACTGGTGCTGGCGCGGGTCGATCGCGATGAGGAAAGCCTCACGCGGCGCATCGTCTACCAGAAGTCCGACATCGTCCCCTATTCGCCGGTGACCGAGAAGCACATTGGCGGCGACGGCATGACGGTGGGCGACATCTGCGATGCCGCGGTGACGCTGAGCGACAACACCGCGGGAAACCTGCTGCTGGGCAGCTTCGGCGGGCCGGGCGGGCTGACGGCCTATATGCGCTCGCTTGGCGACAGCGTGACCCAGCTCGACCGCACCGAGCCGACGCTGAACGAGGCGGCGCCGGGCGATCCGCGCGACACCACCACGCCGGCGGCGATGGTCGAAATATTGCGCAAGACCGTGCTGGGCACGGCGCTCACCGCTTCCTCCCGCGAGCAGTTGGCAGCGTGGCTGATCGCCAACAAGACCGGCGACAAGAGGCTGCGGGCGGGCCTGCCCAAGGGCTGGAAGGTCGGCGACAAGACCGGGTCGGGTGGCCATAACGCCACCAACGACATCGCGGTGATCTGGCCGCCGGACCGCGCGCCGATCATTGTCGCGGCCTATTATGTCGAGGCGCGCGCGAGCGAGGAGCAACGCAACGCGGTGCTGGCCGACGTCGGGCGGATCGCGGCGAAGGTTTGAGGCCGGGACCACTGGTGCGGCTCTCGCATCGCCTCCACCCGCACCAACGAAAATCGCCCGGACGAGCTATCGTCCGGGCGATCATGCAACTGGGTAGAAGCGGCGCAGTCGGCGCGCCGGCAGCAATCGGCTTTACTGCACCACGCCGGCGGCGCTCACCGCGACCGGCTCGATGGCGGCGGCGGTCGAGGCGGTCTTCGGCTGGGCCGGGTTGCCCGGCAGCACGACGACCTTGGTGCCGACCTTCACGCGGTCGAACAGGTTCTCGACATCTTCATTGAGCATGCGGATACAGCCCGACGACATGAACTGGCCGATGGTCGAGGGCTGGTTGGTGCCGTGGATGCGGTAGATCGTGCCGCCGAGATACATGGTGCGCGCGCCCAGCGGATTGCCGGGGCCGCCGGCCATGAAGCGCGGCAGATAGGGCTGACGCTCGATCATCTCCGCCGGCGGGCGCCAATCGGCCCATTCCTTCTTGGCGGAAATCTTCTCGGTGCCGGCCCAGGTGAAGCCGTCGCGGCCGACGCCGATGCCGTAGCGCTCGGCCTGGCCGCCGCCGAGCACGTAATAGAGATAGGTGTTCGGCGTATCGATGACGATGGTGCCAGCGGCTTCCTTGGTCGGATATTCGACGATCTGGCGACGCAGATTCTCCGGCAGCGCCTTGGGCGGGCCTTCTTCCGGCTGGTCTTCATCCGGCAGCATGGCGACGGTGGAGCCGTTGGCACCAGCAGCGGCGCTGGAAGCATGCGGCGCGACGGAAGCCGGCGGGGCGATCGAGCCGGTGGCATAGGGCTGCTGGCCCTGCGGCTGCGGGGCGGCGGCCGTGTTGCCATAGGGGGAGGCCATACCGGCCGGCTGCTGGCCGGAGAACGCTCCCGGGGGATAGCCGGGAGGGGTCGCCGGAGCCATCGCCTGGGCGGGGCCGGGCGAGACCGGAACCGGCTGGCCAGCGATCGCGGGGACGCCGGAAGGCGCCGCCGCATAAGGCGCGGTTGCCGGCGCAGCGGCGTAAGGGGCAGTTGCCGAAGCGGCAGCGCCGGACTGCGGCGCGTAGGGGTCGTAGGCTGCCGGCACCTGCGCGTCCTCATTGACCGTCGACGGCGCGGTGTAGGTGGGCTGAGCTTCCTGCTCGGCGGCGGGATAGTATTGCGCGCTGGCTGCACCCATCGACGTCAGGACGGAGAGCGCGACAGCGGGAACGAGACCAAGGCGAACAACCATCATGAAGCCTTAACTGGAATTGCAGGGGTACGGTTTGCACGAACGCTTTGAGCGAGGAGATGACGCAGGATCAAGGCAGGTTCAAGACCAGACTGAGCCATGATGTGTCACACCTCTGTAAGATATGCTTAACGCGCGGTGACGATGTATTCCCGCAACACCTCATTTCGGGGCATTTGCGGGGCGTTCGGCGTGCCAGCCGACCACCGCGTCGGGCAGGCTGTCGGTCGAGGCGAAGTACGGCTTGATGTCGAGCAGCGGCGTGCCGTCCAGGCAATCCAACCCGATAACCGCCAGCTTGTTCCCTTCGATGCCGAGCAGCTTCACTGCGCTCATCGCAATCGGGTTCGGCCGCGCCGGGCTGCGCAGCGCGAAGGTGCCGCGTCCCTCGCCATAATGCCTGGGCACCTGCACCAGAAGGTCGCGCGGCGAGCGGTCCATCCAATAGAGCAGCCAGATATGGCTGGTGCCCTGCAAATTTCGCAGGGCAGGGACGAAGGACGGGTCGATCTCGACCGTGCAGACCGCCTCCGATTCGCGGGCGTTCTTCGGGCAGTCGGATCGTTTGGTCCACGGCGTGCGCAGCCGGCCGATGAAATAGACCCCGGCGTCGAAGGCGGAGGGCAGGGCGCCGGTGATCTCCCCCGGCCGGGTGCCGAATTCGGGGGAGGGGCCAAGCTGGGCTGAGCCCAGATTCGCGGTCGCCGTCTCATCCGTCATGTTGCACTCCCATAGTTGCACTCAGTTGCACGATGGAGCCCAATTTCCCGCACGGAACGCTACCTTTCGCACTTGTGTGCAACGGTTTTCGCTACCACTTGCGCATTGTCGAAATAAGACATAAAGATATCTTTATATCTTGTCAGGGTGATCGCGTGTCCGCTCCGCTGCTCAATTTCGCGCTGCTTCTCGACGGCCTCAAGGCGGCCGGCGAGGACACGCGCCTGCGCTTACTGGCGCTGATGGGCGAGGGCGAGCTTACCGTCTCCGAGCTTACCGAGATTCTCGGCCAGTCGCAGCCCCGAATCTCGCGTCATCTCAAGCTTTTAGCCGAGGCAGGGCTGGTCGAGCGGTTTCGCGAGGCGAGCTGGGTATTCTACCGTCGCGCCACAGATGCCCCCGGCGCCGCCCTAACCGACGCCCTGCTCGAACTGATGGCGCCGGAGGATGACGTGCTGCTGCGCGACCGCGAGCGGCTGGAAGCGGTGCGTACCGCCCGGGCCGAAAACGCCCAGGCCTATTTCCGTACCCACGCTCATGAATGGGACGCCATCCGCCGCCTCCACGTTCCTGACGACGAGGTGGAAGCCGCTATAAAATCAGCGCTTTCCGGCGCGCCCATCGGCAGCCTGCTCGATCTCGGCACCGGCACGGGGCGCATTTTGGAGCTGTTCGCCGGCCAGATGGAGCGCGGCGTCGGCATCGATCTGTCGGCCGACATGCTGGCCGTCGCCCGCGCCAATCTGGAGCGCGCCGGCGTGCGCAACTGCACCGTGCGGCAAGGCGATATCTATAATCTCGCGCTTCCGCGCGATGCCTTCGACGTGGTGATCGTCCACCAAGTGCTTCATTTCCTCGACGATTCTCCGCGCGCGCTGAAGGAGGCCGCCCGCGTCCTCAAGCCTGGCGGGCGCCTCTTAGTGGTGGATTTCGATCCCCACGACCTCGAATTCCTGCGCGAGCAGCACGCCCATCGCCGCCTTGGCTTCGGGCCGGAAATCATGGAGAGCTGGCTCGCCCAGGCGGGCCTTGCCCTGCAATCGCACCGCCTGCTTGCCCCTGAACCGGGCAAGGGCAAACTGACCGTTTCACTTTGGCTCGCCCGCGATGGTCGAGCCTCCGAAAAAGCATTGAAGAATCAAAGGGAGGTCGCCTGATGTCATCGGATGTCGAGCGCCGCAGCCGCCGCCTCGGCGGGCGGCCCGTTTCTGTCTCGTTCGAATTCTTTCCGCCGAAGACGCCGGAAATGGAGGCGACGCTGTGGAATTCGATCACAAGGCTCGCGCCGCTGGGCCCGAAATTCGTCTCGGTCACCTATGGCGCCGGCGGTTCCACGCGTGAGCGCACCCACGCCACCGTCGAGCGCATCGTCAATGAGACGGTATTAGCGCCGGCCGCACACCTCACCTGCGTCGCCGCCTCCAAGGCGGAAGTCGATGAAGTCGTAAAGGGTTACTGGGATGCCGGCGTGCGCCATGTGGTAGCGCTGCGCGGCGATCCGGCCACTGGCGTCGGCCAGGCCTATGAGCCGCACCCGCAAGGTTACGCCACCTCCGCCGACCTCGTGGCCGGCGTGCGCCGCGTCGCGAATTTCGAGGTGTCGGTCTCGGCCTATCCGGAAAAGCACCCGGAAAGCCCGTCCTTCGACCTCGATCTCGACATTCTGGAAGCCAAGGTCGATGCCGGTGCCACCCGCGCCATTACCCAATGCTTCTTCGATAATGATTTGTATTTCAGGTACTTGGACAAGGTTCGGGCGCGCGGCATCGAGGTGCCGGTGGTGCCGGGCATCCTCCCTGTCAGCAACTTCAAGCAGGCTCGCAACTTCGCCGAGAAGACCGGCTGCTACATGCCGAACTGGCTTTCCGGGCGGTTCGAGGGGCTCGACAACGACCCCGAGACCCGCAAGCTGATCGCGGCGGCGGTGGCGGCCGAGCAGGTGTTCGATCTGGTTGATCGGGGCGTCACCGATTTCCATTTCTATACGCTCAACCGCGCCGATCTCGTCTACGCCGTCTGCCACCTGCTCGGCATCCGCCCCCCGCAAGCGGGCGCGGAAGGGCAGGCGGCGGCTTAACTTAACCTCTCCCCGTGGGGGAGAGGTCGGCTCGTAGAGCCGGGTGAGGGGTCTATGAGCGACCGCATCGATCGAGCCAGACGCCTCCGGCGCGACCAGACCGGTGTGGAGAAGAAACTCTGGTCTCATCTGAGGGACCGGCGGCTGGATGGATGGAAATTTCGACGGCAAGTGCCGATCGACCGATACGTGGTCGATTTTCTCTGCGCCGACGCCAGACTTGTGGTTGAGCTTGATGGCGGACAGCACACCGCCGAAGGCGATGCCGAGCGGACACGGTTGATTGAGAGCTGCGGCTATATCGTCATCCGTTTCTGGAATAACGACGTGACGGCAAATACCGAAGGGGTCTTGCAGCGCATTGCCGAGGCATTGCGTGGCGATGGGCCCCTCACCCCAACCCTCTCCCCGACGGGGAGAGGGGGTTAAGAAAGCGGTTGTGTGATGTCCCAGACTGAAACTCGCCCCGAGACCCTGACCGCCCTCCATGAGGCGGCCGCCCAGCGCATTCTCGTGCTCGACGGTGCGATGGGGACCATGATCCAGCAATTGAAGCTGGATGAGGCGGGCTATCGCGGTGAGCGGTTCAAGGCGTGGAAGCAGGACGTCAAGGGCAATAACGACCTGCTGAACCTCACTGCCGGCGAGGCGGTGCGCGATATCCATCTCGCCTATTTCCTGGCGGGCGCGGACATCGTCGAGACCAACACCTTCTCCGGCACCACCATCGCCATGGCCGATTACGGCATGGAGAGCCTCGTCTACGAGATCAATTTCGAGGGTGCCAAGCTCGCCAGGCAAGCCGCTGTTCTCGCGCAGCAGAAGGACGGTCGTCGGCGGTTCGTGGCCGGTGCCATCGGGCCAACCAACCGCACCGCGTCCATTTCCCCCGACGTGAACGACCCTGGCTTCCGCGCGACCTCGTTCGACGAGTTGGCCACCGCCTATGGTGAGCAGGCCGGCGCGCTGATCGATGGCGGCGCGGATTTGCTGCTGATCGAGACCATCTTCGACACGCTGAACGCCAAGGCGGCGGTGTTCGCCATCGAGCGGCTGTTCCAGGAGCGCGGCATCCGCCTGCCGGTGATGATCTCCGGCACCATCACCGACCTCTCGGGCCGCACCCTTTCCGGCCAGACGCCGCAGGCGTTCTGGAACTCGCTGAGCCACGCAAAGCCGTTCTCCATCGGCCTGAATTGCGCGCTCGGCGCCAAGGAGATGCGCGCCCATATCGACGAGCTGTCGCGCATCGCCGACACGCTGGTCTGCGCCTATCCCAATGCCGGCCTGCCGAACGAGTTCGGGCTCTATGACGAGAGCCCGGAGGCGATGGCGGAACTGGTCGGCGAGTTCGCCGCCTCCGGTCTCGTCAACATCGTCGGCGGCTGCTGCGGCACCACGCCGGACCATATCCGCGCGGTGGCGCAGGCGGTTGCCAAGCACAAGCCGCGCGTCATTCCCGAGATCGAGCCGATGTTGCGGCTGTCCGGCCTCGAGCCGTTCGAGCTGACGCCGATCATCCCGTTCGTCAACATCGGCGAGCGCACCAACGTCACCGGCTCCGCGCGCTTCCGCAAGCTGATCACCAATGGCGACTACACCGCCGCGCTGGCGGTGGCGCGCGATCAGGTCGAGAACGGCGCGCAGGTCATCGACATCAACATGGACGAAGGCCTGCTCGATTCCGAGAAGGCCATGGTCACCTTCCTCAACCTGCTCGCCGCCGAGCCGGACATCGCCCGCGTGCCGGTGATGATCGACATCGAGGCCGGCCTGAAGTGCATCCAGGGCAAGGGCATCGTCAATTCGATCTCGATGAAGGAGGGCGAGGACGCCTTCCGCCATTACGCCCGGCTGGTGCGGGCCTATGGTGCCGCCGTCGTCGTCATGGCGTTCGACGAGCAGGGCCAGGCCGACAGCTATGAGCGCAAGGTCGAGATCTGCACCCGGGCCTACCGCATCCTGGTGGACGAGGTCGGTTTCCCCCCAGAGGACATCATCTTCGATCCGAATATCTTCGCCGTGGCGACCGGCATCGAGGAGCACGCCGGCTATGGCGTCGCCTTCATCGATGCGGTGCGCACCATTCGCCAACAGCTGCCGCACGCCCATATCTCCGGCGGCGTCTCCAACCTGTCGTTCTCGTTTCGCGGCAATGAGACGGTGCGCGAGGCGATGCACGCCGTGTTCCTCTACCACGCCATCTCGGCGGGTATGGATATGGGCATCGTCAATGCCGGCCAGCTCGCGCCCTATAGCGAGATCGAGCCGGAACTGCGGGAAGCCTGCGAGGACGTGGTGCTCAACCGTCGCGACGACGCGACCGAGCGCCTGCTGACCATTGCCGAGCGGTTCCGTGGCGGTGGACGCGAGAAGAAGGAGGCCGATCTCACCTGGCGCACCTGGGATGTCGAGAAGCGCATCGCCCATTCGCTGGTGAACGGCATCACCGATACCGAAGAGGCGCGCCTTTCCGTCGCTCGGCCGCTGCACGTCATCGAAGGCCCGCTGATGAGCGGCATGAACATCGTCGGCGACCTGTTCGGCGCGGGAAAAATGTTTCTGCCGCAGGTGGTGAAGTCGGCCCGCGTGATGAAGCAGGCGGTCGCCTATCTCATGCCCTTCATGGAGCAGGAGAAGGTCGATCTCGGCATCACCGAATCCTCGTCGGCCGGCAAGATCCTCATGGCGACGGTGAAGGGCGACGTGCACGACATCGGCAAGAACATCGTCGGCGTCGTGCTCCAGTGCAACAATTACGAAGTGATCGACCTCGGCGTCATGGTGCCGGCCGCCAAGATTCTCGAAGTGGCCAAGGCCCAGAAGGTCGATGTCATCGGCCTCTCCGGCCTCATCACCCCGTCGCTCGACGAGATGGTCCACGTCGCCTCCGAGATGGAGCGCGAGGGCTTCCATGTGCCGTTGCTGATCGGCGGGGCGACGACCTCGCGCGTCCACACGGCGGTGAAGATTGCCCCGCAATATGTGCGCGGGCAGGCGGTCTATGTCACCGACGCCAGCCGGGCGGTGGGCGTGGTCTCGAACCTGCTCAACGACAACACCAAGGCGGACTATGTCGCCGAGCTGCGCGCCGAATATGCGCGGGTTGCCGACGCCCATGCCAAGTCGGATCGCAACAAGGTTCGGGTGAAGCTGGCGGATGCGCGGGCCAACCAGCTTGAGCTGGACTTCACCGGCTACAAGGCGCCGGTGCCGACCTTCCTCGGCACAAAGGTGTTCGAGGATTACGACCTCGCCGAGCTGGTGCCCTATATCGACTGGACGCCATTCTTCCAGTCCTGGGAACTGACCGGGCAATACCCCCGCATCCTCGACGACGAGAAGGTGGGTGTCGCGGCACGTGCGCTGTATGATGACGCAAGGCGCATGCTCGACCAGATCGTCAACGAGAAATGGCTCACGGCCAAGGCGGTCGTCGGGTTCTGGCCGGCCAATGCGGTGGGCGACGATATCGCGCTCTACAGCGACGAGAGCCGCACAACGCCGCTCGCCATGCTCCACACGCTGCGCCAGCAAATGGCAAAGCGGGAGGGGCGCGCCAACCTCGCGCTGAGCGATTTCATCGCGCCGTCATCCAGCGGCGTGCCGGATTATGTCGGCGGATTCTGCGTCTCGACCGGCTTTGGCGAGCATGAGCGCTCGGAGGCCTTCAAGACGGCCAATGACGACTATTCCGCGATTCTTCTCAAGGCCTTGGCGGATCGTCTTGCAGAAGCACTCGCAGAGCGGATGCATCAGCGGGTGCGCAAGGAGTTCTGGGCTTATGCACCGGATGAAGTACTTAATAATGAGAATCTGATTCAAGAAACCTATCGCGGCATTCGTCCGGCCCCGGGTTACCCTGCGCAACCTGACCATACGGAAAAGGCGACTCTTTTCAGCATATTGGACGCAACTGCTAAGATTGGCGTTGAGTTGACCGAGAGCTTCGCCATGTGGCCGGGGGCGGCGGTGTCGGGGCTCTATTTCGCTCATCCCGATGCCGCGTACTTCGGCGTGGGCCGCATCGAGCGCGATCAGGTCGAGGACTATGCCAGGCGCAAGGCAATGAGCATCGAGGACGCCGAGCGCTGGCTTGCCCCGGTGCTGAACTACAATCCGGTCGCCGCAAAATCCGTTGCTGCCGAGTAGAAGATGGGCTGGCTTGGCGAGGATCTCGACCATACCCTGGCATGGGGGCTCGTTGCGCTCCTCATCTGGGCGGTGCTGGCCTATGTCCTAATTCCCCGCGCGTGGACGCACCATGAGCGCCAGCGCGGCCTCGCCTCCATGCCCATGGTCAGCAAGACCAAGCAGGGCATTCCGGGCGATCCGATCAATGTCGGTCTGGTCGGCTCGAAGGCCGATGTGGTGCGCGCCATGTACGCTGCCGGCTGGCGCGCGGCCGACCCCATCACGCTGAAATCGAGCATCGACATTGTCGGCTCGGTGCTGCTGCGCAAGCCCTATGAGCAGGCCCCGGTGAGCCCGCTCTATTATGATGGCCGGGTCGAGGACCTCGCCTTCGAGAAGGAGCTCGGCCGCAGTGCCGACAAGCGCGACCATGTCCGGCTGTGGCAGGTTCTGGACAAGGGCGACGAGGGCCGGCCGGTGTGGATCGGCTCGGCGACCTATGATCGCGGCGTTGGCCTCAGCCACTATACCGGCGCGGTGACCCACCATATCGGGCCGGATGTCGATTCGGTGCGAGACGCCCTGACGGAGGATTTGAAGACCGCGCGCGTGGTGCAAGCGGTCTATCAGGTCACTGGCCTCGGGCCGACGCTATGGGGCCGCAATGGTGGCGGCGATCCCTATTACACCAATGGCGAAGTGTGGATCACGCGGCTGATGCCGGACGGCCAGGTCAATTCGGAGCCGGCCACGATCATCTCGCCACCGCCGCTGGTGGCGGCAAAGAACGCGATCTGGCAGAGCGTCGCCGGCCTTGTGGGCGGGCAGTAGCGGCGCCGGCCTCAGAACATGCCGAGGACGACAGCTCCGACAACGAAGAAGGCGGCGCAAATCGCCAGCCTGTCGAGCTTGAGCACGATCTTCGGCATGGTCGCCTCCGCAGCCCTCAACATGACATGAGCGTAACAGAGCGTGAGGCGAAGGCGAAACACATGAGGGCCGCCGGCTGGCGTCCCTTTTGGGCGCCCTTTGCTCAAGCGGCTGGCGGTGCTTTGCGAATCCGTCACAAGGGCCGCGAAGAAAGCTGTGGAGTAGCGTTCGCCGTCACGCGTCCGTCACGGCCCGCTCGATAAAACGCGCCAGATTGAGCGTCGCCTTGTCCCGCGCGAAGCGTCCGACCACCTGCACGCCGACCGGCAGGCCGGAGGCGCCATGGAGCCCCGCGACGCTGACGCAGGGCGTGCCCACCAGCGTCCATAGCCGGTTGAATACGTGAGTGCCGGTGGAGCCAAGGCCGGCGGGAGCCTCGCCGGTGGCGGAGAAGGTCAGCGCGCCGTCGAATCCGCTGAGCGCATCTGCCAGCGCATTGCGGGCGCGGCGCGCGGTTCGGCGGGCGGCGTCATAATGCTCCGGCGCGATCTGCATCGCCTCGCCGAGATAGTCGCGGAGCGTGTCGGAAAGCTGGTCGCGATTGCGGTCCCACTCGTCAGCGAAGGCAAGAGCGGCCTCAAACCCCTGGATGACGGCGTGGGCGTCGTTGGCGGCTTCCACCTCGGCCGGCAGGTCCAGCACGGTGACGCGCGCGCCGCGCCGCTCGGCGGCACGCACGGCGGTCTCCAATGCGTTGTGGGAATCCTCGGTCGCCTCGCTAGCGCGGGCGGTCTTCACCATCGCGATGTTCGGGGCCTCGGGGGGAACATCGATCGCGAGATCGCGGCCGGTGATCGCCCCCGCCGCGAAGGCGACATCGGCGACATGGGCGCCGAAGAAGCCGATGGTGTCGAGCGACCAGGAGAACACCTTCAGCCCGAGCACCGGCACCAGCTTGAAGGACGGCTTGTAGCCGGTGACGCCGCAGAACGAGGCGGGGCGGATGACCGAGCCGCCGGTCTGGGTGCCGAGTGCGATGGGCAGCATGCCGGCCGCTACCGCCGCGGCCGAGCCGGCGGATGAGCCTCCCGGCGTGTGCGAGGTACGACGCGGGTTGCGGGTCGGAGCCGGCTGCATGAAGGCGAATTCGGTGGTCGCGGTCTTGCCCGCGATCAGTCCGCCCGCGCGTGCCGCCATCCGCACCACGGTAGCATCCGTCGCGGGGCGATAGCCGGCATAGAGCTTTGATCCACGCTCGGTGGCGAAGTCGCGGGTGTCGAGCACATCCTTGACGCCGACTGGCAGTCCGGCGAGCGGCATATCCTTCAGCCCCGGCGCCGCTGCGTTTGCGATCAACGCGTCCAGATCGACCGCGGCGAACGCACGTATCTCGTCCTCCTGCGCGCGGATCGCCTCGGCGCAGAGGGTGGCGACGTCAGTTGGGCTCAGGCGGCCGGCCCGGATCGCCTGGGCGAGGGCGGAGGCGGAAAGCATCTCTGTCATGGGGAAGGCCTGTCGCATGCGGGAGGCTGCCGGGCAAGCCTCACAATGAAGCGCGCACGACTCATGAGCCAACATTATGGATTAGCTCACGCAATTTCGTTTGAGCGCTTGCATCGGGGGCGCTAAGCGCGGATCGTTCCTCTCAGGGGTCGGGCGCGTATTCATGAACATATTGTCGATTCAGTCCTGGGTTGCCTACGGTCATGTCGGCAACGCTTCCGCCATGTTCCCGATGCAGCGCCTCGGGCACGAGGTGTGGGGCATCCACACCGTGCAGTTCTCCAACCACACTGGCTATGGCGCCTGGCGCGGCGAGGTGTTCGGGGCGGAGCTGATCCGCGAGCTGGTCGGAGGTCTGGAAGACCGCAATGCGCTGCCGCGCTGCGACGGCGTTCTCTCCGGCTATATGGGTGCCGCCGAGATCGGCGATGCCATTCTCGACACCGTCGGCCGGGTGAAGGCGGCAAACCGCGACGCGCATTATTGCTGCGACCCGGTCATCGGTGATGTCGGGCGCGGCGTGTTCGTGCGCCCCGGCATTCCCGAATTCATGCGCGACCGCGCAGTGCCGGCCGCCGACCTCATCACGCCCAACCAGTTCGAGCTGGATTTCCTGTCCGGGCGCACGTCCACGACCTTGGCCGATGCGCAGGCGGCGTGCGATGCCGTGCACGCCACCGGCCCGCGCGTCATCCTCGTCACCAGCCTGCACACCGAGGACACGCCGGCCGATTCCATCGACCTGCTGGCCTCCGGTCCGGACGGGCGCTTCCTCGTGCGCACCCCCAAGCTCGACATTTCGGTGAACGGGGCAGGCGACGCCATTGCGGCGCTGTTCTTCGTGCACTGGAAGAGCACGCACTCGACCGCCGAGGCGCTCTCCAAGGCCGCGTCCTCGGCCTATGGATTGCTTGCCCGTACCGCTGCCGCCGGATCGCGCGAAATTCTTACCGTCGCGGCCCAGGACGAATTCGTCACGCCTTCCCGCATTTTCACTCCGGAGAAGCTCTGACCGCCATGGCCCGCCAATTCGTAGTTCTCGACGTCTTCACCGATCGTGCCCTGTCGGGCAATCCGCTGGCCGTCGTTCTGGATGCGGACGGGCTGGACGGCAACCAGATGCAGGCCATCGCGCGGGAGTTCAATCTCTCGGAGACGGTCTTCGTCACCAAGCCGCTGGACGAGGATAATCGCGCCCGGCTGCGGATTTTCACCATCAATCACGAACTGCCCTTTGCCGGACACCCCACGGTGGGAGCGGCGGTGCTGCTCGCCATCCGCGACGGCGTGGAGACCAGCACCGACTTTGTGCTGGAGGAGGGCGTCGGCCCGGTCTCCTGCCACGTCAACGTCAAGGGCGAGCGCTTCGGCAACGCCACCTTCTCGGTGCCGCGCATTCCCGAAATGCTCGAGGACGAGGGCATCATCAGCGTCGAGGCCTGTGCGCAGGCTCTCGGCCTCGACAAATGGGACATTGGCTTCGACGACTACACCCCGGTTGTCGCCTCGGCCGGCGTGCCGTTCGTGTGCGTGCCGCTGGCCTCGCGCTCGGCGCTGGCGCGCATCAGCCCGAGTGCCGGCAAGCTGATCGGCACCTTCGGCGGCGAGGCGGACTCGGTCTATGTGTTCTGTCGCGATGAAGACGGTGAAGGCGACTTCCGCGCCCGCATGTTCGCGGCGAATATGGGCATCGACGAAGACCCCGCGACCGGCTCGGCGGCGGCCTCATTGGCCGCCGTGCTGATGGCCGGGGAGAAGCCGGGCGCCGGCTTCCACGCCTATGACATCCTGCAAGGCGTCGAGATGGGCCGGCCGAGCCTGGTGCGGCTCGGGCTGGAAGTCTCCGGCGGCGCGCTCACCGGCGTCACCATCGGCGGTGGCGCCATCATCGTCACCGAGGGCGTGATCCATGTGTAACGTTTGCATGTGTGATGCCGGCTGATGCCGACTATCGTGCCGCTGGACCGTCTCGACCTCAGGGTCGATCCAGCGCCATGGGAACTGGCCGCGCGCAGCCGTGTGGCCATCGACGCGCATTTCGCTGAGCTGCAGCGCGGCAATCCCGCTATATGGAACGGCCGCATTCTGCTGCTGGCCTCGCACCGGGTGGAAGATCGCACCCTCATCGGCCGCTACAAGGAAACCGACTTCGCCTCCATGATGTGGTGGCGTGATAACGGGTATCCCGACCCCGACATTCGCAACGCCTTTGCCATGGGCGCGCTGCGCGGGGCGGATAGCGGGTTCGTCCTTTGCCGCATGGCGGACTGGACCGCCAATGCCGGGCGCATCTATTTCGCCGCCGGCACGCCGGACCTGTCCGACATCACCCCTGATGGCGTGGTCGATCTGGAAGGCAGCGTGCTGCGCGAACTGAACGAGGAGACCGGCCTCGCACTCTCCGACATCATCGTGGCACCTAGCTGGACAGGCGTGTTCAATGGCCCGCGCATCGCGTTGATGCGCTCGCTGGTGGCGCATGCGAGCAGCGAGGAGATCGCCGCCCGCATCAACGCCTTCGCCGCCGTGCAGGAGCGCCCGGAGATCACGGAGGCCGTCGTCGTGCGGGGGCCGGACGAGCTGACGGAGGCGATGCCCGACTTTATCCGTGCGTATCTCACTTATGTCTGGGAAGCTGGTTGAGGAGGCGGATGACATTTCGGACCAAACAGTTCGAAAATGGCACGCCGCTCGCATGAGCCATGGCTTAACGGGGCTCGCGATCACGCGGCCCGCTGTCTTTGTCCGGGAGGAATGAAAATGGTGGTCAAGTCGTCTGGGTCCCTGCCGCTTTTTTCGTCAGGAGTCATCGATCGGCGGCAATTGCTGGCGCTGGGCGCGGGCGCCCTCGCGCTTACCGCGTTCGGCAGCGATGTGTTCGCGGCCGGCAAGGCCAAGCCGATAAAGGTTGCCGCCATCTATACCGTGCCGGTCGAGCAGCAATGGGTGTCGCGCATCCACAAGGCGCTGAAGGCCGCCGAGGCGCGCGGCGACATCACCTATAAATTCTCCGAGAACGTCGCCAACACCGATTATGAGCGCGTGATGCGCCAGTATTCGCAGGAAGGCGCGGACCTCGTGGTCGGCGAAATCTTCGCGGTCGAGCGTCCCGCCCGCAAGGTCGCGGCGGATTATCCCGGCACCGCCTACCTGATGGGCTCGTCCTTCGGGCCGACCAAGCCAAACCTCTCCGTGTTCGACAACTTCATCCATGAGCCGTCCTTCCTCACCGGCATGGTCGCCGGCAAGACCACCAAGTCGAACATCATCGGCCTGGTGGGCGGCTATGCCATCCCGGAAGTGAACCGCCTGATGCAGGCCTTCATGGAGGGCGCGCGCTCGGTGAACCCGAACGTCAAGTTCATCGTGACATTCATCAATAGCTGGTACGACCCGCCGAAGGCCAAGGAAGCCGCGTTCGCCCAGATCGACAAGGGCGCGGACATTCTCTACGCCGAGCGCTTCGGCGTGTCGGACGCGGCCAAGGAGCGCGGCGTCAAGGCCATCGGCAACGTCATCGACACCTCGGAGCAGTATCCCGGCACGGTGATCGCCTCGGCGCTGTGGCACATGGAGCCGACCGTCGACCGCGCCATCAAGGCGGTGATGGAAGGCACCTTCACGGCCGAGGATTACGGTCCGTTCAGCTACATGGCCCATGGCGGCGCCAGCATCGCCCCGCTCGATCCCAAGGTCGTGCCGCCGGAGGTCATCGAGCGCGAGAAGGAAATCCGCGACGGCATGTTCCGCGTCAACGTCAACGACGCCGAGCCGAAGTCGAGCATGTAAGGTATCGATCCACGCCGTCATCCCCGGGCTTGTCCCGGGAATCCACGACCTTGGCCGATAAAGCCATGTATGGCCGGGAACGAGCCCGGCCATGACGGATAGGTTCCGGTGGACCCCATGAACCACACTGCGCCCGCCGGTCATCCGGAAGAAACCCGCCCGCTCGTCCTGTCGCTGAACAACATCACCAAGCGCTTCGGAGCGCTGACGGCGAACGACGCCATCGATCTCGACGTTCACGCCGGCGAGATCGTCGCGCTGCTGGGCGAGAACGGCGCGGGCAAGACCACGCTGATGAGCATCCTGTTCGGCCACTATGTCGCCGACGAGGGCACCGTGCACATTGCCGACCCGTCCGGCCAGATGGTGCATCTGCCCGGCGGCTCGGCAGAGGCGGCGCTCCGTGCCGGCATCGGCATGGTGCACCAGCATTTCGCGCTGGCGGAGAACCTCACCGGCTTCGAGAACATCGTGCTCGGCACCGTCTCGCTGTGGAGCTTCGGATTTGGGCGCGGCGAAGCGCGGGCCAAGATCGAGCGGCTGATCGCGGAATCCGGCTTGGCGGCCGATCTCGACGTGCCGGTCGGGCGGCTCTCGGTCGGCGAGCAGCAGCGCATCGAGATATTGAAGGCGCTCTATCGCGACGTGCGGGTGCTGATCCTCGACGAGCCGACCGCCGTGCTGACCCCGCAGGAGGCCGACGGCCTGTTCGCCACGGTGCGCAAGCTCGCGGCCAAGGGGCTGGCGGTGATCTTCATCAGCCACAAATTGCACGAGGTGCTGGTGCTGTGCGAGCGTGTCGTGGTGCTGCGCGGCGGCGCCAAGGTGGCGGATCGCCCGACCGTTGGTGCCGACCGCGCCCTGCTCGCCGAACTCATGGTCGGCCGTGCCATCCCGCCGCGCGAGCGGGTGCCGTCAATGCCGGGAGTGCCCGTGCTGAGCCTGCGCGATGTCGATGTCGGCAATCCCGGCCAGCGCGACCGTCTGGAGGGTGCCAATCTTAACGTGCGGGCCGGCGAGATCGTCGGCATCGCCGGCGTCTCCGGCAA
>LNAP01005192.1_pt1 | contig 21253 bp, 13 predicted proteins | sample 602601 | NCBI WGS metagenome assembly LNAP01 (sample SAMN02440304, study PRJNA202911) | soil metagenome | biome: Subtropical and temperate rainforests or woodlands; isolation source: soil samples (1 kg each in a 20% v/v slurry with milli Q water) were... ...
ATCGAAACCAAAGGTGGCAACCACAAGACTCTGAAAGAGTGGAAAGCCAAGTGGGGCGGTGACGTGGTTGAAGGCTGGGCTACCCTGCTGGGCTAAGCCACAACGCTTTTCGCTGCAAAAAAAGAACGCCAGCAAACGCTGGCGTTTTTTTATGCCCGGCATTCAGTGCCGGGCATTTCAGTTTCAAAGATTCAAACGTTTGCGCAATGCCTGGACATAATTGCTCCACTCGTTGAGCACCTCTTGCTGGAATGGCGTCGCCGTAATGTTCAAGTGGGCTGCGGCCTCTGCAAAAGTTTCCAGCGTATTGGGCGCTCCCCACTCAGGATCTGACAAACGTTGCTGACAGAATATTCGCCAACGTTCTTGCTCTTCGAAACTCAACGTGTCGGGAAAGTTACGTGCTCGATATCGAAACAATAATTCGGGTAAACGTTCATCATCGAAAGGCCATTGTACCTTTGCTAATTGCGCCGGGTCAGCTGCCCGGACTTGCTCACAAAGGCGCCGATCCCGATCACCAATAAAACCATCGTATAACTGTTGCTCGGGGTCTTTGCTCTGGGTGAAATCCTCGCTGGCATAAATGGCCTGAACTTTATCTCGCCAAACTTGCTGTGCGTCACTTAGCCGCAGCGTGCGCTCCTGATATAACGCCATGTCCAGCCCCAGGCGTTGCTGATCAACGGGACGAAGTACCGACAGGGGCGCGACCACCGGGCATTTGTTGATGTGGATAAGCTTGAGCGGCACCGGCAACTCGCCCTCGGCCAGATCATCGCGACGGGTATACAGGCGCTGGCGCAAGGCGTCAGCATCCAGATCAAGCAAGCCCTGGGGATCCAGGTGCAAGTCGCAGACAATCAACGCGTTCTTGTTGCGCGGGTGCCAGGCCAGCGGCAGCACCACGCCGACGTAACTGCGTGCCGCCGAAAAGCGCCCGGAAATGTGCACCATCGGCTGCAACAGCCGAATCTGATCCATCACTTTTTGTTTACCGCGCAACTGAAACAGCCAGTCGTACAGCTTCGGTTGTTTTTCTCGAATCAGACGCGCCAGCGCAATGGTCGCTCGAACGTCCGACAGCGCTTCGTGAGCATTGCCGTGATCGATGCCATTGGCGGCGGTCAGGCGTTCGAGTTTGAGCGTTACCCGCCCCTCGTCATCCTTGGGCCAGACGAGGCCATCCGGACGCAAGGCATAGGCGGCGCGCACCACGTCGATCAAATCCCAACGACTGTTACCGCCCTGCCACTCGCGCGCGTACGGGTCGAAAAAATTGCGATACAGGCTGTAACGAGTCATCTCGTCGTCGAAGCGCAAGGTGTTGTAACCCGCGCCACACGTGCCCGGCGCCGCCAGTTGGGCATGCACCCGGGTCATGAAATCCGCTTCGCTCAAACCGTGCCCGGCCAATTGGCCCGGTGTGATGCCAGTGATCGCGCAAGCCGCCGGATGCGGCAGGATGTCCTCGCTGGGCTGGCAGTAAAGATTGACCGGCTCGTCGATGACATTGAGATCGAAGTCAGTGCGAAGGCCCGCCACTTGCAGCGGACGGTCGCAACGGGGGTTGATGCCGGTGGTTTCATAGTCGTACCAGAAGATCGAGGTCACGGGCTATTCCTGAACTGAAGATCGGCGAAGTCTAGGCGTTTGCATCCCGCCCCGGCCAGTGATCTTGCATTCAATCACCTCTCGCCACGCACCGTGCAATACATAGTTATGTCGTTTTCCCCCAAGAGGCTGCTAGCATCGGCCGGACAGAGAATCCCGATCAGGCCACATCATCAGGTTGCCCATGCTCGAGACCGCAGCACTGCCAAGGAAAGCGACGCTGTCCCCGCCACTGGATACGCGGTATCAGGTTGAAACGCCGGAAGGCATCGACTTGCCACTGCGCCCGGCCGGGTTGATGGTGCGTGCGCTGGCGTTCTCCATCGATCTCGGACTGCGCGGCTTGATCCTGGGCCTGCTGTTCATTGTCCTCGCGTTCCTGGGAAAACTTGGCGCCGGGCTGGGCTCGATCCTGCTGTTCGGGGTGAGCTGGTGGTACATGGTGCTGTTCGAGGTGCTCAATCACGGGCGCTCGCCGGGCAAGCAATGGATGGGCCTGCGGGTGGTGCAGGACGATGGCACGCCGATCGGCTGGTCCGCATCGTTGTTGCGCAACCTGCTGCGCTTTGTCGACCTGTTGCCGTTCGGCTATTTCCTCGGCGCCATCAGTTGCCTGCAACACCCCAGCTTCAAACGCCTCGGCGACCTGGCCGCCGGTACGCTGGTGATCTACCGCGAGCAGCCGCTCACCCGACCGCAACTGCCGGACGCCGAGCCGCGGCGTCCGCCGTTTGCCCTGACGCTGCCCGAACAACGCGCCATCCTCGGGTTTGCAGAACGCCAGGGCGAACTCTCCGAAGCGCGGGTCACGGAACTCGCTTCCATCCTCGCGCAACCGTTGAAGGTTTCAGCACCACGCGCCGCGGCGGAACTCAACGGCATCGCCCGCGGCTTGTTGGGCCCCGCATGAAGCAAAGTCTTTTCGAGAATCGCCACAAGGCTGAATGGGCGCAATTTTCCCTCCTGCTCGACAGGCTGGAGCGGAACAAGGACACCACACGGATCGCCAGTTTTCCGAAAGACTATCGGAGGCTCTGCCAGCATCTGGCTCTGGCCCAGGAACGCGGCTACAGCAGTTTTCTGATCGACTCGTTGCAGCAACAGGTGCTGCGCGGGCACCAACAGCTTTATCAGCATCGCAGCCGACTGGGTGCCAACGCGCTGGGTTTCATCCTGGCGGACTTCCCGCGACTGGTACGTGAGCAGTGGCGTTTCGTGCTCGCCGCCAGCCTGATGTTTTTTGGCAGCCTGATCGGCTTTGCCGTGCTGGTGTATCTGTTCCCGGACCTGGTCTACAACCTGATCCCGGCCGAACAGGTCAGTGAAATGCAAGGCATGTACGACCCTGTCGCCGGCCACCTTGGACGCTCGGCGGAACGGGCGGCCAGTGAAGACTGGGTGATGTTCGGTTTCTACATCATGCACAACATCGGCATTGCCTTTCAGACCTTCGCCAGCGGTTTGCTGTTTGGCCTGGGCAGCGCGTTTTTCCTGTTCTTCAACGGTTTGATGATCGGCGCGGTGGCCGGGCATCTGACTCAGATCGGCTACGGACAAACCTTCTGGTCCTTCGTGATCGGCCACGGTGCCTTCGAACTCAGCGCCATTGCCCTGGCAGGTGCCGCCGGCCTGCAACTGGGCTGGGCCTTGATTGCACCGGGACGACTGCCGCGCGCCGAAGCCCTGCGCGTGGCGGCGCGCAAAAGTGTGCTGCTGATCTGCGGGGTCATGCTGTTTCTGTTGATCGCGGCCTTTATCGAAGCCTACTGGTCGTCGATGACCGGGCCAGCACCGATGACCAAATATCTGGTCGGCGCGTCGCTGTGGTTTTTGGTAGCGATGTACCTGCTGTTTGCTGGACGGACCCGCCATGCGCCTGAGTGACGCGACCGTGGTGATCCGCCCTCGAACCACCTGGGAAGCCATGGACCTGGGCGTGCTGCTGAGCCAGCGGCACCGACGCCTGCTGATGGCCAGCTGGGCCATCATGACCCTGCCGGTTTTCGCCCTGCTCACCTTGCTGCTGTGGGATTCTCCCTCACTCGTCGCGTTTATCTTCTGGTGGCTGAAACCGGCGTTTGAACGTCTGCCGCTGCACATACTCTCCAAAGCGATCTTCGGTGAAACGCCCACGCTGAAACAGGCGTTGCGCCAGTGGCCACGCCTGCTCAAGCCGCAACTGCTGGCCAGCCTGACCTGGCGACGCTTGAGCCTGAGTCGCAGTTTCCTGTTGCCGGTGGTGCAACTCGAAGGCCTGAGCGGTCAGGCACGACAACAGCGCTTGCAAGTGCTGTTGCAACGCGACGGCGGTGCAGCGCGGTGGCTGACGATCATCGGCGTACATCTGGAAAGTGCGCTGTGGATCGGCCTGATGGTGCTGTTCTACCTGCTCCTGCCGCCACAAGTCGAACTCGACTGGAGCTGGCAGACCTTGCTGTCCGCCGCCACACAGGACTGGCGCTGGCTGGAGCACCTGACGAATGCGTTTTACGTGATGGTGCTGGTGGTGTGGGAACCGATCTACGTGGCCTGCGGGTTCAGTCTTTACCTGAACCGGCGCACGGTGCTGGAGGCCTGGGACATCGAGCTGGTATTCCGCCGCCTGCGCCAACGGGTGAGCGGTGCCGCCCTCACGCTACTGCTGGCAGCATTTCTATTGATGCCAACCGGGCAAAACCTCTGGGCCGCCGAACCGGCCATTGCTCCCGACAGTCCGCGTCTGCTGGGCCAGCCACTGACCAGCCAGGCGTCCCGGGACAGCATCAAGGCGATCCTCGATCAGCCACCGTTCAAGAACAAGGAAACCGTCACGCGCTATCGTTTTGGCGAGGACAAGCCATCCGCCGAAAACCCTGACGATGGCAAAGCCCCTGAATGGCTGAAGACCCTGTTCAAGTTGCTGGACAACCAGCGCTTCGGTGCGTTGGCGACCTTGATTGAAGTGCTGCTCTGGGGCGCCGTCATCGGCGCGATCGGTTTATTGATCTGGCGTTACCGGGCATGGTTGCAGGCCTTCGTCAGTCGCCGACCGGCGTTGAAGGGCAAAGTCACGCGGCCGTTACCGCAGCAGGCATTCGGCCTGGACCTGAGCCGCGAAACCCTGCCCGCAGACATTGCTGCCAGCGCCGAAAGCCTCTGGCAATCCAGCCCTCGCGAGGCGCTCGGCTTGCTGTATCGCGCGCTGCTCAGTCATTTGCTGCACGATTACAACATGGCGCTGAAACCTGCCGACACCGAGGGCCAGGTGCTGGAGCGTGTCGAACAACTGCAACAGCCCGCCCTGTTGGCCTTCAGCAAAAACCTGACCGGGCACTGGCAAAACATGGCCTATGGGCATCGCCTGCCACCGGCACATTTACAACAGGAACTGTGTGACGGCTGGCGGACCTTGTTCGGTCCGGGGGCTACGCATTGAACCGCCGATTGTGGCTCGCCGCCGGCGTATTCATCGCCGTGCTGCTGGGCGCGTTGAGTCTTTATCTGTACGCCAGGGCGACGCCCTATCAGGCAGATATCGATCACGGCCCTTCACCCGAAGCCCAGGCCAACCCTTATCTGGCCGCCGAACATTTCCTGCGCCAACAGGGCCTGACCGTCAGCCACGCCAACAGCCTCGATCTCCTGCCCACGCTGGAGCCCCGGCAACGCAGCCTGTTGTTGCTCGGCGACCGCTCCGGCATGACCCCGCGCCAGATCGATCAAGTGCTGAACTGGACCCGCGCCGGTGGCCGTCTTCTATTCATCGCCGAGTCGTTGTGGGATGAAAAACTGGGCCAGAGCAATGACCTGTTGCTCGACCGGGTCCAGCTGCACCAGTCATTGAGCAAAGACCTGAAGGACCCGCCGCCCGACACCGGCAAGGACCCCTACCCCAAACTGACCAAGCTGTACCTCGAGGACGAAGACGCGCCAGCCTATGCCACCTTCGATACCGCGTTCCATCTCGAAGACCCGAAAAATCTCGCCCAAGCCTGGGCCAACAGCGGCAAGGCCACGCACATGATGCAGCTGAACCACGGGCTCGGTTCGATCATCGTGGTCACCGATGCCGACCTGTGGAAAACCCCGGCCATCGACCGGTACGACAACGCCTGGCTGCTCTGGTACCTGACCGCGGACACGAAGGTGACCCTGCTGTTCAACACCGATCACGACAGCCTGCTGGCGTTGTTGTTGCGTTACTTCCCCCAGGCGCTGGTGGCCCTCATCGCCCTGATCGGCCTGTGTCTGTGGCATGTCGGCGTGCGCCACGGCCCGTTGATCGAACCCGCCCCGAGCGCTCGCCGGCAACTCCACGAACACTTGCGAGCCAGCGCCTATTTCATGTGGCGCCGCACCGGCCAAGCCAGCCTGTTGCAAGCCTTGCAGCAGGACATCCTGCGCCGGATGCGGCGCCGTCATCCCGGTTTTGAACAACTCGGCGTCGCCGAACAATGGCTGGTGCTCGCACGCCTGACCGGTCAACCCACACGCGCTATCAGCCAGGCCATGAGCCCGCGACCGAAGCAACGGCTGTCCAGCGTTGAATTCAGCCGTCAGGTCGCCCACCTGCAAACCTTGAGGAACGCCTTATGAGTGAACAGATCGAGCCCGGCGCACCGAGCCATGCCGCGCAGCAACGCCAGCGCGCCAGTCAGTTGGCCCAAGCGGTAAGAGCGGAGCTGCAAAAAGCCCACGGTGATCGACGATGTACTCACCGCGCTGATTGCCGGCGGCCACGTGCTGCTCGAAGGTGTGCCGGGGCTGGGCAAGACCTTGTTGGTGCGCGCCCTCGCCCGCTGCTTCGGCGGCGAATTCGCGCGTATCCAGTTCACCCCGGACCTGATGCCCAGCGACGTCACCGGGCACGCGGTGTACGACCTGCAGACCGAGCAATTCAAACTGCGCAAAGGTCCGTTGTTTACCAACCTGCTGCTCGCCGACGAGATCAACCGCGCCCCGGCGAAAACCCAGGCCGCATTGCTCGAAGCCATGCAGGAACGGCAAGTCACCCTCGAAGGCCGGGCCCTGCCCATCGTGCAGCCGTTCATGGTGCTCGCCACGCAAAACCCCATCGAACAGGAAGGCACGTATCCCCTGCCCGAAGCCGAGCTGGACCGCTTCATGCTCAAAGTGCGCATGGACTACCCCGACGCCGATCAGGAGTTGGACATGGTGCGCCAGGTCAGCCGCTCGACCCGGGCCGACATGCTCGACGTGCAACCGCTGCGCACTGTGTTGCAAGCCAAGGACGTGCTGGCCCTGCAGCGCATCGCCAGCGATCTGCCGCTGGACGACCAGGTTCTCGATTACGCCGTACGCCTCGCGCGCACGACCCGCAGTTGGCCCGGCCTGACCTTCGGCGCCGGGCCTCGGGCCTCCATTGCGCTGGTGCGCTGCGCTCGGGCGCGCGCCTTGCTGCGTGGCGGCGAATTCGTGATTCCGGACGACATCAAGGGCTGCGCGCTGGCGGTGCTGCGCCATCGCGTACGCATCGCACCGGAGCTGGATATCGAAGGGCTGGAGGTCGATCACGTGCTACAGCAATTGCTCGATCAAGTACCGGCGCCGCGCTTGTGATCACATCTCTGTCACACACACACCCTGTGGCGAGGGAGCTCGCTCCCGCTCGTCTGCGCAGCAGTCGTAAACCCGGCGGTTACGATGTGCCTGACAAACCACGTCGACTGATTTTGGGGCTGCTGCGCAACCCAGCGGGAGCAGGCTCCCTCGCCACAAAAAGAACTCCGGCGACAAAAGGTGTGCGCAGATGAAACCTTCGCGTCTGCTGCTGATCTGGCTGGCACTGCTGCTGGCCATTGGCATCGTGCTCGGTACATTGCGGGCGCTGGACATCGCCGTTTCATCCACGCTGTTGTCGATCAACTGGGGGTTGCTGCTGGCGCTGCTGGCCCTGGCAATACTCGATGCTGTACGCCTCAAACGCCTGCCCTCGCCCCGGATAACAAGACAAATGCCCGGCAGCCTGGCACTCGGCCGCTGGAGGGAAGTGCGACTGGAGGTTGAACACGACTGTCCCCAGCCACTGACTATCCGGATTTTTGACCACGTACCCGACGGCCTGAGCTTCGAAAACCTGCCCTTGTCGCTCGAACTTCAACCCGGCCAGCACAGCCAGGTCGGCTATCGCCTGCGTCCGCTCAAACGCGGCCACTTCACCTTCGAACACTGCGAAATCAACCTGCCGAGCCCCTTGGGCCTATGGTCCGGCAAACGTCTGCCAAAGGTGTCCGACCACACCCGCGTGTACCCCGACTTCGCCCGCCTTTACGGCGGCCAACTGTTGGCTGTGGACAACTGGCTCAGCCAGCTCGGCGTGCGCCAGCGGCAGCGACGCGGCCTGGGCCTGGAGTTTCATCAGCTACGGGAATTTCGCGAAGGCGACAGCTTGCGCCAGATCGACTGGAAAGCCACCGCTCGCCAACGCACACCGATTGCCCGGGAGTATCAGGACGAACGCGATCAGCAAATCATTTTCATGCTCGACTGCGGTCGACGCATGCGCAGCCACGATGGTGAATTGGCGCATTTCGATCACGCGCTTAACGCGTGCCTGTTGCTTAGTTACGTGGCGTTGCGTCAGGGGGATGCGGTGGGGCTCTGCACCTTCGCCAGCGATCAGCCACGTTATCTTGCGCCGGTGAAAGGCACTGGCCAACTCAACGTATTGCTCAACACGGTCTACGACCTGAACAGCACTCAACGCAGTGCGGACTATCAAGCGGCTGCAACTCAACTGCTGGCCCGACAAAAACGCCGGGCATTGGTGATTCTGGTCACAAATCTACGCGACGAAGACGATGAAGAACTCCTCACCGCCGTCAATCGGCTGAACAAGCAACATCGGGTACTTGTCGCCAGCCTGAGAGAAGACGTACTCGACAGCCTGCGCGAGTCCCCCGTGCAAACGTTGAACGAAGCGCTGACGTATTGCGGGACCGTGGATTATTTAAATGCGCGGGCCGAATGCCATGAGCGGTTGAACGCTCATGGCGTGCCGGTGGTGGATCTAGGCGCACAACTGGTAACGCACTATCTGAGCTGGAAGCGGGCCGGAAAACTATGACACCGCCGACGTGGAAAAAACGGCAGGTAGAATCTCTCGGCCATCCAATAACATCGACCTCAACTCCAAAGGATCCAGTCGCAGATCAAACTTGAAGTCCGTGACGTTGATACCTTCACGACTCCCTCCCGTGGCAGCGGTCACCACCAGATCGATCTTTTTATCCGTGGGTAATAGTCCTTCAAGTTCTATTGGCGGATAAGGTCTAAGTTCAGCCAATGGTGCAGGATCTGCCGTCCCTGAGTTGTCTTGTGATTTTCTGCTCATGAAAGCCTCGTCAAAAATGACGTCTCCGCTCTCTTTTTGTATCGTGACGTTGCTGGGTCTGGCGCCCAACCCCTCATAGCTGAACGAAAACCAATAGAGAGCCTTCTTATCGGGAGCAGGAGCTATCGGCAGATCGACACTGCAACGGGCAGTCGCCCCGTTGTTGAGTTGTAGATAAAACTTGCCCGTCACACTGTCCTCACGCACCAGATGTGAACCCTCGACAGTCCAGGTATCTTGCCACCCGGAGGAGAAGCCGCCGTGCTCAATCAAATTCCTTCCTTCGACCAACTCATTACTAGTCATGATGACCTCTCCTCTGTTGTCGTTAGTAACAGCTTCCACGTTCAAACATTTATCGACGATGAAACGGGTTGGTTTTGCGGTGGCAGCAATCGCACATTCGCACGGCTGCCTTTGAGCTTCTCGATCACGGCCTGGGTGTACGCTGTGTTACCGGCAAGCGCCAGGTAGCGGACACGAATGATGATGTCCGTCAGGCTGCTAGTGAGTGCCTGCTGCGTATGGTCTTTGCCCATCGGCAACTCGAGCTTCCATTTCGATACCGCGCCGGTACCTTCATAAGGCAGGTAACGTTCATCCTGCTGCATGTTCCCGCCGAGATCGTCCACGCCGCTGGACACGGCTATTTGTTGGCTGTTACGCAGATTGAGCTTGATGTCCAAAGGCGTGCGCGCGGCATCCGGGGCATACAAGTAATCCAGCGAACTCTCGACCGGCTTTACCGCCGTGGTACTGGAAAGTTGGGTAAGAATGGCGCGAGTATCCTGATAGGGACCCAACACTGCGGGGAACGTCACCTCAACGGTCATGATCTGCCGGCAGTAGTGACCGGGATAATCCAGGTCAAACATCTTCTGGGTAAATTCAAAGTCGACTACCCCGTCGTCGCCAAATTTTTTCAGAACTTTTTCCCAATTATCTTCACTCCCTTCTTCCGCTGCCTTGGCATCGAACAACTGACGCAAGGAAATGGTTTTAGTCATTTCCAGACGCCGCTCGTGCCGGTGGAGAAACGCGGATTCCATGCGCAACAGATCAAGGGCAATCGATTCGCCAGCCATCAACCCGTGATGTTTGTCCATCCAGACATTGGGGCGAACGAAGGTGGTGTCGTAGTCGCCCATTTCATACTGCCAGGAAGCCTGGGTGCTCAGGCACATGCCGACCACGGCATCGTGGGCCTGGTAGTAATGGGTCGCCATCTGGCTCACCAGCCAGCGATACAACTCGACGTTGGTGGTTCGGGTCTTGTGGAACGAGTAAATGGCCTGGGCTTGTTCGGCGCTTTTCTTGGCATGGCGCAGACTGGCTTCGGCACCATGAATCGCAGATTCCTGTGCGATGATTTGCTGATCAATTACTTCAATTTCTGCTTGGGCTTGTTGCTCCTGAAAACGCCATTCAGCAGACCGGCGATCATTGAAAGCCGTGATTCGTAAGCTCTCAGAAACCCCATAACTAATAGCCCCTGATCCGGCTAGAATTGAAGCCATGTGCGCAGGAGGCGCCCCTTTATCCCCAGTTTCACTTGTGGCAGAAATGAACGGCACGCCGAAAATCAACCCAGCCATTCCACCAACCTTCTGAAAAATCCTGCCGACCCCGGCGACGACCTCAGGAATAAAGGCTCCCGCACTTGTTACCCGACTAGCGACAGCCAAGCCGTCCGCAGCCTTTTCCCTTTCTATCAGCCCATCCTTTTGCAAGTCCTTGTAGTAGTTTTCCCGTTGCTCGATAACCGCTTTACTCTTGCTCAACCCTTCCTTCGCCGCTTTCAACTGATCAATCGTCGCCTGTTGAATTTTCGTGGCGAATTTACTCAATTCCATCACATGAACCTGGTGCAATTCCTCCAGTTGCCTGCTGTCACGCTGCTCCATGAACTGCAGCACCTGCTGGCCGAAACGCATCAAGGTCTGCACCGCATTCTGTGTCGAGGACAGCATCGGGCGAAAACGGTAATGCGGAATGTTCAACCAGCCACCAGCGCTGCGCGATGCTCCGGAAGATCCCCCTGCCTGAGCCCGTAACAAATCCAATGGGTTGGTTGGTGGCGCGAACAAGGGCAGAAACATGGGCTTGCCATCGATGGTCAAGTTGTTTGCCATGTTGCTCAGGCATTGCTCGATATGCAGCCACAAACCCAGCAGCATCTCGTTTATCGGCGGACGGAACTCATCCAGTTCAAGGCCGGCCAGCTGCGGCGTGCCAACAACCCGTTCGGGCAATGTTGCGACATTGACCTCGATCTGTTGCGCAAACAGTTCCAGCTTCGAAGGCCCGCGAGGCGTGGAGGGCGTGAGAATATCCTTGACCGATTTCGGCACCCAGTGACTCATGGGGGCAGCATCAGGTTTGGGCCCGAGCAGCGCCAGAGCTCGCTCATAGAGCAACTTCGCGGCCACCAGATCATCGCGTGTCAAGCGGCGGTAAAGTTCATCGGCGTTGGTCAGGATGCAGCGCACATAGTTCATGAAGATGGTTTTGCGATAGATGACAGGGCAGGCGTAGGCCATGGCATCCGGGTCTACCAGATTGTTCGCTTCGGCACCGGCATAACCGGGCTCCAGCAACGGACGGCAGTACCAGTGCAGATCAATGTTGGTCGACTCTTCTTCACGCTTGTTCTGCGGGTCGAACAGGTAGTGATACCAGCGTTGGGACTCAAGATAATTGCGTTCTTCACACAATCGATGGGCGATCAGAAATGGCAGGTGGAAGAACAGTTCCCAGTAAAAAACCCCATGAGCGCTTTTGAAATCCATGGGTACAGAAGCATAACCACCAGCAACGGCAGTTGGCGCAGGCTCTGGAGAGTGCTGGGTTTCCCAAGACAATAACTCATCAATCGACACGGCCACTTTCGATTTCAGGACCGGACCAAACAGCGAGTTGAGGCGAACCCAGCGCAGTTTACTCAAACCCAGCGCCTGCAAATCCAGAAACTGTGCACCCGAGGCCTGCGTGTCGAGCAGCGGCAGGCTGCTGGCCGTGGGCGCCTGGTTGATGGTCACCTCATACTTGTCACGGCCGCGCGCGCCCTTGTCATCACCCCAGGTTACATTCAGTATTTTGCCAGCCGGGTCTCCGGACCATTTGTATTCAATCCAGCCAGAGGCATACCAGTTCACCAGATCGAACGTGAACTCCTGCCCCTTGACCTTGTTTGCTCCATCGAACAGGCTCAAACCGAATGTCAACTTTTGAGGCTGTGCATTGACGCTGATTTTATTAACCGAATCGCTGAATCTGGCCGCACCCTGTGGCGTGCGAATTGACAATCCAGCGCCAGTGAACGCTTCGTCTGGTCGTTTGAGGGCCAGTTGCTCCAGCGTTTGCTGCGACAACTGAATCTCCTTCGTCGCGCGCCACCACCTTCCCTCTACCGCAGTGAACTCCGCGGCCGGGATACTACCCAGGACACTTTCCTGCCCGGCGATATTGTTGAACAGCAACTCGATGTGCATCGCAGCAGGTGTCAGAAGATGACATGTCAACAGAACAGACCAGGGCCCGGCGTATGAAATTTCGAAGAAAGCCGGTTCCCCTTCAAATCTGTGCTGAGAAAGCAGCACGATTTCCTTCAAATCGAAATCGAGCCGCGACGCCTGACACACCCCCTGGACCTGCAGTGTGTTCTGAATGACGTTCTGCGCATCCAGTCGACTGTCGAAATTAAGGCTGATCCCCAGCGTGCCACTTAGATCACCCTCGACAGTTCCTCCACTGGCCGGTGCCGCGAGGACCCGATCAAGTGCCGCGTATTCATCACGAATGACTTTGTGCTGCAACAAACGCTGATCCTTGAACCGCCCACTGGACCAGCTCTGCAACGTCGCAACCTTGATTGCCTGTGGCTGGAACAAAGCATCGACACAGGCAAACAGCCAACCCGGAGCGGTATCATCACGCCAGGCTTGCACACCCGGGGCTGCATCGAGGGAGGTAAAACTGACGGCCAGCCAGTCCTCGACATCTTTGCGCGAGCCCGCGACCGTGACGGCCACCAAACGCATGGTTTCTTTTTTCAGAATGGCGAATTGCTCTTTGCGCAAGCTGACCGGCGTGGACCAGATGTCGTTCAACCCCAGCCAGGCAAGCTTGGCCTCTACCGTCCATGCGCCAGGCTTGGTGACAATGCCGTCCTTATCCTTCTCATCCGGGGCTTGTTCACCTTCGATATACACCACGCTCAAACGACCACCGAACACTACCAGGCGAACCGCCAGCACCTCTAAACCTGAGGGCAACTGCAACTCTTCCCATTCTGTCCAGTCTGCCGGATTGAGGTATTCCGTGTCCTGGTTCGCCTGATTAATGTGCACTCGAACCTTGCGCCAGTAGTAAGCGTAAGGTTGCTCGGTCTGCCGGCCGATCATGTAATAGAAGGTGTTCCGGAAAGTGGGCTCATCAGGTTTATCGACTGGGGCTGGTTTGTCGGTGCTGTCGATGTACCCGGAAATCAACTGCAAGTTGCACACTTTTTCAAATTTGCCCAAGTGCTCATACAAAGCAGTTTGCACCGACGCGTCACTGATACGGGCTTGTGACAAGTTGTTTTCAAGGTCGATAAATGACTTGGTTTTTTTCAGCCGAAGACCGGGTGAAATGTAATTATGCGGGTCATTCTGCAGCATCTTGTAACCCGACCAATCGCTGATATTGCACAAGCGCTTGTACCAGTACTCCAGGTCATCGTCAGAAAACTTCTTGTCGTAGCCGGGCTCCATCCGGTTATAGATTCTTCCCAGGTAACGCTGCAGGCAGGCAATCGCCTCCGCCAAGGGTGACGTGTCGACTTTGTCGGTCATCTGGGTGTCCATCAGCAGATACTGTTCGATTTCGGCAATGGTTTTCAGCCCCAACACCGGGTTAGCGACGTGTCCACGATAGTAATCCACCAGCGCATCACGACGGCGCTCTTCCAATGCCCCGATAACGGACTTTTTCATTATCAATTCTCCATTCCAGCCGTAATGTCTGTGAGTTACGTCGCAGGGCGCTATGCCTGTTGTACGGTCAATGCAAACTCAATAGATCGATGATCTCATCGAAGCATCAGGGGGCTTTTTCATTGGATGCAGTGGCGACGACTTCGACGCTGTATGCATCTGGCAACCAGGCTGAATCGCCGATACCGGCAACAGACAATTTCGCATTGAGACTGTAACTTCCCGGCTGCTCCATATCTTTTGATTGCAACTCCCAACCTCCGCTTGGCATAACGGTGGCGGTGCCATAAATAATTGTCTGCTCCCACCCCTTGACCAGTGTCACGGTGGCTCCAGGACGGCCGAATCCGGAAAATACGGGATTGGCAGCAACTTTGGCGCCGCTGCGGGGTGACTGGATATGGGGCGGTTTAAAGGAATTCTCTTTAACGGTAACCATGACATCCGGTGCCCAATACTCGGCACCCGCGGCAGACAACTGCTTGACGGACAGCGTGCACGGACCCGCCGCTTGGGGTTGCGGTAGCTGGACACACCATCGACCCTGATCATCGACTTGAGTCCGTGCCCGATAAGGCAAATCCTTGCCGATAAAAACCTCAACAATGCTGCCTTTCGCGCCCGTACCTCCCACCACCATTCGTTGCTCCACCTCCGAACCGGGCAGCGGATGCTGGACCACGGCCGCGCCGGACCACAAATGCCCCTTCAATACCAGCGTCTGATCAATCCGGTTGCACAACCAGGTCAATTCGAAGCTGCCATCGCGCAAGTCGGCGCAATCGATGGACCAACTCATGGTCTCGCCCGAAACGATGGTGTATTCCCCCGTGAGTGGTGCAAACGTCATCCCCATGGCTTTCGCGGAGAAAGGCGCACTCCAGCCCAGCGCAGCACGTGCCCCATTGAGGTCATGCGTGGTTTCAGGAGTAAGATCGAGTCGATACTTGCGATTGCGGGTAAGGTTCAGGAGGTCACCCGGTTCGATGACTTGCTCGACGGGGGCTGTTGCGTCAGTCAGGTCGATGAGCTTGATGCGCCACTGCAGCGGCTCAACCACTTCAAGGTCGAATACCCGCTTGTCAGTGCGCCCCTGCATGCGGGCCGTGACTTTATAGCGCCCCGCTTTGGCAGCAAGGAACGGGAACATCGAACGACCGTCGCTATCGGTAGGCACCAAAGCTTCTTCAGGTAGCTCGGGTTGCTCCCCCTCTTCCGGTGGATCCAGAAACTCAACAACCCACTCAATCGGATAACGGGCGATCGGCGAAGCGTCGTTGTCCGCCAGCTCCCGGACTTCAATCCACAATTGGCTGGCGCGGTCAGAACCTGCAACCGGCAAGAGATAATCGGCCGATTGACCATGCATCACAGCGCCGCTGGCCACCTCGAGCTCAAGGGATTTACTGCCGTGGGTTACAGAGGCCTTCACTGTCAGCGGCCCAGCTGTAACGGATGACACGGTGAACGTCGCTTCACCGTTCTCGTCGCTGTCGTCGCTGCCAAGCAGGGTTTCGCCCCGGTAGAAAGTGACTCTCGCACCCTGATAAGGCCTGCCATCCAGTCCAATCACTAGACAGCTCAACTCCAGCGACAGTCCCGCCACAGCAGGTGACAACACCTTAAGCACCGTAATGCGAGGCCGATCAACAAAACTGATTTTTTCGAATCTCACAGGGTCCTTGTCTTCGTACCGCGCGGTGACTGTGAGATCGGCCACCGCTTCCCGGCTGCGCAAACGGGTTCGGGCAAAGCCGTCCTTGTCGGTATAAGACACCACCGGGTCCAGAGTTCCACCTGTACATGCCCATTGAATAGGGCGATCTGCAGCAAAATTATAAAACCTGTCATCCAGCCTTACCTGAAGCTCAAGGTATTCGAGGTTCCCGGCCAGTTTCGGCTCGAAAGGCCCAGTGCTGGTGTCCTCTTTTACGAAGTCGATAGTACTTTCGTCACAGTCAATCAAAATAGGTTCGGCATACACCCGCTGCCCCAGGCCATAGCGGGCAACGACTTTGGCCAGGCCCATCCAGTTTCCCGCCTTGAAGCGCACGCTCGCTCTCCCTGCGTGATCGGTGACCGACGTCACCTCTTGCAAGCCGCTGCGTTCACACTCCCAGGTCACTGTAATGTTGGCCAGAGGCTCGCCCTGGAAGTCTCGCAGCATGACTTCGATCCGCGCGTACTCGCCGGGTGCGTTAGCGATCAGTCGGTTAGTCGAGACCGTCGTAGTGCCCGTTACACTTTGTCCAACCTCACCAAACTCCTGTGCTTTGCTCTGGATAGCCGACTCAGACAAACACTGCACGGCGTGCTCTGCCGCCTGGCGACAGCTCTGCACATCGCTTTCCGGACTCAGCATGCCCAATTCCAAAATGGCCTTGGCGTCCAGGCCTGTGGTCGCGGCACAGCCTCGCGCACGGATCACAAAGTCAATCTGCGACAACTCACGAATCAGTGGCAGATCGGGCGCCAGATAATTCGCACACTCCAATACTTCCTTGATGCCCCATTTGACTGCCTGTGCCAGTGAGCTCGCTGCACCATCGCGAATAAGCCGAATGTCCTCCGGGGTCAGTTGGGGCGGAAGCTCATTGACCAGTTTCAAATACGCCAGCAGTTTCTCGGCCGGCTCCTCGGTGTGAATGACTGCGCGACCGTAGATGGTCAACAAGTAGAAGGTATCGAGGGTCAGTTCCTCGATTTGCCGAAGCCCGAACCAGCGCCAATGCTCTTGGGTCGTCAGCGTGGCCAGCATCGCGGAACTCAATGCCAGTTTTTTCACCACGGCGGTACGGCGAACCAGATGCGCCAGCATCTTGAGAATATCGTCACCGACGGCGATGGTTTGTTCCGCTTGTGTCGCATCGCCCAACACCCGCATCGTTTCATTGAGCAGCAGGAAGACCCCGTCCGACTCTACCCACCGCAGCACGGCCAGGGCCTGGTCCTGTTCGACATTGAGATAAACCGCCAGACTCTCTTGCACGACGGCACTCTGCGCCGCCCGGGTCTGCAACACGACCGCCAGAACGGTCGCCCGTACTCGCTCAGCCTGTGTTTCATCAACCTCCGCCATTTCGACCGCACCGTTGATTTCGTCTTTGGCCCAGCTTTCGTACGACGCGTCATCTACAGCATGACCTTTGACGATCAAGCCCTTTTCTTCAACGATCTCGTTCAGCAAGGCCAGCCAATTCGTGCCGAGCTCTGCACGAACCGGTGGAATGCCTGCGCCCAACAGCGCTTCTTCGGTCAGGCGAGTCGGTTCCAGACGCTTGCGCAATTCTTGCAACAGCGCCAATTCGGCTTCTGAAGCCGCTGTCGGCACCTCGACCGGCGACACGTGTTGCACCAGCCAGATCACCTCAAGGTTATTTTCCCGGCACCATTTCACGCAGGACTGAACGGCATGCAGTACATCCAGCACGTCGGCCCTGCCGATCGTTCTATAGCTACCAATGTGGGGGTGCCCCAACAACTCACGCAGCCAATCGCTGCCCATGGGGCTCATGGTTTCCAGCAGCGCTGCCAGCTCTATCGAGGTCACCCCACAGAAAGACGACAGCCTGACCAGTCGATAAAAGCTTGAGACGACCCTGACACTACGCTCCAGCTCATTGCGCATGCCGTAACATTCGGCGACCACTCGAGCGAGATAACGCCAGGTTTCCAGATTAATGCCCAAGCCACTACAGATCTGATCTACCGTGCGACGATCACTGTCGGTTTGCGGGTGAATGGCAAACTTGCCGCCATCGAGGCGAAGCGGTGTGTCGAACAACGATTGGCCGTTAAACACGCGGTCAAACTGAGATTGCTCTTCGCCGCGAGCACAGACGCTCATCTCGTCGATCAATGCCGCAAAATCCTCGGCTGTGCATCTGAACTCCCGACGGAAATCCTGAAAAAGCCCAATGGCTCGCAGCGTACTGTCGGTGATTTTGTAGGATTGAGTCGCTAGCTCTTTTGCCACAGGCTCATTCGCCGATTTGCGTGCCTGGGCACGGCCGGCGGCCACCAACAGCAGATCGCATTCGTCGTACGGCAGATCGATGTGCCGAGCCAGGCGAAGCATGCGGTTAATCAGGTCGAAGTGCCGTTTGGTCGCGTTTATCAGTTTCCTGTCTGTCACCGCGCCCGAAGGTTGGGACACGCTGATTGCATCTGCATTGCCTTCCGCGTTGATAAACACCGAGCCGAACGTTTTCGCGTCCGCCATGGGAGGGGAGGAGACATTCGGAGAAATGTGGGGGGCATAACGTTCAATCGACAACAAGCTGGCCAACTGATCCGAATTGATCGAGGTCTGGGTGCAAAACGTCACTACATCAAGCAAATCGTCGTAATTGGCACCGAAATTGTCTTTGAAAAAATCGTCGTTGGTGGCTTGCGGATCAGGATCGATACGGCCTGTACGGCGATCCACTCGCTGGAGCTTCACTTCCTCGGGCTCCTCCGTCATGACGTACTTATTCTCCGACAGCAACGCCTGCATCGCCGGTCCCAGGCCGCTGGCCTGGCGCATGGCAATACTGGAGCGCCCTCCGTGAGCCCCTGCTTCTTTCCAGTACGGATATTTCGGATCGGCGATCCGCACCACATCCCCCAGGCTCAAACCCTTTTGCTGCAGCACATGGTTCCATTGCACCCGGTACCATTCGAACGGCAACGTGGTCATGGGATAGCGTGCCTGGAGCAGCCGGTCCTCAACAACTTCATCGGCCAGAAGAGGGTCTTCAGGCTGATTTTCGATGATGTGACTCAGTACTTTGTTCACCAACACCACCGTCGGTGTCATCTGGTAAGCCATTGTCGGATCGATGACACGGGTTCCCAGATCAGGCCGCCGGACCGCCATTGTTATTTTTTTTGCACAACCTGCATCTGCGCGCACTTCGAGTTCAAGGGCCTTGGTGAACAGCTCCACGAAGTACGCCACCGGTGCATCGTTGGCATCAAGGTTACCCGGCAGCGTGGTCTCACCCCAGGCGGGATTGAACAGTTTTTCATGGTTCGGGCCATCGACCAGCGCGCTGATGCCGGTGTAGTGCAAAGCGTTGCGCGGTGTATGGCGAGTCAATCGGTGATTGCGAAACTGGCGTGCAACATGCACCAGCACACTGTTGGATTTGTTCTGTACAAGTCTGGCTTCATGGCTGGACAGGCCGAACGTATCCATCAATCCCTGATGCCCCATCCGCACCAGTTGCAAGACCGAGCAGTTATCAGCGGTGAGTTGCTGGTCTTGCGTCAGGCTTTGCATCCGCTCCTGGCCGACCGTCGAATCGAAAAGTTGTGAAATGAGTGAATTACCGCTGGTTTCCTTTGTCATGGGAGATTTCCTGAAAGCGACGGGGGAGACTTCGTGCTACAGGTTTAAGCGATTCAGGAGCAAGCCGTAACCTGTGATAAATGACAGTCACGATGAACGGTCTTCGATCTTGTGCGGTGCATAGTCCAGAGAGGATGTCGCAGGGGGGGTCAATACATAGAACCATTCAACAAAGGTCCAAGGGGAATTATCCTGATCTTGCCGTTTACTGACCGCATGCAGTTGGTGGGGCCCCGGCGACAGATCCTGCCAAAAGTGCCTATCGTGTAGATTTTTGTATGTTCCCATAGGCCCAGAAGGATGAAAGTCGATCTGAAAACCATCAGGTGTTAAACGCCCTCCTTCTCCTTCCTCAAGTTCAACTCTCAGGCTACGACCAGCATGGGCGTAGTAGGCCTTATGAGATTGAGGTGTGTTTACAACAGGGGCCGCTAGATTGGATTTCGGGTCATTCTGAACTGCTGTCATGTTTTCGCTCTCCTGCGGTTGAATAGCGTTCTCCTGGCTATTGCTACCTAACCAAACAGCGAATGGCTACCTGTAATAACTGACAGTCCCGACGAGTGGCTCCCCTCAGGCAGCTTGATTTGGCCGAGAGCCTTGAAGACAATCCCCCGGCATCTGGCAGTGGCGATTTAACAATTGAGTGAGTTGGGTTGTTGCGGGTGGAGAAGTCGCTGGAAAACGGACAGGCGTTCAGCGCGGCTTAGTCTCTATACGTTCAGGATGTGTTGTTTGGTCCGGCGCTTTCGCGAGCAAGCTCCGGGCGGCGTTTCGACGAAAGCAATTGCACCGGCGCCGCAAAACGTCAGGCCGAAGCCGGCAACGGCTGAAAACTGAAGTATTGCTTCAACGCCTCCACCAATTGCCCAAACTCCGGCGGTGCCCATTGCAGGCTGAACCCGGCGTCATAGTGGTTCGTGGCACCACAGGCAGCAGGCCTTGAGGTCGATGACCTGCTGGCAGCCATCGGCCATGGGGATTTTCAAGCGCAGATCAAAATCGGCGCCGATCATCATCGGTAACTGACTGATGAGCATCAGCCCGTCTTCAGAGACGTTGCCCAGGAAACCAATCGGTTTGTCGGTGACGCTGTTGAACACTTTCAGAAAATACGGCAGTTGATGCCGCTCGATCCGGCGGTCAGTGAACATGCGCAATTCGCCCAGCAAGGCCCTTAAGCAGGGCCGCACTAATGCTTCGGAACGGGCCTGCCTTTATAGATAGGCAATGGGCGCGCTCTCCCCGATCCCGGTGCGACAGTCCATGGAACCGCTGTCGCTTACTCCTGCCGATCACAGGTGTTACGTCGGCTTGACAGCAAGGCTCTAAACCGGCTTATTCGACTATAGCTCACCACCGCCAGTGAGCCAGCCGCTGGATGCAATCAGAACCGGGTCGGGCGAACCACGGCGGCAGAGTTGCGCAGCGGGTAATGACCCAGCGACTGCAAGGTTTCCAGTCGGGCGCGGGCACGATAGGCGTACTCGCTTTGCGGGTAGGAGGCGATGATGAACTGGTAGGTCTGCGCCGCATCGACAAACAGCTTTTGCCGTTCCAGGCACAAACCGCGCAGCATCGACACTTCCGGCCATACGTAAGACCGCGCGCGGCTGGCGCGTTCGACTTTGGACAGTTCAAGCGTCACTTGCTCGCAATTGCCACGGTCATAAGCCTTGTAGGCATTATTCAAATGATGGTTCATCGAAAAACGGGTGCAGCCCACAACACTGAGGGCAAGAATGGCTATGAGCACGAATCGCATGGGGGTTCTCCTGTCTTGAGTTCTGTATCGACCCGTGGCGCAAAATCTTCAAGATTGTTCGTTTAAAGATATAAACGAATAAGTAGTGCAAACGAACAATGACTACAACCGGAGACCATAGTAGCCTCACTCAGCGCTTGAACTCAGGAGTCTATGCATGTCCGTCCGTCGCACCAAAATCGTCGCTACCCTTGGCCCGGCCAGTAACTCGCCGGAAGTTCTCGAACAGC
>LNAP01002408.1_pt1 | contig 21251 bp, 24 predicted proteins | sample 602601 | NCBI WGS metagenome assembly LNAP01 (sample SAMN02440304, study PRJNA202911) | soil metagenome | biome: Subtropical and temperate rainforests or woodlands; isolation source: soil samples (1 kg each in a 20% v/v slurry with milli Q water) were... ...
ACTGCTGGGGATTCAGCAGTCGATCATGCTGGGGGAGCTGGCGGTGAATCGGGTGCTGGATAACCTCGATCCATCCTAGTGCGTCAGGGCGCTAACACTGCCTGCTTTCCCGAGAGGGGCTTGTGAGACTCTGAGGATCCTGGGTAACCAGCCATCGCAGAGCCAGACAGGGCCGGGGCTATGTCGAACCGACCTGTTTGAGACGGCGCTATTGTGGCGAGGGAGCTTGCTCCCGCTGGGTCGCGAAGCGGCCCCAAAAGAAAGGACTGCTACGCAGTCCAGCGGGAGCAAGCTCCCTCGCCACAGGTTATTCATTGCTCGCAGCGTTTATTTATCTGCCGGGCATTGCCTCGTTACGACCAGCGCCGAAAGATCAGCGATGTATTAACCCCGCCAAACGCAAAGTTGTTGTTCATCACGTATTGGTTGCTCATCTGCCGGAATTCGCCGCGCAGGTAATCGAGTTTGCCGCAGTGCGGGTCGACGTCGTCGAGGTTGAGGGTGTGGATGTACAGGTCGCGGTTCATCATTTCGATGCTGAACCAGGACTCCAGCGCACCGCAGGCTCCGAGGGTGTGACCGAGGAAACTCTTTTGCGAGCTGATCGGCATGTGCTCGCCGAACAACGCGCTCGTTGCCAGTGTTTCGGCAATGTCGCCCTGTTCAGTGGCCGTGCCGTGACCATTCACGTAGCCGATGTCGGAAGGCTGCAGCCCGGCGTCTTCCAGCGCCAGCTCCATGGCCCGGCGCATGGTGACCTGCTCTGGGCGGGTGGCGTGCTGGCCGTCGGCGTTGCTGCCGAAACCGACGAGTTCGGCGTGGATGTGCGCACCGCGAGCCAAGGCGTGTTCGAGTTCTTCGAGCACCAGCATGCCGCTGCCTTCACCGATCACCAGGCCATCGCGGCCACTGTCGTAGGGGCGCGGGGACGTCTGCGGGGCATCGTTTTTCAGGCTGGTGGCGTAGAGCGCATCGAAGACCATCGCTTCGGTGGGGCACAGTTCTTCGGCACCGCCGGCGAGCATCAATGGCAAGCGGCCGAACTTGACTGACTCGTAGGCGTAACCGATGCCCTGGCTGCCGCTGGTGCAAGCGCTGGAGGTGGGGATCAGTCGGCCGGTGAGGCCAAAGAAGATGCTGATGTTCGCCGCCGTGGTGTGCGGCATCATGCGCACATAGGAGTTAGCGTTCAGGCCCTCGGCCACCGAGTTGAGCAGCATGTTGCCGAACGCCTTGATCTCGTCGGTGCTGCCGGTGGAGGAGCCGCAGGAAACGCCCATGCGCCCGTCCTTGATCGATTCGTCACCCAGCAGACCGGCATCGGCCAATGCCTGTTCCGCTGCACCGACCGCCAGGCGCGAGACCCGGCCCATGCTGCGCAATTGCTTGCGGGTCCAGTGGCTCGGCACTTTGAAGTCGTCGATCGGCCCCGCGAGGCGTGTGTTGAGTTCGGTGAAGCGATCCCACTCGTCCATCCGGCGGATACCGCTGCGGTTGGCCGCGAAGTTGGCGACGATGGTGGCCCAATCGCTGCCCAGTGAGGTGATGCCGGCCATGCCGGTGACGACGACGCGCTTCATCAGCACAGGCCTCCGTTGACGGCCAGAACCTGCCGGGTGATGTACGACGCTTCCGCCGACACCGCGCTGGCCACCTCTTCCGGTGTACCCATGCGTTGTGCGGGGATCATTTTCATCATTTCTTCCACCGGCACGTTTTCATCGAGCATCGCGGTGTCGATCAAGCCGGGTGCGACACAGTTAACGGTAATTTTGCGCTTGCCCAATTCAATCGCCAACGCCTTTGCCGCGCCGATCAAACCAGCCTTGGAGGCGCTGTAGTTGACCTGGCCACGGTTGCCGATCAACCCGGACACCGAGGTGATGCAAACAATCCGTCCGGCCGCGCGACGGCGAATCATCGGCATCATCACCGGGTGCAGCACGTTGTAGAAACCGTCGAGGTTGGTGCGCATCACCACGTCCCAATCATCCTCGGTAAGGGCTGGAAAAGCGCCGTCGCGCGTCAGGCCGGCGTTCAGCACCACGCCGTAATAGGCGCCGTGGGTTTCCACGTCGGCTTCGAGAATGGCTTTGCAGTTGGCGCGATCGGACACGTCGAATTGCACTATGCGCACGTTGCGCCCCAAGGCTTCGATTTCCGCCTTCACCGCTTCAGCGTCCGCCAGGCCGCTGCGGCAATGCAGCACGATGTCATGCCCGGCCTGGGCCAGGCGCAAAGCGATAGCACGGCCGATGCCACGGCTGGAACCGGTGATCAGTACGGATTCAGTCATGGCTGGGTTCCTTGGGTTTCATGAAGGTATTGGGCGGCCTGAGGCGGACGGAACACGTTCAGACGAGCGGTAGCGTGAATGCCGGGGGCGGTGATGTGGCATTCGAACACGCCCATGCCGTTGTCGTCCTCCAGCGAGCGGATGCCGTGGATAGTCAGCTCGGTGCCGACGGGGAAGTGTTCGACGTTGCATTCGAATTTGCGGGTGCCGAGCAGAAACCCCAGCTCCACCGCATCGCCTCGCTGGCGCGCGTGGCAACCGGCGTAGGCGGCGACGCTCTGGGCCATCAGTTCGATGCCGACCCAGGCCGGCAGGCTGCCGTCCGGGCGGTTGAACAGGCCATCGGGTCTGACCGTGAGACGGGTGTAAATCTGCTCGTCATCGAACGACAGGATCTGTTCGATGAAGATCATGTCGCCAGCGTGCGGCAGCAGCTCGGCGATCGGCCAGTCAATCATGGGGCGTCTCCGATAATCAGGCTGACGTTGTTACCACCGAAGGCAAAGGAATTGCTCATCAGATAGCGAGGTGCAATGGACGTCAGGCGATCGGCCGGGGTCACCCATTTCAGGGCTGGCAAATCGGGGTCCGGTTGGCCGTCCCAGATGTGGGGCGGCAGGGCGTGCTCGCGGTTGCCTGCACTCAGGCTCAACCAGCAGAACGCCGCTTCCAGCGCGCCGGCCGCCCCGAGGGTATGGCCGGTCATGGGTTTGGTCGACGAACACGGCACCCCCGCCGGGAACAACGTCGCCACCGCCAGGCTTTCCATGGCGTCGTTGTGTTGGGTGGCGGTGCCGTGCAGGTTCAGGTAATCGATCTGCTGCGGTTGCAGTTGGGCGCGGCTCAAGGCTTTGCGCATCGCTTGCAGGGCGCCGCGGCCGGTTGGCTCCGGTGCGGAAATGTGGTGGGCATCGGAGCTGGCGCCACTGCCGAGCAGGGCAATCGGCTGGCTGTCGTCGACATTTTTGCTCATCAAAAACAGCACCGCCGCTTCGCCAATGTTGATGCCGTTACGGTTCACCGAAAACGGGTTGCAGCGTTGCCCGGACACCGCTTCCAGCGCCGAGAACCCATTGAGGGTCAACTTGCACAGGCTGTCGACACCGCCGCACAGCACCGCGTCGCAAATGCCCAGGTCCAGCAGTCGCTGAGCACTCATCAGCGCTCGGGCGCTGGAGGTGCAAGCCGTGGAAATCACATAGGCCGGGCCGCTCAATTGCAGCCAGTCGGCGAGGAAGTTCGCCGGGGCGCCGAGTTCCTGTTGCTGATAGTCGTAATCGGCCGGGAACTGATGCTCGCGGATGTAATGGGCCAGGCCGCGACTGGCTTCGTCGATGCCCGAGGTGCTGGTGCCCAGGACGATACCGATGCGGTCGCGGCCGTAGGTCTGGATCGCCTGGTCGATGTCTTCGCGAATTTGCAGCGCGGCTTCCAGCAGCAATTGATTATTGCGGGTGTTTTGCGGCGCAAGCTCGGCCGGGATCGGCGCCAGTTCGCCTTGGACCGCGGCCACGGGCAGCGACCGTTCTGCCACCCAGCCGGCCTCATCACGCATGCCCGAACAATCACCGGCAAACAGGTTGCGGGCGACTTCGGACTTGTCACGGCCCAGGGCGCAGATCACCCCGAGGGCATTCAAGTAGGCCGTCATGGCGTCTCCCCGCTGAGCGGCGTGACTTGATATTTCGGGCCTTTGGGCAGGTTCAATTCAAAGCTCATGGGTTGTGAGTAGCGAACTTCCCAGTGCGCTGGCAAGGACCGTTGCGAGCCATGCTGCCACGCGGCGGGATAGTTGCCCGACAGTTCATCTTTAGGGGTCAGCGCAAACAGCAGCGCAGCGAACAGCTCTCGCGCTTCCGGATTGGGCGGCAGCAGACCGTCAGCTTGCCATTTGCCATCGACCAGTTTCTGGCGTGCCTGGGGAATGCCCAGCAAGTCCATCATCGACCAGCGAATGCCAGGGCCTTCACGCTGGATCACCAGCACCCAGTCCTGCCGTTGGTCGGCCACCAGACGCTGGATGTGCAATTGCAGCGGCAACGACAGGTTCGGGGTTTGCTCGGGCAGCGGCGCCCGGCTGGCGCAGGCGCTCAGCAACAGGACCGCGCCGAGTAGCAAAAATCTCAGGAAGCTCGCTATCCCTGTGGGAGCGAGCCTGCTCGCGATGAGGGCGCAACATTCAACAGTTATGCTGGCTGACCCACCGCTATCGCGAGCAGGCTCGCTCCCACAGGTTTGAGTTGCACTGAACATCACACAACACCCTCAAGAGGTTTGCGCGCGACCACATTGACCAGGGTTTCTTCCCGTTGGCCGAAGGGCTTTGGCCGGCGCAGACCCAAGCGTTCAAACAGGCCGAAATCCTTGGCGCGGCTCCACCACAAGTATGGATAAGACACATTCTGCGAGCCGAGTTCGAAACCCTGCTGGCGAATCATGTCCAGGTACCCGGCGGCGCTCTTTTGCACGTGCATCGGATGACGGAACAACCAGCGGATCACCCAGGTATCAATGTAAGCCTCGGTGGATTCGGCGAACAGCAGATAGCCACCGGGTTTGAGCACGCGGTAGAACTCGGCCAGTGCCTGTTGTTGCTGCACCAGATGATGGAAGGTCTGGTGGCAGAACAGCAAATCGACGCTGGCGTCCGGGACGTTGATGCTCGCGCAGTCGCTGCCGATCAGCTCCACCGCCATGCCCTGGCGGACGGCTTCTTCGCCGGCCAGGTTCAGGCTGTGCGGGTCGGCGTCCAGACCGATCAGGCGCTTGGGTGCGAAGGTCTGGCGCAGATACTGGAACGACTTGCCCTGACCGCAACCGGCATCCAGCAGCACCGGGTTGCTCGGCGGTGTTTCGCTGAACAGGCTGCGCAAATCGGCGATTGCCACTCGCAAAACATGGTGCTGCCAGGTGTGGCTGCGCAGGAACCAGAAACCGAAGCGGGTCTCTTCGACGTAGGTGTCGCTCAAGTAGCTCATGTGGCGTCCTTTGCACAGAGCTCCGAGAGCATCCGCAGCCGACGCTTGGGTTCGGTGACGAACGGATTACGCTCGTCCCAGGCATAACCAGCAAGGATCGAACTGATCATGCGGCGAATATCCGGCGAGCCGCCCTCGAAATAAATCACATCCTGGAACGTCCCGGCGTACCAGCCTTCGACGTAGCAACGGAACGTGTCGACGCCGCGCTTGAGCGGGATGGCGAACTCAGTCTGCCAATCGACACTTTCGCCTTGCAGTTGGCGATGCAGCACCGCGGCGGCCATGCTTGCCGAGCGCATGGCGATGGTCACGCCGGAGGAGAACACCGGGTCGAGGAATTCTGCTGCATTGCCGAGCAGGGCAAAGCCTGGCCCGTGGAGGGTTTTGACGTTCGCCGAATAGCCGCCGATGGTTCGGGCAGGCGTGTCCCACACGGCGTTGTTCAGCACACCGGCCAGGCTTGGGGTTTCAGCGATGAACCCACGCAGGCAATCGTCCAGGTTCTCCATGCGGCCTTCGAAGTGTTCGGCTGCCGCGACCACGCCCACCGAGCAACGACCGTCGCTGAACGGGATGGTCCAGAACCAGATGTCGCGGTGGATCGGATGGGTGGTGATGAGGATTTTTTCCCGTTCGAAGGCCGGGTTGTCGATGTGGTCTTCGACGTGGGTGAACACGGCCTGGCGCACCGGGAAGTCCGACGGCGCTTCAAGGTCGAGCAGGCGCGGCAGCACACGGCCGTAGCCGCTGGCATCCAGCACGAAATCGGCTTCGACGCGGTACTGGCTGCCGTCTTCGCGAAGCACGTCCAGTTGCGGTTTCGCCAGGGTGAAATCGACGCTGACGATGGCTTCGCCGTAACGAACGTCCACCCCTTGCAGCGCGGCCTGATCGGCCAGCAGCTTGTCGAAATCGGCCCGCTGGACCTGGAAGGTGGTCGGCTTGCCATTGCTGAACGTCTCGCCGAAATCAAAGGCGCTGTATTGCTCGCCCCAAGCGAATGCCGCACCGTTTTTCAACTGGAATCCGGCGGCATTCACCGCCTCGAGCATGCCCGCTTCTTCGACGAAATCCAGGCAGTGGGACAGCAGGCTTTCACCGATGGAAAACCTTGGGAAATGCTGGCGTTCGATCATCAATACGTCATGGCCTTTGCGCTTGAGCAGCGCGGCGGCGATGGCGCCCGATGGACCTGCACCGATCACCACGACCTGACGATGTTCCATTTCAACTGTTGGCACGGGAGCTCCTTGCCGGGACGGCGATGTTCAGAGGGGTTCGGTGCATACCGGCGAGTGCCGGCAGCAGTGTCGCGATCAGGCCCATCACCATCAGCGCGAAGTACAGCGCCGGGCTGATGAGCTGTTGTTGCAGCAGCAGGTTGAGAAAGACGATCTCGCTCAAGCCACGAATATTCAGCAAGACGCTTTCGCGCCAGCGGCTGGCACCCTCAAACGAGGCGCCGGCCCAGCCGAGGCCCAGCCAGTTGCCCAGCAGCTTACTGGCAATCGGGAACAGCAGCAGTGCCGCCAGTTGTACCCAACCGAGGCTGGCCATGGCCGCGTGGACATTGATTTGCACGATGCCGAACGTGAGGATCAGCGGGATCGCGATATACGTCTGCAAGTGACTCATCCAGATCACCGGCAGCGGCAACACCAGCGGCACTTTGAGCGCGGCCATCCACAGCAGGTAACCGATGCCGAAAATCAGCGCATTGAGCTTGAAGTGTTCCGCCACGACCAGCAGTGCGAAGAAGCACGTGCTGTGCAGCAACGGTTGGCGCAAGCGCAGCAGACGCAACAGCAATGGCAGGCAAGCGCCGGCCAGCGGCAGCAACAGGCTGCTCAGGTGCAGGCTGCCCTGGGCGATGGCAAACAGGGTCCAGCAAGTGAGGTCGATGAGGATCGCGGTCTGCACCAGTCGCCGGGTGGCGGCGGGCGGGTATTTGATGTGCCGCAGGTACAGATACAACACCGGAATCGCGGTGATGGCGAACAGCAGGCCGACCGCCAGGGAACTGATCCAGGGTTGCGGCGGCAATAGCCAGACCGCTGTCGCGAGGCCGCAGGCAAACGGAATGCAGAAACTCGGCAGGGCGATTTTCAGGCTTTGACGGTCAAGTCGCAGGTCAATCACGTCACTGAGAATGTGCCCCAGCAACAAGGCAAAACCCAGGCTGTAGAGGTTTTTCAGCCAGACCGGCGCGACCAGCGCGGCGCCGCTCAATTGCCATTGGGGCTCGATCCAGAAGTACATCAGCAGCGGCAGGCCGAAGGTCGCCAGCAGCAACTGGCTGACAATCGGGATCACGCCGAAGTGACGCCCGACACGGGTGGCCACGGCGAACAGCGCCAGGGCCATGATCCAGAACACGACGATCATCATGTCGCCGACTCCGTGACCGGGGCAACGTGAACCTGGCGTCCGGCCCACGGCGCAAGAATGAAGCTGAATGCCAGCCCCAGGCTCACCGACAGACCGAAATTGCTCACCGCCGGCGTGCTGGACACCGCCAGCAAACCGAACGACAGCCAGGTGGTCAGCGCCGCCAGCAAGGTGCCCAGCAGGCTCACGGCAGCGCCGCCGACCTGTTCACGCATGAGGATCGCGTAATCGACGCTGATGGCCGTCACCAGCAGCAGGCCGAACAGGCTGAACAGCGTCAGCGGTTGGCCCATCCAGCCGAGACTGGCCAGGCTGCACAGTGCGGCCAACAGCGGCAGGGCGACGATTCGCAGGGCGCCGCCGAAACCGAACGGCAGGATCAGCACCAGCACGATCAACACGCAGGAAGCGAGTTTCAACTCTGCGGCACTGATCTGGGTGTCGGCGAACACCTTGTTCAACTCACCGAGGCGATCCACCAGTTCCACGCCCGGCAAATCCAGCGCCTGGACGCGCAGCAGAGAGGGGTTGTTCAAGCCTTGCAGACTGACCATCGCCGCTACGCCGTCATCGGTCGGTCCCAGCCACAGCGCGCGATAGGGCTCGGCCAACGGACCGAGCAGCGCCGCGTCGATGTCTTCGGTGGGCAGCGCCTGCAACTTCGTGAGCTCAGCGTGCAGCGCCTCGGCCGGCACGCCGACATCGAGCAGCGGTTGCCAGAACTGCGGCAACTTGTTCAGCGCTTCACGCACTTTGCGCTGTTCGGTGGGTGGGCTGACCAATTGATTGAGCGACAGATAACCCTGGAGTTTGTCCAGGTTGACCAACTGATCCAGCCGCTCGCTCAGCGCGGTTTGGCGTTCCAGCAATTGCTGCTGATTGGCCGCGCGCACCAGGAAGAACTGGCTGGTGGGTTGATAGCCGGTGATGCGCGCAATGGTTTGCGCTTCGTCAGTCAGTTGCTGCGGTGCACCGACCCATTGGCGAATGTCGTTTTTGGTCTCGAGCTGCAACAGGCCGGCCACACAAAAGGCGATCAGCAGCGCCAGCAGCACCGGCGTGCTCGCGAGTTTGAGCAGCGCTTCACGCCGCCCCAGCAAATACTCGGCTACCCGCAGCGGCCACTGCGCTGGACGCAAATCTGCGCCCTTGAGCAGTGCCGGCAGCAGGCACACCGCGGACAAATAAGCGCCGAGCAGACCCGCGGCAGAGAACACGGCGATTTGGGTCAGCGCCGGGAACGGTGTCCAGGCCAGGGCCAGGTAACCGATGCAACTGGTGATCAGGCTCAGCGTCAGGCCCGGCAACGTCAGGCGCAGGGCCGGCCAACTGTGCCAGGGTTTCAGGCTCCAGCTCTTGGACAGGTAATGCAGCGGGTAATCGACCGCTACGCCGATCAGGCTCGAACCGAGCACCAGTGTCATCACATGCATCCGGCCGAACAGCGCCACACAGGCCACCGCGCCGAAGAGCATGCCGACCAGCACCGGGACGAAGGCCAGCAACACCCGCCAGCGCCGGAAGGCCAGCAACAACAGCAACAGAATGCCCGCCGTGGCGCCGCCACCGACCCAGGTCATTTCCCGGGCGGCTTGCTTTTGCCCACTGGCCGCATAGAGCAAACCGCTGGCGGCAAGCAATTGGACGTTGGCGTGGGCGGCTTCTTCACGGCTGTGCTGGAGCAGGTCGGCCACTTGCAGCGGCAGGTTCATGTCGAAGGCGTTGCCCGTGGTGCGCGAGCGCAGCAGCACCCAACTCTTGCCGTCGGCATCGGCCACCAGCGCACCGCTGCCGATGTCCAATTGCACCGAACCGCGCTGCGGCTGGCTGTTCTGGATGCGTCCGGTCAGGCCCAGCCAGTCATCCTGGCTCGGCACCAGACTGAAACCGGTGAAGGGGTCGAACAGCGCTTGGACTCGCTGCTGGATAAAGGCGTCGGGATGCTCGATCAGTTGCTGTCGGTCAGCCGCTGACAACATCGCGAGTCGGCCATTGAGCAACTGCGTGCGCAGCGCCGGCAAGTCGGCTTGCAGGTTCCACTGGACCTTCTCGAACAAGCCGCTCGCCTGCCATTGCTCACCCAGTTTCTGCGCCATCGCGACCGCTTGCTGGCGATCGGTGTGACCGACCAGCACCAGCATTTCGCGGTTCAGTGGTTCTTGCATGCGCTGTTCGGCGCGCAGTTCCAGCGGGTCTGGCGCCGTGCCCGGCACCAGTTCCATCAGGTTGGCCGACAGCGGGGCGCCGTCACGCCATTGCCAGCCGGCGAGCGCAAGCACCGCCAGCAGCAGGATCAGAAACAGCCATGGAAGCCTCCGTTCACTCGGCAAAGTCATGTTGCTCCGCGTCGCTCAACGGTTGGGCGCTGGTGACGTCCTGCATGCGCAAGAGGGTGCTGTCGCCTTGGGTTTCGAGCAGCTCGATGCTGTGCACCAGTTCGCCGCCGGCAATGTTGATCTGCGTGAACACCTGCTTGAGCAGCATGGAGCGCGGGGTCAGCGTCAGCTTCCAGTTCTGTGCATCGCCGCTCAGTGAAAGCTCGAAATCCCGTTGCAGCCCGCTGCTGTCGCCTTGCAGGACGGCAAGGAACAAACGGTTCTGCTCAGCGCCGGCACTCTTGCTCGGCAGCATTTGCCAACCGTTGGCGTCACGTCGGGCAATGCCTTTGTCGCTGATGCGGTAATCCTGTTGCAGGGGGCTTTTCAGCAGCCAGAGCAAACCGTGGTTTTTAGCGAGGACGAAAGTGCCCTTGCTGGTCAGCGGCTGGGGCAGGGCACGCAGGTGCTTTTCCTGGATGAAGCTGCCGTGGATCACGTCAGGTTTTGCCAATTGATCGCTCAACTGCTGCAAATCAAAAGCCTGCGCCAACGAAGAAAAACCCAACGCCAATACCAGCGCCACCACGAACCTGTAGCAGCTGGCGAAGCCTGCGTCGGCCGGTCCGCGCTCGGGCGCAGCAGTCGCCCTGGGTTTCTTCTGATAGACCGCATGTGCAGGTTTTGCGACGGCTTCGCCGCCGAACGCAGCCTCGCGGGCTCGGCAGCTGCTACAAAGGGTTTTCAGCAGGTTCATGCGAGCACCCTTTCAACGGCGTCGGTGAAGACCCTGGGTGAGGCCAACTGCATTTCGCGGCTGCTCATGTCGACGGCGACCTGCACGGAACTGGCGCGGGTCAAGCGTTCGCCGGTTTGCAGATCGCTGATCAGGTAGCTGATCTTCAGACGGTTCTCCCATTCCACCAGATTGGCCCGCACGTTGAGCTTTTGGCCGAACACGGCGCCGCGCACATAACGCAATTGCAGATCGATCACCGGCCAGGCGTAACCCGACTCGACCATGGCCGTGTAGTTGTGGCCGATCTTGTCCAGCAGCGCGCAGCGGGCGACTTCCAGGTATTTGACGTAATGGCCGTGCCAGACGACGTTCATCGTGTCGACATCAAAGAACGGCACGAGGATTTCCGTATCGGTGTGAAGCACTCCCTTGCTACGCATGCAGCCTCCAGTGTTGCTCGGCGATGCGGTGCAGACACAGGCGCAGTTCACCTTCCAGCGCGCGGTCTTCGATGACTGGCGGGAAGTCCTTGGCCAACTCTTCGTGCATGGCGGCCAGGGCTGGCGGCAATGGTCGTGCATCCTCGGCCTTGCTGCGCAGCCAGACGCCTTGGTTGGCGGCCAGCAGGGTGGCGGCGGCGACCTGTTCGGTCAGCTCCAGCACACGGATCGCATCGCGGGCGGCGATGGTGCCCATGCTCACTTTGTCCTGGTTGTGGCACTCGGTGGAGCGTGAAAACACGCTGGCCGGCATGGTGTTCTTCAGCGCTTCGGCGGTCCAGGCGCTGGTGCCGATCTGCACTGCCTTGAAGCCGTGGTTGATCATCGCGCGGTCGGCCGGGGCGCCGGACAGGTTGCTCGGCAGGCCGTGGTTGTAACGCACGTCCACCAGCAGGGCGAGCTGGCGGTCGAGCAGGTCGGCGACGTTGGCCACCAGGGTCTTGAGGCTGTCCATGGCGAAGGCGATGTGCCCGCCGTAGAAGTGCCCGCCGTGCAGCACGCGCTCTGCTTCGGCGTCGATGATCGGGTTGTCGTTGGCGCTGTTGAGTTCGATCTCGATGAACGAGCGCAGCCAGTTCAGGCTGTCGGCCAGCACGCCGAGAACGTGGGGCGCGCAACGCAGCGAGTAGCGGTCCTGCAAACGGTGCAGCGGCGCAGTCGGCGCATCGATGGCGAGGTCCTGGCGCAACCACGCGGCGACTTGCATCTGCCCAGGGTGCGGTTTGGCGGCGAACAAGCGCTCGTCGAAGTGTTCCGGGTTGCCTTGCAGTGCCACCACGTTCAGCGCGGTGATGCGCGTGGCCAATCGCAGCAGGTAATCGGCGCGGGCGAAGGCCAGGCAGGCGAGGCCGGTCATCACGGCGGTGCCGTTCATCAGTGCGAGGGCTTCCTTGGGCCGCAGGACCAGCGGCTCCCAGCCCAGTTCGCGGTGGACGTCGATGGCCTGGCGGCGTTCGCCACGGAACAGCACGTCGCGTTCGCCGGAGAGCGTCGCGGCCACGTAGGACAGCGGCGTCAGGTCGCCGCTGGCGCCCACCGAGCCTTCTTCCGGGATCAGCGGCAGCACGTCGTGTTCGAGGAACGCGTGCAGGCGTTCGAGCAGTTCCACGCGCACCCCGGACACGCCGTGGCACAGCGACTGCAAACGCGCCGCGAGCACGGCGCGGGTGGCTTGCGCGTCGAGCAACTTGCCCAGGCCGCAACCGTGGAAGGTGTACAGGTGCCGCGGCAGGGCTTCGACGTGCTGCAACGGCACCGCCACCACGCACGAGTCGCCATAGCCGGTGGTCACGCCGTAGATCACGCCTTCCTTGTCCAGCAGCGAGTCGAGGAACTGCGCGCCCTTGGCGATGCGCTGGCGATACGCGGCATCATCCTGCAAGTGCGTGGGCGCCTGACGATTGGCCAGGGCCAATACGTCTTCAATGCGCAAAGCGCGTTCGCCAAACGTTACCGGCTCAAGATGCGTCGTCATCGGTCTTCCAGAAAGGGTAAAAGTTGAACCATTGTTGGGGCGCTTCCAGGCAGAACTGGCCCAGGCGTGCGGCGTAGCGTGCGGTCCACAGGGCGATGACCTGCTCGCGGGTGCTGCGTTTCCATTCGATCAGTTGGGCAAACGGTTCGATGCTCAGGCGATAGCGGCCCTGGTGCTTGAGGCACATCAGCAGGTTGACCGGGCATTTCAGCAGGCCGGCCAGCAGCCACGGGCCCTGGGGGAAGGCGGCGTCATGGCCGAGGAAGTCCACGCGCACCGTGCGCCCGCCGTGCAGTGGCACGCGGTCGCCGGCAATCGCCAGCCATTCGCCGTCGTCCAGGCGCTGGCTGAGCAGCAGCATGGTGGCCGGGTCCAGCTCGCTGACCTGGATCAGGCGCAAATGGGTCGCGCCGGCTTCGCCCAGCAGGCGGTTGAAGCGTTCGGCGTGCTTGGTGTGGACCAGCACGTTCATGGTGACTTTTTCGCCGATCTCCGCGAGCGCGCGGCACACTTCGAGGTTGCCCAGGTGCGCGCCCACCAGCATCTGCCCGCGCTCGCCGCGCAGTTGGCCGCGCAATTGCGCCGGGTCGTGGATTTCGATCTGCTCGATGCGCAGCTTGCCGTTCCACACGTCGAGCTTGTCCAGCAGCGCATCGGCAAATGCCATGAACTGGCCGAAGACTTTGCGCCGGGTCGGGCGCAGCTCATCACGGCCGCTCCATTGCGCCAGACGCTGCTGGTATTGCCAGGTGCTCTGGCGCGCGGTGCGGCCGAACAGGAAGAAGTACAGCACGATGCCGTACAGCAGCGGGCTCAACAGCCGGCGCCCGAGCAGCCTGGCGGCGACTGCGGTGAGTTTCATCAGCCAGAAACTGCCACGCTCTTCGCGGTCGGCCCAGTGTTTGCTGCTGTCGCTCATGCCTGCCACCGTCGCCACAGAATCATCGGTGCGCGCACCAACATGCCGAAGAACAGCCGGGTGTGCATGGCCGAGATACGCACGTTGTCGCGGAACAGGCGGAAGTGCGACAGGCCGTCGGCGGGGTAATGCACCTTCGTCGGCAGCCAGCGCATCGGCTGGTTGCGCCAGGCCAGGCGCACCAGGATGTCCGAGTCGAAATCCATGTGGGTGCCGATGTAGGCCGAGTCCATCAGGGCCAGGGTCGGCCCCAGCGGGTACACGCGAAAGCCGCACATCGAATCGCGAATCTGCAGCGACAGGGTGTTGATCCACACCCACACGTGGGTCAGGTAGCGTGCGTACAGGCGGCCCTTGGGCACGCTGTCGTCGTATTCGGGGTAGCCGCAGATCACCGCCGTGGGGTGTCGGCGCGAGGTGTCGATGAAGCTCTCGACTTCGCGCAGGTCATGTTGGCCGTCGGCGTCCACTTGCAGGGCATGGGTGAAGCCCAGGCGCGCCGCTTCGCGAAAGCCGGCCATCACCGCGCTGCCCTTGCCTTGGTTGTTCGGCAGGGTGAGCAGGCTGACGTTGTCGAGGGTCGCCAATTGCGCCAGCACCGCCGCGCACGCCGGGCTGCTGCCATCGTCCACCAACAGGCATGGCAGGCCGCTGTCGAGCAGGCTGTGGACCACGGCCGGCACGGCGGTTTCATGGTTGTAGACCGGGATCAGGGCGCAGGGGTTATGCATGCGCAGGCTCCAGTTGAATCCGGCCACTGGAGCAGGCTGCGACGCCGTTGCGGTAGGCGAAATACAGCTTGCTGCGTTGCGCGTCGAAGCGCAGGTGCAGTTCGACGTGGTCGCCGGGGCGCACCAGTTGCTGGAACTTGAGCACTTCCATGCCGGCAAAGGTCGCCGGCAGGTCGAGCAGTTGCTGGCCGAGGTTGAACGCCCACTCGACCTGCACCACGCCCGGCAGCACCGGCGTCACCGGGAAGTGGCCGCTGAAGTAGGCCAGGTCCGGCGGGATGCTCAGTTGCAAGGTCCATTCGCCATCGGCTTCGACTTGCTCCAGCACCTCCGGGGCTTTCGGCCGGGGCGCCAGCAGCAGCGCTTCGATCTCGGCCTGGGGCAGCTTGCCTTGGCTGTTCAGCGGCAACTGTCGCAGTAAACGCCAGCGACGCGGCAGGGCCAGGGCTTCGCAGTGCTGGCTCAAGTGTTGGCGCAGGGTTTGCGTGACGGTACGCCGGCCCTGGTTGCGCAGGGCATGCAGGCCGTCGGCGCTCAGCACCACGAGGGCGCCGAGGCTGGCGCGGTTTTCCTGGACCACGCCCAGGCGCGTTTCGGCGACCCAGGGGTGCGCCATCAGGGCCTGTTCGAGCATGGGCAGGGAGATACGTTTTTCTTCCAGTTTGACGATGCGATCCAGGCGCCCGAGCAGCTCGAAGCGGCCGTCGGCATGCAGGCGGGCGGCGTCGGCGGTCTGTTCGATATGCCCGGCGGGCAGGTACGGCGAGGCAATGCGCAGGGCACCGTCGGCGTCCTGGCTCAGTTCTACCCCGGCGAACGGCTGCCACGGCTGCGCGCCTTGGCGCCAGGCAATGCCGCCGGTTTCCGAGCTGCCGAGGATTTCCGTCGGCCATTGTTGCAAGCGTTCGTACAGGCTGGCGGCCGCGTCGATGGGCAGGGCGCCGCCGGAGGAGAACACCCGCGACACTCGGCTCAGGGCCGGCCAGTCGAGGTTGTCGCCCATCCGCTTGAGCAGCGCCGGGCTGGCGACCCAGGCGAACCGTGGGTGCTCGCGGCTGGCGCGCTGCAAATCCTCCGGGAAGGCCAACTGGCGGCGCACGAAGCTGCGGCCGGCGCACAACGGCCACAGCACGCGGAACAACAAGCCGTAGATGTGTTGGGTGGCGACGCTGCCGATGATGCAGGCGTCGTTGAGGTCCGCGCCCCACAGCGTTTCCAGGGCCTGCACCTCGTTGGCCAGCTGGCGCAGGGTCTTGTCGATGCGCTTGGGTTCGCCGCTGGAGCCGGAGGTACACAGGCTCAATTGGCACGCATCCAGGTCGAGGGCGGCCGGGCTCAACGGCGCCTGATACAACGCGTCCAGGTCCGCGGCGTCGGTCAGCCAGGTGTCGACGGCGTCGGCCCAGCGTTGGCGAGTCTGCGGTTGCAGGTCGGCGGGCAGCAACACGCCGACCCCGGCGCGCCAGGCCCCCAGCAGGGCGATCGCCAGCAGGCCGGCGTCTTCCAGATGCACCGCCACGCGCTGGATACCGCGCGCGTGCAGGCCTGCCGCCAGGCGCAGGGATTGCTCCCACAGCTGGGCGTGATTCATCGCAGGCTCGGTGGTGACCAAGCGCTGTTCCAACGGCTCAAGCAGCAGGTGCTCAAGTTTCAACCCATTCATACGCGGCCTCGAACCCTTTGTCGTACCAGCCATTCCACGGCAAACAACAGCCCCATCAGCCCGTAGGCGATCAGGCCGTTGTACAACGTCCACCAGCTCAGCGGCGCCCACAGGGTGAGGGCGGCGGCCAGCAGGCCATTACACAGAAAAAACACGCTCCACACCACGGTGACCTGGCGCGTATACACAATGGCTTTCGGCGGCAGTTGCGGGTCGGTCATGCGTGCCAGGCGCTCGACCATCGGCGGGCCGTATTTCAGGCTCAGGCCGAACAGCGCCAACATGAACGCGCTGACCAGGCTCGGGTACCAGCGCAGCAGGTGCGGGTTGTCGAACCAGGCCAGGGCCAAGCAGAACAGGATGATCGCCACCGCCATCCAGCGGCTGCCGGGGCGCCGCGCACCCGTGAGCGCGCGCAGCAACCACAGGCTGCCGAGCAGCAGGCCGAATTGCCACGGTGCAAAGTGCTCGGTGCCGTAATACACCGCGAAAGGGTACAGCAACCCCGCCAGCAACAGGCCAAGGCCGATCAGCCGGCTCATGCGGCCGGTTGGACCAGACGGTACACCGCCTCAACCACGTCGTTCACGGTACGCACAGCCTTGAACTCTTCGGCGGCGATTTTTTTGCCGGTCTGGCGTTTGATGTGGTCGATCAGGTCCACGGCGTCGATGCTGTCGATTTCCAGGTCCTGGTACAGGTTGGCTTCGAGGGTGATGCGTTCAGGTTCCAGTTCAAACAGTTCCACCAAGGCAGCGCGCAGGGTGTTGAAAATATCGTCACGAGTTTGCATGGTACGGTCTCAAGCTGCCTGTTTGGCCGTGACGAACGCCGCAAGGCTGGCCACGTTGGTGAAGTGATTGCGGGTGTCCTTGGCGTCGGCATCGATCTTGAAGCCGTACTTTTTCTGGATCGCCAGGCCCAGTTCCAGGGCGTCGACTGAGTCCAGGCCCAGGCCTTCGCCGAACAGGGTTTGGTCGCTGTTGATGTCGTCGACGCTGATGTCTTCCAGGCCCAGGGCCTCGATGATCAGCGTCTTTATGTCGTGCTCAAGGCTGTTTGAGTTGCTCATCTTCGGCGAGCTCCTTAATAAAATAGTGATGCAGGTAATCGTTGAGCTTGCGTGAGGCCTGGGGCGCGGGGCCGAGTGCGGCGAACGCTTGTGGTTCTATATCGGCACCCACCCGTAAACTGAAGTGAAAGCGGCGTTTGGGAATGCGATACCAGGGTTCGGCCTTGGTCAGGGTGGTGGGGCTGACCTTGATTACCACGGGGGTGATGATTGTCGCACCACGCAACGCAATCGCGGCGCCGCCGCGATGAAAGGCAGGCGCCGCGCCGGGTGTGGTGCGGGTGCCTTCTGGAAAGATGATCAGGGTCTGACCTTCGCGCAGCGCATCGGCGGCGGCGTCGAGCATGTCCGCGCTGCCGTCATTGCTGATGTAGCCGGCATCGCGCACCGGCCCACGGGTGAACGGGTTTTGAAACAGGCTCTGCTTGACCACGCAGTTGGTCTGGCGCATCAGGCCGATCAGGAACACCACGTCGATCAGTGACGGGTGGTTGGCGACGATCATCTGGCCGGGGCGCCCGAGTTTGTCGGCACCGTCGACGCTGAACGTGAGAATGCCCAGGCGCTGCATCCACCGAATGAACAACCAGAACAGGCGACTGATGGTATGCCGCGCGCGCCGTTGGTGCTGCTTGGCAGTCCCCGGCAGGCAATTGAGCAACGGAAACACCAGTAAGCGCAGGCACAGCCCGCCGACGCCAAACAGCGCGAAGCTGGCGGCGGTGGCGAACAGGCGCCAGTAGTAGGCGTCCCGTGGCTTGTCGTTCAGGGCTTGCGTTGCCAGTTCCATACGCGGTTCTTCCAGGCGTGTTGGCAGGCGCCCTGTTCGGTCAACAGGGTGCGTAGCAGGTTCAGGGCATGAGGCCACTGGGTGTGAGTGTGTTGGACAGTGCCGGTGCGCAGTTCCAGTTGCCACTCGTCGCCCGGCGTCAGTAACAGGCCGAGGGCGTAGGGGAAGGGCACGTCGTGGATCCAGTTGGCGTAGGCCTCGGGTGGCTGTTCCTCGCTGATCACCAGCAATACCGCCGGGGCGCCTTCGTTGAGCAGGGCCGCCGCTTCGAGCATGCCGTGTTCCAGGCCATCGCCGGCGGCGGCGAGGGCGGTCATTTCGCTGGTTTCATTGCGCAGGATCGACCACAGGCCAATCACCGCGTTATGCACCGACAGGCTGAACTGGGTCGGCGACAACGGCTGGTCGTTGGCCAGGTCGCTGAGGATGTCGAGGGTGCGCGGGGTTTCGCCGTGGCGGGAAACGAACACCAGCGGCAGGTCTTGCAGGCCCTCGGCCAGCGGCCAGCCCACGCTGAAAGCCATGCGCGCCAGACGGCTCAGGCGGCGGCGCTGCATGGCCGGTAAAAACGAGACGTCGGGGGAGGCTTCGCTGGCGGGTAGCAACACTGGCGCCTGGCACCAGGCGCGCCAGTCGTCCGCACTTTCGAGGCCCGGAGCCCAGGCGCGCCATTGGCTGATATTGAAATTGATCACTGAGAAGATATCCCGCCCCTGCGGGCTTCCATGCGCGGCCACTGGCCCCGAATACCGGGACAGGGAGCAGCAGCCGAGTGGCGCGCATTATCCCGGTGCTGTGGGGTTCTAGCAAACTTTGGTAAATATTTGTTCACGGCCGATTACAATTTGCTGGGGAAGATTTACAGATTGTCCTTCACTGAGAACCGAGCTGGATTGTCGGACTGTTCCTTTTCATTTGTACGTTAGATGCTAGCCCGGACCATTAATGCAGCAGTGCATGGATGAACGAGGTAGCTAACCGGCGCTTTTGCCCTCTACACTCGGGCATTCATTGGTACACGGAGGTTTTTCCATGCGGCGCGTGGTGTTCAATCAAAAAGGCGGGGTTGGCAAGTCCAGCATCGCCTGCAACCTGGCGGCGGTCAGCGCCAGTGAAGGTTATCGAACCCTGTTGGTGGACCTCGATGCACAAGCCAACTCTACTCAGTACCTCACCGGGCTGACCGGCGACGATATACCGATGGGTATTGCCGAGTTCTTCAAGCAAACCCTGTCTTCCGGGCCGTTCGCCAAGAAAAACCGGGTGGATATCTACGAAACGCCCTTCGACAACCTGCACGTGATCACCGCCACCGCTGAGCTGGCGGACTTGCAGCCCAAGCTCGAAGCCAAGCACAAGATCAACAAGCTGCGAAAGCTGCTGGATGAACTGAGCGAAGACTACGACCGGATTTACCTGGATACCCCGCCAGCGTTGAATTTTTATGCGGTTTCGGCGCTGATTGCTGCTGATCGTGTGTTGATCCCCTTCGATTGCGACAGTTTCTCGCGCCAGGCGCTGTATGGCCTGCTGGCGGAAATCGAAGAATTGAAGGAAGACCACAACGAAGGCCTGGAAGTCGAAGGCATCGTGGTCAACCAGTTCCAGGCGCGGGCGAGCTTACCGCAGCAGATGCTCGATGAGTTGATTGCCGAAGGCTTGCCGGTGCTGCCGGTGTACCTGGCGAGTTCGGTACGCATGCGTGAGTCGCACCAGCAGAACAAGCCGCTGATCCACCTGGACCCACGGCACAAGCTGACGCAGCAGTTTGTGGAGTTGCATAACCTGCTGGAAAACGCCTGACCTAAAGCACCACACAAAACCGATGTGGGAAGGGACTTGCTCCCGATGGCGGTGGGTCAGGCGCAACATAAGCTGATTGATACACCGTCATCGGGAGCGAGCCCCCTCCTACACTAGACCCCTTGGCTGCGCAACCAGCTTATCAACTGCGGCAACGGAAACGCCCCACTCTGACGCGCCACTTCGCGGCCGTTTTTGAACAGAATCAAACTGGGAATCGAGCGAATCCCCAGCTGCGCCGACAACTGCTGATTGGCCTCGCTGTCGAGCTTGGCCAGCCGGCACTTGCCTTCCAGCTGCGCGGCGGCCTGCTCGAAGATGGGCGCGAACGACTTACACGGCCCGCACCAATCGGCCCACACATCCACCAGCAACGGCAGGTCGCCCTTGATCTGGCTGGCGTAGTCGCCCTGTTTCAGTTCAAAAGGTTTGTTCAGCAGCACCGGCTGCTTGCAGCGCCCGCACTTCGGCGCATCGCCCAGGCGTTCGCCGGGGATGCGATTGAGGCCGTTGCAGTGCGGGCAGGGAATGACGAGAGGGTTGGACATGGTGGCGCTCCTTTGAGACTGGCCAATAGATCCTATTTGGAGTCATCAAGGCGTGGGAGCGGTGACTCATCCGTTCACAGTTTCTGCCATGTCGATGTGAAGCCGCTTATCTAGGCTGTTGGAGCGCGTTCTGTTTCCCGCCATCTGTCTGTTTGCGGTTATAGCAAATTGCGATAGTTTGAGTTCGGGTTTAACCTTCATAGCAAGATGCGATAAGGATGTTGCATGCGAGTGATTAGTGAGAAAAGGATCTGGGAAGCAAAGGAAAAGTGGCCGCGCTCAGCGAGTGCTTTGGATGAGTGGTACCGACGGATAAAGCGCAATAGCCCAGGAGATTTCGCGTCAATGAAAGGCATTTTTCCTGCGACGGATAAAGTCGGGCAGTTCCATGTGTTCGACATCGGTGGCAATAAACTGAGGTTAATTGCTTTCGTGCGGTACCCAGCACAACGAATTTACATCAAGCATCTGCTCGATCACCGCGAATACGAACAAGACAAGTGGAAGGAGACAATCAGATGAGCGCACTCATTCAGCTCGCCGCTGAACATTGGCAATTTGTTTCACCATTACTGCGCAAGCCAAAAAACGAGGCGGATTACGATGCACTGGTTGCTGCCCTCGACGAGTTGCTGGATTTGGTCGGGGAGGACGAATCAAATCCGCTTATGAGTTTGGTGGATATTCTCAGTGACTGGATCGAAGCCTACGATCACGAGCATCGTCCGATGCCCATCGTCAGTGGTGTTGACGTGTTGCGCGCGATGATGCGCGAACACGGCTTGAATCAAAGTGATCTGCCAGGCTTAGGCACACAGTCAGTCGTTTCCGAGATTCTGAGCGGTAAGCGTAAGCTCAATCTGCGACAGATTAAATGGTTGGCCGAACGCTTTGGGGTTTCCGTGGAGACGTTCATCTAGCCGACTCTACGAAGAACAACTGATCTCCAAATGCTTGCCCCAATCCGGCGGCCGCTGCGCGTACTGCTCCATCCCGGCCTGCTCCTCGAACGGTTTGCGCAACACCTCGTGC
>LNAP01004854.1_pt1 | contig 21244 bp, 20 predicted proteins | sample 602601 | NCBI WGS metagenome assembly LNAP01 (sample SAMN02440304, study PRJNA202911) | soil metagenome | biome: Subtropical and temperate rainforests or woodlands; isolation source: soil samples (1 kg each in a 20% v/v slurry with milli Q water) were... ...
CAGCACCACGGCGGAGACGGCCGAAGGCGCAAAGCCGCCGTTGGCCTGGAAGGCGGCGACCTGATCGGCAGAGGGCGTCATGGCGACGGTTCCTCGTCGTCGGCGCGCTCGCGGCGGACGTAATCGCCGGCCAGCGGGACGGGATCGCGCGGCTGGGCGCGCTGGGGCACGAGGTAGTCCTGCAGGCCGGTGCGAACGCGCTGCAGGTCGGCGCGCAGCCGGGCGTAGTCGAAGTGGTAGCGGGCGCGCGCCTGCGGGGCGGTGCTGGTGGCGTGCTCGACCAGTCGGTTCAGGTCGAGCTGGCGCGCGAGCGCGGCGAGCTGCTCGTGTTCAGCGGTGGCATCGCCGGCCGATGCGGGCGATACGCCGGCCAGCGCGATGATCAGCGCCAAGGCCGGCACACGGCGGCAAGGGGTCATCGGGTTGCCATGGGGTGTCATCACGCCGTTCCACAGTCGTTTGGATGGCGGGATGCTGCGGTGGTCGGCTGGAACCTGCCGCAAACAATCGGAACGGGCTGCGAACCGGATTCACGTAATCTACTTCGTAGAGTGCCAAGCTAGCGCTTGCCGTGTCCGGCGTGCCCTGCGCCGGAGCAGCCAATCCACGACCGGGGCGAGCGCCGTTGGCAGCACCTGCACTTCTTCCAGTTTCGCGTCTCATCGATGCCCACCGCCGTGGGTGGGGTGCACGCAGTGAACTTCAGCGCGGCGCGGCGGCCGGGTGTGGACGAGACTAACGCCCGTCGCGGCCAGCGCTCTACGTGACGTTGTTCCATAATACCGATGCGCGGCGCTTGCTGTTCGCCACGCCGGGCCGGGATGCCCAGACCTTTGCGACGTTCGCAGCCGATCTGCGTGCGTATGGTGGCGAGCCCGACGCGATCACCGACATTGGCATCGACTGCCCAGGGCCTTCCAGGCGGGCGCGGCCAAGCAGCATCCGCAGGCGCGCCTCGCCTTCGATCCATTTCATGTGGTGGCGCTGGCCAGTCGGGCGCTCGACCAGGTTCGGCGTGCGGAAGTGAAGCTCGCGCCGGAGCTAAAAGGCAGTCGTTGGGCGTTGCTCAAGCGCGCGGCGCACTGGTATCGCAAACAGATCGACACCATGCATTGGCTGCAGCGCAGCGGCCTGAAGACAGCACGTGCCTTGCGCCTGAAAGAGGCATTGCGCCAACTCTATCAAGCACGCCACGCCGTTAGCCCTGCTCGACGGCTGGATCTCGTGGGCACGTCGCTGCCGGCTGTGGACGAATGGCTTCGCCTTCGCTCCTGATGCCCCTCTCGTGAACTCAAGTCCGACAGGCATATAGAACATTAGATTTTCCGGAAAAAAGGCGTTTTTTTGCCAATTTCCCGGATTTATACCTATTTTTTTGCTCAATTTCCGATTTTCAGGCGTAATACGGCCATGCGTTTCAGGTTCCACGCCAGGCACACCAGCGTCCATTCGCCGCTGACCTTTTTCATTCCACGCAGCGAGAATTGCCGAAAGCCCAGCACCGACTTGATGATGCCGAACACCGGCTCCACCGTTTGCTTGCGCAACGCATACCGCGCACGACCCACCTTGGTTTTCAGCTTGTGCGCCATGTGCTGCGCCGGGCTGGCGTCGGCGGCCAAGGCCGGTGGCTCGGTGAAGCGCGCGCAGGGCGAGGGGTGATGCTCCTCTCGCTTGACCGCCATCAGCGGCTCGATGCTGCTCGCGGTGCAGGCGTTGGAATTGGCGGCGCGGTAGTAGCCGCTATCAGTCAGCAGTTCGCTGGGCTTGCCCAGCGTGGCGGGTAATTCGGCCAGTTGTGCCAGCATCGGCACGACTTGTTCCTTGTCGTTGCAGGCCTGGGTGACGGCTGGCGCCACCACCAGCATGCTGGTCGTATCCACCGCTGCCTGGGCGTTGTAGGCCTGTTCGAAGCCGCCGCCGGATACCGGCATGATGCGCGAGTCTTCATCGGTCAGGTTGATCTGATCTTTGGCCGTCGGCCCCGCAATGGGTGGCTTGGGGGCTTTGCCGCGTGGTTTCTTGCCACTGGCTTTGGCCTTTTCCTCCCGCTGCGCCAGCTTGGCCTGATACTCAGCTTGCTCCTTGGCGAAGCGCGCCTTGGCACGGGCTTGGATCTTGCTCTTCGCCTCGGCCATGGCCGCCAGGCGGGTTTCACGGCGAGCGATTTCCTCTGGCAGATTCATGCCGTCCGGGACGGCCGATTGATCCGCCTGCTCGGCCAGGGCGAATAGCGTCTGCACTTCGCTCTTGAGCTGATTTTCGAGTTGTTCGATATGCCCATGGGACAGCGCGCTATGGCGCGATGCGTTGGCGTGGATCTTGGTGCCATCCAGACTGATCGTGCCCAGCGTGAGCAGGCGCATTTCCTGCGCCATTTGCAGTACCTGCACGAACAGGCCGGCCAGTTCGTCGAGAAAGCGGCGGCGGAAGCTGGCCAGGGTATCGTGATCGGGATGAGCGTCAGCGGCGATGAAGCGGAAGGCCACCGAGTCATGGGTGGCGCGCTCGATCTTGCGGCTGGAGAACACGCCGGTGGCGTAGCCATAGATCAGCAGGGCCAGCAGCATCGACGGGTGATAGGCGCTACTGCCACGCCCGGCGTACGCTTTCTCCAGCGCGCTAAGATCACACCCGTCGACGACTTCGACGATAAAGCGAGCCAGGTGATTTTCCGGCAGCCAGTCTTCGATGGAGGGCGGCAACAGGTAGCTGGTGTGGCGATCGACTGGGCGGAAACGGCTCATGCTGGGTCTCGCTAAGGGCAGGCCGCCATGATCGCAGAAAACCATGGGAAAGACCGACAGGCTGCTAGCGATCGGATTCGAGTGATTTAGAGTTCCCGGCTCACTAAATGCTCCCGCCAAAGCTCTGCAGCAACATTATCAGCACGGTCAGAGTCAGAAAACCCAGGAGTGAGCTGGCGATCACCTGACTTGAGACGAAACGCGGTTCGGCATCGAATTCGGTTGCCAGGATTATCGTGAAGACAGCAGTGGGCATGGCCGCCATAACAATGAATGTATGCTGTGCAACACCTTCCAGACCCAACAGCTCACTGACCAGGTAGGCCAAGACGGCGCTGCCAATGAGCCTCAGGCCGAGTGCCGCCAATAGGCTGGCACCCCGGTCCAGGGCTACGCCTTTCTCAAGCTGGAAGCCCAGAATTAGCAGCATGATCGGAATTGAGGCCTGGCCCAGCATCTCTAAAGGCTGAGCGAGCGCGAGCGGCAGGGTTGTATCCGTGACGCGAAGCAGAAAGGCCAGCCCGATCGCCCATACTACCGGCAGCTTCAGGGTTTGTTTGAGGGGGCCGAGCCCCGCATTGTGGCTGCGCGCCGCGATGAAGACTCCCAGCGACCAGCCCAGGATGGCCTGGGATGCAAAAATGATGACCGCGACAGCAAGGCCTTCCTGGCCAAAGGCGAGCAGGGCCACAGGTAGGCCCATGTTGCCGGCGTTGGGAAATGCCGTGGCAAGCATAAACCCACTCTGCATGGGACGGTTGTGACCAAGGCTGCGGCTGAGCAGCGCGCTGACGGCCACCAGGCTGATGCTCATGAGCAGGATCGCGCCAACGATCCGTCCGGTCGCCTCCAACGGCAGGCTCGCATTAAGCAGAGAGTCCAGCACCAGCGCAGGTGATAGCAGGTATAGCATCATCTGGCTGAAAGGGGCCGCAGGGATATTGCGCCAGCGTTTGAGTCCGGCACCGGCCGCCGCGACAATCAGTATTGGCAGGATGACGTTGAAAAAAACGTTAGTCACAAGACGAAAGACCTCGGCCGAAGTTGCAGGAGCGCAGGGAAAATCTGGGAATCTTCAGTGGCGCTCAACAGAGGCTTCTCAGCCGTGCAGTTGCGCTAGCGGGTAATGAACGTGTGAGAAGATACGTGAGTCCATGATTCCGTGAAAGCAGCCTTGTCCAGACCGTGCCTTTTTATTTTATTGTAGAGGGTTTTACGAGGCAGCCCGAGCTGCAGCATGGTGTGCTTTATACTCCCGTGGCAACTGTTAAGGGCGCTCACCAGTGCGAGCGCTCGAGCATAGGAAGAATAAAGGTTCTTCGCGGATTCTGGGGAAAGAGCGCGTTGACAGGCAGGGAAGTGGGTAAATTGGCAGTCGCTCAACATCCCAACCCCCACACCCTGCTGTCGCCGTGCATCCTATTGGTCTTGCCGCTTTCTGGCCAGGCTACGACGTCGTCGCCTCTCGCCCCGTAGCTGAGAATACCCTGCTGATCGAGCTCGAACCCCAGGCCACGCGAGTGCCCTGGTGTGGGCGCTGTCTACAGCCCTGTCCGTTGATTCACGAACGGCGTCTACGCCACGTGCGTGACCGCGACCTGCTGAATCAGCAGGTGCTGCTCCAATTGTCCATGCGTCGCGTCGACTGCCTGCGGTGTGGGCGGGTGACCGAACGGAACGATTGGCTGGAGCCGGCTTCCCGCCTGACTCGACGTTTGCAAGCCTGGCTCGAGGGCTTGTTGCGGATACTGCCCATCAGCCACGTCAGCCAGCTCACCGGCCTGCATTGGCACACCCTCAAGGCCCTCGACAAACGCCGCCTGGAAGCGGAGGCAGGCGTCATCGAGCCGGGCGACGTCCGGCGCCTGGTGATGGACGAGCTCGCCCTGCACAAGCGCCATCGCTACCCCTGGAAAGCATGATGAACCCTGAAAAACGCCTGTTTTCCGGAAAACCCATGTTCTATCTGCCTGCGGGGCTCAAGACCGACAGGCTGCTAGCAGGCCGTTGAAAAATTCGGCCTCAACTGCCCCAACCCGTTCGGGGTGTCGCTTTTTCAAGCGCTTGGGCCTAACGGAGGCCGCAAAAGGCCTGGATTCAGGCCTTTTTGACCGGTTTCAGCACTACTTTCACGCCTTTCGGCGTTTTTCGGGCGCACCTCGCCCTATACATGCGAGCCTCGCCACCAACCCGACAGACTCCCCAGTCGGATCAGGTTGTAGACCGAGAAGCCCAGCAGCAACTGGGCACTCAGCTTGGCGCGGCCGATCAGCTTAGTCTTGCGCAGGCCGCCAACCGTCTTCAGCCAACCAAAGCCTTCTTCGATCCGCTTGCGGATCTTCTGGCTGGTGGCGTACCCCGGGTGCCGCGTGGTGCGGCCGTCGATGGCACTGCCCTTGCGCTTGTGCGCCACATGCGGCGTCACCTTCAGCTCGCGCGCCCCCTGCACAAAACGCTTCTGGTCGTAATTCTTGTCCGCCCCCACCGTGCTGCCCGGCTTGGCCGTGCGCTCCAGCATCTCCAGGGTCGCCTCCACCTCGGCACGTCCATTGAACTCGGTGCATTCCACATCCACGATCAGGCCGTTGCGGTGCTCCATCATCGTGTGGGCCATGTGCGCCAGGCGACTGGCATCGCCATTGCTCTTGCGCGCCAACTTGGCTTCAGGATCGGTGGTCGACTGGTGGGTCGCGTTGCTGCGCTTCTCGCCCTTGAAGTCGGCATCGGGGTTGCGCGTGCCATCCTCCCGTGGGTCGCCGCCGTCCTTCTTGATGAAGGACTTGTGCGAGGCCCAGGCGTCGATCAGCGTGCCATCGACGCTGAAATGCTCGTCGCTGGCGTACTCGGACCATTCGTCCAGGGACTTGATGCGCTGAAAAAACAGGCGCGCTACATCCTGATTGAACAGCCGGTCGCGGTTCTGGCTGAAGGTCGAGTGATCCCACATGCGCTCGTCCATCGACAAGCCGACGAACCAGCGAAACAGCAGGTTAAAAAATCAATCTGCTCGACCAACTGCCGCTCGGAGCGAATGGTGTAGATCACTTGGAGCAACGAGGCGCGCAGCAGGCGCTCCGGCGCAATCGAGGCCCGTCCCAGGGTGGAGTACAGCCCGTCGAAGTCCCGATCCATCGACGCCAAGACAGCATCGACCAGCTCGCGCAGTGGACGCAGCGGGTGATCGTTCGGGATGCGCTGCTCCAGCGTCGTATAGCTGAAAAGCTCGTTTTGTTTGAGGTCGAGTCCACGCATAGGCTTAGGCTGGCTTCGGCAGAAGGGGATAGTCGCCATTTTGCCAGAGCCAGGCGGGCTCTGGCTTTTTTCAACGGCCTGCTAGAGCTTTCTGAGGGCGAGCTCAAGCAGGCTAGCCCGACCACCAATTTTTGTGAGGCCAGAGTCATTGGCGCGTGCCGACCACAAAGAAGGGGCGCGCAGGCGTCATGGCTCAGAACTAAAAGCAGAGCCAAAGACCAAAATCATTTGGCCCTTGGTTGACTTGCGTCATGTCCGGCTAAGGCATATCGTGATACGCATGATGCGTGCGTAGCTTGGCCCTTGGCTCCGTTGTAACCCGCGTTAATAAAAATAAGAGATGTGGACTATGAATGTTTGCTTATTGAACCAGAAAAGCCAGATTTTCGCCCATACCGACCCCTATGCAGTTTCCGACTACGTTAACCAGTATGTCGGTTCGCACTCTATTCGCCTGCTCAAGGGCCGGGACTCAAAAAGCAGCCTGAACCACCGAAACTTTGGCGGCCTCGACCTGTGTCGAATCAGCTATGGCGATAGTGTCAGGGTGACCTCGCCAGGCTTGGAAACCTGCTATCACCTGCAGCTATTGCTCAAGGGTCATTGCCTTTGGCGTGGCAATGGCTTGGAGCACTATTTTGCGCCAGGCGAACTATTGGTGATCAACCCGGATGACCGCGCGGAGCTGACTTATTCGGAGGAGTGCGAGAAATTCATTGTCAAATTGCCCTCGGTTATCATTGATAGCGCATGCAATGAGCTCAATTGGCAGAAGCCGAGTGGAGGTATCCGTTTCCCCCCCCGACATAGCCTGCAGCAGCTTAATGGCTTCATCAATCTAATCGGACTGGTTTGTGACGAAGCGGAACATAACATGTCGATGACCTTGGTGGCGGAGCACTACACGAAGATCATCGCTACCAAGCTGCTCGAGACGCTCAGCAGCAATGTCAGCCGCAAAGGCTTCGTCGAAGGCAACCCATGTTTCGAGCGAGTCGTTCAGTTCATTGAGGAAAATGTCAAACGGAGTATCAGCCTTGAGCAGTTAGCGGAGCTGGCGCTGATGAGCCCACGCTCCCTCTACACCATGTTCGAGAAGCATACCGGCACCACGCCCATGAATTACATTCGCAACCGCAAGCTTGAGTGCGTCCGTGCCTGCTTGAGCAATCCCACTACCAATATACGTAGTATCACTGAGGTGGCCCTAGACTACGGCTTCTTACATCTGGGACGTTTCGCCGAGAAATACAGGAGCACATTCGGCGAGCTGCCTTCCGACACCCTGAGTCGACACAAGATGAAGTGCATCGATTCAAGGGAGTCTAGCCTGTCCTCGCTCTTTTGACTGGCTGCTTGTCGGACTTGAGCCCCGCCGTCAGGTAGAGCATCAGATTTTTTTAAAAACCATCGATCACCTCCCTGCCGTTGTCGAGACAGCGCACCAGGGCCGTCCAGCGCTTGAGGCTGTGGTCAAGCGCCTTGGAGATGGCCGTGCCTTCATGGATGCGCTCGCGCTGGGCGAGCATCCAGGTGTGCAGGGTATCGTCGAGAGGTCTGGCCTGTGCGTGGCGTATTCGCGTCGCTCGTCAGGCGGCAGTCACGCACCTCGCGCTCGATGGCGTACAGCTGACCGATATTGGTGCAGGGCCTGTCCGGCCAGCGGGCTCTGGTTGGCCACGTGCAGGCTGTAGAACTCGCGCCGGGCGTGGGCCGCGGGCCATACAGCCGATTTTGGTCACGCCTTCCCCTGCTCGAAGCAGAACTTGTAGGCGGCGAAGTCATCACAGACCAGCTGGCCTCTCCAGTCACCGAGGAAGGCACGGGCATGCTCGCCGGCTCGGCTGGGACTGAAGTCATAGACTATGGCGCGCAGCTCGGCGAACGCGCTGGCAGCATAGGCCACACGTAAACCCGCTGCGTCTTCTTCATGCCGGGCGCAAGCATTTGCACCGGGGTTTCATCGGTCGTGGTAGGGACGGCAGTTACCTGCCGCCCTCCGCTCAGATCCGTACGTGCGGGATAACCGCATAGGGCTCCTGCCTCGGGGTATGTGACGCAAAGAGATCCTCAGGATAACGATGTGCGTTTCCGGGTTTAGGTATGTAGTAGAGGTCAACGAGGCGCCCTTAACATGACCATTGATATTTGAAAGCTTGCCGTCCTAGCTAGACGGCAGACCGCCGAACGAAAACCACCAAGACGTATCAGGTTCCCCGGCGCCGCGTGGCAATTGAAGAAACGCGTTTCGGCAACCGGCTCATCTGCCTCATCAGACAACTCGGCGGTTGACATCAGGATATTCTGACAAAATCAGGAAGTCTTTTTCAGAGTTTCCTTAGGCACCATTACCCTACGCAGGCTGTCACGCTCGAGTAGCCAAGACGCGATGAATGCGAACACGAGACCCCAAAACGGAGCGCCTATATTCAGAATTGGTACACCGGCCACCGACACCACAAAGGCGACCAGAGCACCAAGCGGACACTCGCCGCAAAAGGCGCCTTGGAAAGCGCCCTGCAACGCCCGGATCATGGCCAGTCCGCCGATTAGCCCAATCAAGGCCAGCGGCACCGCCAACGCAACGGCTGTTGCGACCGGTGCAAAAAGGCCAAAAATAATCATTAAGACAGCGAAGACCATGCCGCCGATCCACTGCCGATGCTGCGCGCCGCTGGAGACGAGAATCGCGTTGGTCGGCCCGGTAAGACAGGCGGGCACCGAACCGACCACCGCGAACAGCATCGAGCCCAGCCCGGACCCCACCGTAACGGCCTTCACAGGCGGTGGGTGATCGACCTGCTGCAGTACCGCAAAGCCCTGTGCGTTCTGAATGCCCAGCACAGTTATCATGAGCGGAATGACCATCTCTACCAGAGCCTGCAGCGAGAACTCTGGCATGTACATAATAGGACGCGCTAGGAGCGTTGGCACCACGCCCAGTGGCGCGATGCCGCCCGTAGTCCAAGCTACCGCGCCACCGGCGAGCAGCGCGGCCAGCACCGGCGGCAGTCGGCTCCCTAGCGCTGGCAAGACGGAGAAGAGCATGAATACTCCGAGGCTTACGGTGGCGAGCAGCGCGTTACTGGTAAACGCGGTGACAACTTTAACTCCCAGCGGCAGGAAAACGCCGGCGACCATGCCCATGACGATGGGTATTGGAATGCGGCGCATCACACAGTTAATGAGCCCGCTCCAGCCGAGTAATGTGATGAGTAGAGCAGTTACCCAGTAGGCCCCAATGACTTCCGCAAAGCTCAGGTGGTCGAGCGCCGACGGCAGCAGCAGCGCGCCCGGGATCGTCCAGGCCATCCCTAGCGGCTGCCGGTATCGCCAGCAAAAGTACAGGCTCAGCACCCCACTGAGACCGTAGGCACCGAAGATCCAGGAGGCGAGATCTACATCGCTCAGACCTCCATCACGGCCCACCATGATAAGGATAGCCAAGGGACCCGTCACCCCGAAAAGAAAGGCAGTGATGCCGTTGCTAAGAGCGTGACTATCGAGGCGATTCGACCTGGCTTCTTCAGCACTACCCGCGGTATTCCTTTCCTCTGTTTGCAAAGTCTTTCCTCCGTCAGTAAGAACCTCCCGGAAAAGCCTAGGACTTTAGCTGGCTAGTTGCAGGAGCTGAGTGCAACACTGTTATTGATTGAAGCTGGAACAGCTGCCGAATATCCAGGGCTTCCTGCATTACCTCATTCATGACTTCTCAGGCACTTGAAGTCGAAGCGCTAAAGCGGTCGCATACTCGGTTGCAGTGCAATGGCGTCGCGTTCTTCTTGGCTGTGTACCGACAAGTCCGTCCCCTTGGCAGGTATTGGCGGATCAGGCGGTTGACGTTTTCGTTGCTGCTGCGCGGCCAAGGGCTATGAGGATCGCAGAAGACTATCGCCAACACCGGTTCTCTGGGTGGTCTGGGCGTGCTGCGCCATCTCCCGCCCCTGGTCGCAGGTCATGCGCATCGCCAGCGGCATGCGATCGAGCGCGGCACCGAAGCCCTCCACCGCCTAGGTCGCGGTCGCGTCGTTCATCTTCACCAGCATCAGGTAGCCACTGGTGCGTTCCCAGCTATTCGGCCTCCAATTGATACTCCTTGCCTAGGCCCAGGGCGTCGCGATAGGCGTCCCAGAAGCCGACTATGGCGCCCTCGGTGACCAAGTGCTCGGCGTCCTCAGCCTTGCCGCCGCCCATCCCGATGTAGGAAGCCTCTTCCTGATCGCGCACCACGGCGCCGTGCACTAGCTCTACCGCCTCGCCGTCCTCCATCGAAATCAGCCCGGCCGGCCCGATCAAGTTACTCTGTTTGCGGCGGATGGACTGCATCTCTTCGTCGTCGTCGGCATAACCGAACTGCGTCCACACCAGTTCGAACTCGTTCTCGGAGTAGGTGACCAACTGTCGCACCGCCAGCGTGTTGGCGATCTGCTGTAACACCAGGTTCGGGAAGACCGCCAGGATCATCAGCGTTACCGGATCGTCGAACTCCTTGCGTCCGGCCAGCACGGAAGGATCCTGCAGCCTGAAGTCGGAATCGAAGGAGCGCGCGTCCTTGAATATCTCTTTGTCGAGCTCGTCGTTGTTCGAGCTGCTCTGCGAGTACAACATCGAGTGACGGCCCTGACGGCCACCGAGCAGCGAGCCCCCTGTCTGCGAGGAGCGGTACAGGCCGAAGGTGGCATGAAACAAGTGCAGAAGACTGGCGTGATAGGGGTCGCGCGTGTTTTCCGCGTATAGCTTCCAGTTACCGTGAATGTACTGTCGCTGATCGCCCAAGACCTTGATCGGGCGATTGAAAATACGTGCTATCGAATTCACCGTCCGCTCGCCCAGGTACTCCTGCAGCGGTTCGACCTCTTCGGAGAAGGTGGCGAAGACCACGCCGTGCAACGTCTCCACGCGCAGCTGCGTGAGGCCATGCCTGCTCATGTCGAACGACTCAGGCATGCCGCCCTTGCGCTTGATGCCTCGGCGGAACGGCACGCCGATCAGGTTGCCTTTGAGATCGTAGGCCCACTGGTGATACACGCACTCCAGGTTCGGTGTGTTGCCGCGCAGGCTGCGGCACACGCGCGCGCCGCGGTGGGCGCAGCGGTTCTGCATCACGTGCACGCTGCCGTCTTCGGCGCGAGTGACGATCACTGGAATCTGCCCCACGAAAGTGGCCTTGTAGTCGCCCACGCTGGGGATCTCGGCCTCCAGTGCGACGAAGGACCAGTTATTGCCACGAAACAGCCGCTCCTGCTCCAGATCGAAATACTTGCGCTCGGTGAAGACCTTGTACGGAACCCGATGGCCTTCCTCCGTCAACTGGACCCGTGCCTGGGCCTGCTCAGATGCGACGTTCATTGTGTGTTCTCCTCTGTTCCGTGTCTGCGCTACTTTCGCCCTAAAGAGGGCGCGCGAGCAGGGTGTCGATGCGATAAGTGTCCAAGATCACCAGCTTTTCCTTGAAGCGCAGGGCGTCGCCAACCGCGACGATGCGGTCCATGTAGCGGCCGGCACTGTAGAGCTTGGTATTGCCGTCGTTGCGGGTTTGCAGCACCGCATAGTTACTCTGGACGCTGATCTCGCCATTGTCGGTGCCTGCTATATGGACACTGCTCACCAGGTGCCGGTAAAAGTGCTCGGGATAGATGTTGGCATTGCGTAGCGAGACTACGCGGTCATGCAACATGCCGCGGCTGTCACAATCCATGATCCCGATCGACATACCGCGATCAGCATTCTCGCGCGGAATGATCCGATAGCTGCAATCTTCGACGAACAAGTCCGGCCATGCTTCCAGCCGATCATCATCTATGCATTGGACATAGCGGGTTAGCAATTGCTCCACTTGGTACTGGAGCTCCATCGCCGATAGTGTCTCCGTTTGCATGTGTTCCTCCAATTCGGAAATGACTCTTTGCGGCATTCATATGCCGATGTGTTTTTGAAGCAGTTCCGGCTTGCCCTGCAGGGCCAGGCTTGGACCGTCGTAGACAATGCGGCCCTTAACGAGAATCATGCTGCGGTCGGTAAAGCCGAGCAGCACGTTGATGTTTTTGTCGACAATCAGGGTGGCGATGCCGGAGTCTTTGATGGTGCGAATCACCTGCCATATCTCCTTTCTGATCAGCGGCGCCAGGCCTTCGGTGGCCTCGTCGAGGATCAGCAGGTCGGGGTTGAGCATGAGGGCACGACCGATCGCTCGCCGCCGGAAAGATTGCCGGCAAGGTGGTCGATGCGCTCGGCGAGCCGCGGAAACGTCTGCAGAACTCGGGCAAGATCCCACTCGTTGCGTCCGTCGCGTCCAGGGCGGGCAGCCATGACCAGACTCTCTCGCACGGTCAGGTTTGGGAACATACCACGCCCCTCGGGCACGTAGCCGATGCCTTGGCGGATGATCTGGTGCGTCGCCGCGCGGCTCACGTCGCGCCCATTGATCAGTACGCGACCTTCTCGTGGCGGGGTCAGACCTAGGATTGAGCGGATGGTGGTGGTCTTGCCCATTCCGTTGCGTCCGAGCAGGCACACGCTCTCGCCGCGGGCGATAGTCAAATCCACACCATGCAGCACATGGCTGTTGCCGTAATAGGTATGCAGACGACTCGCCTGCACCAACAAATCGGGTGTGCTTTGCATTGCTTCTGCCATCAGTAGGCCTCCTCACCGTCGCCCAAATACGCTTCCTGCACTGCAGCATCGGCGCGAATCTGATCCACCGGGCCGCTGGCCAGAACCCGACCGTTGACCATGACCGTGAGCACGTCGGCGATGCTAAATACCGCATCCATGTCGTGCTCGACTAGTACCAGCGCGTAGTCTTCAGCCAGCTCTCTGAGCAGCGTAGCCAACTGCGCCGACTCCTCCTGGCCCATTCCGGCCATTGGCTCGTCAAGTACAAGACAGGTGGGGTCGGTGGCCAGCACCATGCCGATTTCTAGCTGACGCTGTTCCCCATAGCTCATGGCATAGGCCGGCATGTCGGCATGGTGTCTCAGGCCACACCGCTCCAGCCCAAGCTCGGCGCGGGCCCGCACCGCACGGTAGGTCTCTGCGCTTCGGAAGAAACGCATCGAATGTGGAAGGCGCGACTGCGCGGCCAGCCAGCAGTTTTCCAGGCAGGTAAAGCTTGGAAAGATATTGGTGCGCTGAAAGCTGCGACCGATACCCAGCTGTGAGATCGCGTTGGGCGGCAGCCCGGAAATGTCACGGCCGTGGAATAGCACCTGACCTTTGCTAGGCGCCAGATGCCCGGTGAGCAGGTTCACCATCGTGCTTTTTCCGGCCCCGTTGGGGCCAATGATCGCGTGCACCTCGCGCGGGCCCACGCTCAGCGAGACGTCGCAGACGGCGGTGAGCCCGCCGAAGTGGCGTGTCAACCCGTGCGTTTCGAGAATATTGTCACTCATAAATTGGCTCCTTCCCTGAGGGCGGCCTTGTCGGTATCGGGCGCACCGAGCTTGGCGGTGGGTTTGTTCCTACGCTCAGCCCATTTCAGCAGCAGTCCGCCAATACCCCTGGGCAGCAGCAGCACCATTGCGATTACGGTGATACCCATGGGCAGCTCCCAATGCGGGGTCAGCGTCGAGTACCAATATTGCAGCCCTTCGAACGCGAACGCGCCGAGAATAGGGCCAAACAGGGTACCCATGCCGCCGAGGATCACCATGATGAGTGCGTGCGCCGAGAGCATCCAGCTGACGTCGGCCGGGTTCACAAAACCGTACTGCGTAGCCGAAAGAAACCCCGCGTAGCCCGATAGGGTACCGGCGATAACGAAGGCGACGAGCTTGTAAATCACAGGGTTGTAGCCCAGCGCGCGGACACGGATTTCGTTCTCCTTGATGCCGGAGAGCACTCGTCCGAAGGGCGAGCGTAGCAGGGTGCGTAGCAGCAGATAGACTAGCAGCATGGAGGCCAGCACCACGTAATACAAAGTGGTTCTGTTTTCCAGATCGAGCAACTGTATGCCAGCTATGCTCACCTCGGGCTTGAACATCAGGTAAATGCCGTCGGAGCCGCCCGCGAACGGGGCGTCGTGGAACAGATAGAAGAACATCTGCGAGAAAGCGATCGTCGCTATGATGAAGAAAATGCCCGAGGTGCGGATGATCAGCGCACCGATGATCAGAGCCGCCGCAGCCGCGAGCAGCAGGCTCATCGGCAGGGCGACCCAGAAATTCGCCGGCGCGAACTCCGGTGCGGTCAGTGCCAGGGTGTAGCCGGCGATGCCAAAGAAGACAGCTTGTGCAACGCTGACCATGCCCCCCGCCCCAACCAGCAGATCCAGGCTCAAGGCCATAATGGCCAGGATCATGATCGTAGTAACCTTTTGCGTGTAGTAGTCATGCTTGCTGCCGGCCAGCGCTTCGCCAAACAGCGGGTAAAGGGCCAGCAGCACCGTAAGCACTAATAACAAAATCTGTATAGAGCGAGGCAAAGAACGCATCGAGAAATTCCTATGCAAAGAGGCCGCGGGGCTTCCAGAGAACGATCATCGCCATCAGGGCGTACACCACCGCGCCGGCGAAATGAGGGACCAGTACGGCACCCCAGGTGGAGGCCAGCCCTACCATCAGCGCCCCAACAAAGGCGCCTTTGATTGAGCCGATACCGCCGATGACCACCACCACAAAACAAATGATCAAGACGTCGTTACCCATGCTCGGATACACCGAAGAGATTGGCGCGGCCAGCACGCCGGCAAAAGCGGCCAAGGTGGCACCGACGGCGAACACCGATGTGTAAGTCCAGGAAATATTAATGCCCAGAGCTTGCACCATCTCGCGATTGCTAGCGCCGCCTCGGACAATCATGCCCAACCGCGTTTTTTGCAGGATGAGGTACATGGCGATGGCGATGGCGATGCATATGCCCGAGAGGAACAGGCGGTAAATGGGATAGTCCAGATTCTCGGTGAGCACTATCGCGCCGCGCAGAGACTCAGGGATGGGCACGGCGTGCACGTCGTTGCCCCATAGGATGCTTTGCAAGGCATTGAAGATGAGGATGAGACCGAAAGTGAGCAACACCTGATCAAGATGGTTGCGCTTGTAGATGCGCTGAATCAACAACTTCTCCAGCATGATCCCCAGCAGCAGTGCGATTGGAAGCGCGGCGATGGCGGCAAGCCAGAAATTGCCCAGCACCGACGTCAACCAGAACGCCAGATAGGCGCCGATCATATATAGCGCGCCGTGTGCGAGGTTGATGATGTGCATGATGCCGAAAATTAGCGTCAGGCCGCTGGCAATCAAAAACAACAGCAAGCCCTGCTGGATGCCGTTGAGCATCTGTATGAAAAAAGTTGACAGGTCCATCGAGAACTCCCCAGGCTCGGTAGAGGGTAGCCGGCACGAGCCGGCCGTCGCTTGTTGCGTTAGTTGGACATCTCGCAGCCGGTTGCCGGATCTTCCAGCGCCTCTGCCGCAACGCCTATCATCACGCTTTTACCATTGCGCACTTCGCTCATATAGACATTCTGGATCGGGTTGTGCGCCTTGGACATGCTCCAGGGGCCGCGTGGGCTGTCGTCGAACTTCACCTTGCGCATCGCGTCGATCAGCGCGCCACGATCGGAGGTATCGCCTTTGACCGCCTCCATAGCGCGAATTAGCAACAGACCCGCGTCGTAACCCTGCACGGCGTAAATATCGGCTTCGGAGTCGTAGCGTTCCTTGAAAGCTTGGCGGAACGCCTTGTTATACTCATTGTCGAGGTCTTCGGCGTAATGCATGGTGGTGCGGATGCCATCCGCGCGGTCGCCCAGCCCGTCAAGGCTCTCGGTCAGGAAGCCGGTGGAGAGCAGCGGAATCGTATTCTTGAGGCCGGCGTCGGCGTAGTCCTGAATGAACTTCACGGCACCGCCACCTCCGAAGAAGGTATAAACAGCATCGGGCTTGATTGATGCGATCTCGGTCAGCTGGGCTTGGAAGTCGACGCTGGGGAAAGGAACCAGGATCTGCTTGACGATCTCGCCGCCGAGGCGCTCGAATTCTTCCTCGAAGCCGCCCAGATGCTCGGTACCGGCTGCATAGCGCCAGGATATTGTCACGATGCGGCGATAGCCCGCATCATAGGCCGGCTTGGCCATAGCGTAATCGGCCTGCCAGTTTGAGAACGAAGTACGGAATATATTGGGTGCGCACAACTCACGCGTGGCCACGTTCAGGCCGGCGTTGGGGATCACCAAAATGGTGCCGGTCTGACGCGCTACCTTGATCGCAGCCATGGCGACGCCCGAGTGGACCGGGCCAATCACGAAGTCGACATTCTCGCCGGAGATGAGCTTCTGCATATTGCTAACAGCCTTGCCTGGGTCCGCCTCGCTGTTGACCACGACAAACTTGGCTTCGCGTCCCCCGAGCTTGTTTCCGTGCTGTTCGATCGCAAGGCGCATACCTCGGTCCGCGTTGGTGCCGAGCATTCCGAATGTGCCTGAGTAGGGGAGTAGCAGACCGATCTTGACCTGCTCTTGCGTCGAGGCTGCGCCCGTCATTGTAAGAGTCATGAGTGCAGCCGCGGCTGCACCCGGTGCAAAGCGTTTTGCCTTTACCTTGAATAAACCCATTTGATTTTCCTTTTTATTTTTGTTTGTCGGCCTTAAGAGACCCGGGGCTATAGCTCCGCTACGCGTTACACCTATAAAATGACCTCGCTACTGGAAAGTAACCTCAGTTCATTTCGCATCCCAGCGCTGGATCAGACAGCGCCTCGGCGGCGGTACCGACCACCACGTTGGTGCCGTCCTGCACTTCGCGCAGGTAAATGTTTTGCATTGGATTATGCGCCTTGGAAAAGCGCCACTCACCGCGCGGACTATCGATCCGCACCTGTTCCATCGCGGCGATCCAGGCTTCGCGATCACGGCTGTTGCCGCCCACCGTTTGCAGCGACTGGGCTAGCAACAGGCCAGCGTCGTAGCCCTGAACCGCGTAGACGTCCGCCTCCTTGGCGAACCTCTGCCGGTAGGACTGGCGGAACGCCAAGTTCTTCTCGGTTGCCAGACCCTCGGCATAATGAAGGGTGGTCAACAGGCCCTCGGCTGCTTGCCCCTGAGCCTCCAAGGTGCCCTCAGTGAGGAAGCCCGAGCCAAGCAGCGGAATCCGTCCCTGCAGGCCCGACGCTGCATAATCCTGGACGAACTTGGCGGCACCGCCACCGGCGAAGAAGACAAACACCGCGTCCGGCTTGAGCGCAGCAATCTCGGTGAGATGGCTCTGGAACTCCACTTCAGGGAACGGTACATAGAGCTCCTTAAGCACCTTGCCACCGGCCTGCTCGAGACCCTCCTTAAAGCCGTCCACCGACTCGGTACCGAAGCCGTAGCGCCAGGCCAGGGTGATGACATTCTGGTAACCACGGTCGGCGGCCACCTGACCCATGGGGTAGGCGGTCTGCCAGGAGCTGAATGAGGTACGGAAGATGTTCGGCGCGCACAGCGGGCCGGTGGCCGCGTTGAAGCCTGCGTTGGGGATGATCAGCGGCACACCGGTCTCCCGGGCGACCTTGACCGCGGCCATGCCAACGCCAGAATGTATCGGACCAACCACCACATCCACATTAGCACCGGACACCAGGCGCTGCATATTTTGCACCGCCTTGCCGGGGTCGGCGCCATCATCGACCACTACGTACTCGACTGGACGCCCACCAAGCTGGTTGTCGTACTGCTCAATAGCCAACTTCAAACCATTGGTAGCAGCTTCACTTGGCGCGGCGTATGTGCCGCTGTATGACATCAAAAGGCCAATCTTGATTGGCTCATCCGCGTGAGCCAGACCGCACAGGGTGGTGAACAGGATCCCAGGCAGAAGGCCGTGGAAGGTGGAAGCGCGTTTTTTATTCTTGTTCATGGTGACTCTCCAATGCTGCACTGCAAAAAATCTCTCGTCGGTTATAGCCTCGCTTCCCGGCAGACCAGCCGCCGGGAAGCGGCGGTTTACAGCAGGTTCCAGGTGTAGTTGAAAATCAGGCGGTTCTCGTCTATGTCGCTGCGGTAGTTGGAACGGGCAACGACATTGCGTAGCCGCACACCGAGGTTCTTGAGCGCGCCGCTCTGGAAGGTGTAACCCACATCTAGATCACGCTCCCACTCCTTGCCCTCGAAGCCCCTGCCAGTGTCGACGTTGTCTCCCTTGATGAAGCGCACCGTGGTCACCAAGCCGGGAAGACCCAGCGCAGCGAAGTCGTAGTCATGGCGAACCTGCCAGGAGCGCTCGTCGGCTCCGGCGAACTCATAGGTGGGGACTTCATTGCCCAGCGGCGAAACGTTGTTGAAGAGACGCGGGAAGGCGTCATCGCCGAACATGGCCTGATAGCCGACCATGAAGGTGTTCCCGCCATACTTGGCCGACAACTGGGAGAAAACCGCCTGATTATCGATATTGCCCAGCAGCTGATCACCGTCTTCCTTGGAGTCGTAGAAGCCTATGTTAGCGCCCAGTCCCCAGTCACCCACCGGCTCGCTGTGCTTGAGGCTATAGAAACGCTGGTTAAAAATGTCTTCCAACTGCGCGTACCAGACGCCGACCGAGGTGCGCTTATCGTTGAAGGCGTAATCGGCACCTGCGTAGTTGAAGCGGTCGGTCGCGGCGTTCCCCGCCAGCTGCGGCAGATGACCGAGCTTGGCGCGCATCTTGTCGTCACCCGCCTCGTTCAGCAGACTGTTGGAACGGAATTGACCGCCTTGTAGGGTCAGTCCGTCGAACTCGCGGGAAATGATGCTAGCGCCCTGGTAAGTCGGGGGCAGCAGGCGAATATCAGAGAAGGTAAGCACCGGCAGGTTCGGGGTTTGCTCGCCGATCTTCAGTTCGGTCTGCGACAGGCGCACCTTTAGCGCCGCTCCAAGGCGGCTGAAGTCATCGACCGCCTCGCCGCTATCCAGGGGTAGCAAGCCGGTATTCACCCTCTCGCGGCTACTGTCGAGTTTAATGCCCAGCATTCCCAGCAGGTCGACGCCGAAACCGACTGTGCCCTGGGTGTAGCCAGAATTCACTCTGAGAATGAAGCCCTGCGCCTAATGCCAGTCAGTTAAGCGCTACAGCTTGACCTTCTGCGCGCTGAAACGAAAATCCGATGCTTGTTTTGAGCATCGGATTTTTTATGCGACTTTCCCGCGCTTTGGCACTGACTCACGAAGTGGCATCTGCTACTTACTCCCTTGACGAACTAGGGGCGCTGCTTGATCCAGACCTAGTTAGCACCGCACTGGAAACGGCGGGAGTGGCGACCCTGCGTAAGCGACGTCTCCCTCTTGAAGCCATGATCTGGTGCGTGATCGCCATGGCGTTGTTTCGCCGGATGTCGGCCTGGGATGCCGCGAGCCGTATGGGCATCATGCTGCCTGGGCAGAAGCCATTGGTAGCACCCAGTGCAATCGTGCAAGGTCGCCAGCGTTTGGGCAGCGCTGCGGTGCGAGAGGTCTTTTCCCTGACTCAACAACGCTGGCATGCCAGCGCCAATCACCCCACTTGGGCCGGTTTGCGCCTGCTCAGTGTCGATGGCGTGGTCTGGCGCACACCGGATACGGCCGACAACCGCAAGCACTATGGCAGCGCCAGTAATCAGCATGGCGATACCGGCTATCCCCAAGTTCGCATGGTCTGCCAGATGGAGCTGACCAGCCACATGCTGGTGAATAGTGCTTTTGCCGGCTACCACAGCAACGAGATGAAACTGGCCGAACAACTGATCGACAGCACACCCGATCACTCGCTGACCTTGTTCGACCGTGGCTTCTATTCACTGGGGTTACTTCATCGCTGGCAACAGACAGGCACTCAGCGCCATTGGTTACTGCCGCTGCGAAAGGATGCTCAATACGAGGTGCTGCGTAAGTTAGGGCGCCACGATGCCATCGTCTCACTAAAGACCTCGCCGCAGGCGCGTAAACAATGGCCCGACCTGCCAGACACGCTACAGGCTCGGTTATTAAGCAAGACCATCAAGGGCAAAGTGCGGCAGGTACTGACCTCAATGATCGATCCTCTGCGCTTCCCTCCAGACGAAATCGTGGATCTGTACAGCCAGCGTTGGGAAATCGAACTGGGCTATCGAGAAATGAAGCAAGGCATGCTCGCGGGTCACTACACACTGCGTAGTAAAACGCCGGAGATGATTGAACAAGAACTGTGGGGCGTACTACTGGGGTACAACCTGCTGCGTTATCAAATGCTGGAAATGAGTCGCCACTGCCCTGGCATCTACCCCTGCGAAATGAGTTTCACCGCTTGCACCTGGGCGATTCTGGGCTTCTTGAACGGGGTCTCTTTGAATCATCCAGGCAACATCCCTCGCTACCTGGCTGAACTACAGGCCTCAGCCATGCACTACGTCCTACCTCATCGTCGTGAGGATCGCAGTTATCCGCGAGCGGTCAAACCCAAGCCGTCCAAGTATCCGACCAGAAATAAAAATGCCAGTCAGCTTAACTGACTGGCATTAGCCCTGCGCCCACTCTTCGGCCTTGGACTGCTGGTTGGGGCCCTCAATGTCCGAGAAATCCCGACTGAAATAATAGTTGCGCGCTTGCAGCGTCGCCGTGGTGTCTTCGATGAAACCGCCTTCAGCGGCTAGGGTACTGAGCGGCAGACTGGCGCTCACACACACCAGCAGACGGGTTAGGTTCGGATATTGCTTCATTTTTGACTCGCTCTTTTTTATTGTTTTTTGGAAAGCATATATATGCCACATATTTCCCGCCCACAATTCTCCGTACCGCAAGTGGGCGGCCTTGAAACCACCTCGCTACCCAGACAGGCAACTCGGCGTAACAAACGGACCAGCCGCTCTGCACTTTTCCTCGCTTCAGGCATGCTTAAAATAACAGGCAGTCACTTGCCCGCGCTCTTTGTGGCCGCGTCCCAATGCAGGTCTGGTTCCTCGACCCGAAGTGCCCTTGGGCATCTCCACTTCAGCGTCTGACCTTGCTGGCCAGTTCGCCGCCGATACCGAAGTGGCCCTTGGCCATCTCCGTGATAATCACTCGCACGCTGGTCAGCGGCGCATCCAGGGAGCGCGATATGGCCTCGCTGACCTCACGGATGAGGGTTTCCTTCTGCTCGTCGTTGCGGCCTTCAAGAATGTGGATCTGGGCAATGGGCATGTTGTGCCTCCTGAATAAGAAGGCCGCCCGGGCAGGGCGGCCGAATGGCTCAGATGAAGCGCGCGGAGACGCTGCCAAGCCCCTGATAGCGCACGGTGATGTTGTCGCCCGGCTCCACCGATACCGCAGCCGTGATGCCACCGGTCATGATGAA
>LNAP01001949.1_pt1 | contig 21237 bp, 19 predicted proteins | sample 602601 | NCBI WGS metagenome assembly LNAP01 (sample SAMN02440304, study PRJNA202911) | soil metagenome | biome: Subtropical and temperate rainforests or woodlands; isolation source: soil samples (1 kg each in a 20% v/v slurry with milli Q water) were... ...
GATGCCGTCATATCTCTGGGAAGAGGAAGCTAGCTAAAATCCACCCCTTAACCTAATTTCGAGATACATCATGGCAGCAAGAGACCCCGATCGTCGACGCAAGATAATCGAAGCAGCACGCCGTCTGTTCGCTCGATATGGCTACGGGGGGGCGTCGATCAGCATGATTGCCGCCGAAACCGGCTTGACCAAGGCAGCGCTTTATCATCATTTCGAAAGCAAGGAGGACATCTACCGAGCCAGTTCCCGATCGGGTATGGATGATCTGTGCTTTGAGGTGGAAAGCGCCGTTCTCAAGGCCGGCAGCCGTCCGGAAGATCGTTTGCGGGCCTACATGCATGCCTCGGTCAAGCGATACGAGAATAACCAGGACAGCTGGATGTCCGGTTCTGCAATATTCTGGGGCGCGGCATCCGACAAGGCCAGGACGGAGATTCTGCAAGTCAGGGATGCGTATGAAGGACTGCTGAAGCAGATTATCAAAGAGGGGATCGACGCGGGCGTATTCAGGGCCGATATCGATGCCAACCTTTCCAGCAAATTCTTGTTATCCATTGTCAATCAATTGCCCAGATGGTATCGCGCCGCCGGGAAATACAGCACGATCGAGATCATTGATATATACCTGGATACCTATTTGAACGGCGTCCGATCTGACCCGTGCGCAACGTAGTGAGTCGCAAGGATCCTGGAATTCAAGATAGGAACGGAAGTTTGCTGGCACTAGCCTAGATTTATGTAGCGATCACGAATTTGCTGTGCGGCCTCACGCAGTACAGGCAGGATCTTGCTGATCATTTCCTCGCGCGTTCGTTTTCCGTATACCAAGCTGATGCTAAGCGCTGCTGGCGAGGAACTCCGTGGAATTGAGATTGGAATGGCAATACCTGCGAACCCTTCGACCAGCTCATCGATTGAGACACTGAACCCTTGTTCTCGAACGGTTTTGAGCTGTCGCCGTAGCGCCTGCGAGCTTGTGATGGTATGGGGCGTCAAAGCCTTGAGCGTTGTGTGCTCAAGGTAACTATCCAGAACCGGAGTGTCGACCTGGCTAAGTAATGCATGTCCCATGGAATGAGCATAGGCTGGAAGCCGGCTGCCTATCTTAAGGTCAAGCCTCAGTGGCTTGGCTGTTTCTTCCCGGCAAAGGAACACAATATCGGACCCTTCCAGGACACCGATGGAACACGTTTCTCCTACTGTTTCTGCCACCTTTGAAAGGATAGGACGGACTAGATCGGACAAGTCGAGCGACGAAAAGTATGAAAAGCCGAGGTCAAGAATCTTAGGCGTAGGAAGGAAACTGCGATCGCTCTGTTTCACGTATTCGAGTGAGGCGAGCGTAAGCAGAATTCGTCGCGCCGAGGCGCGTGCGATGTCGAGGCGTTCGGCCACATCGTGTATGGAAAGTGCGGGTCTTTCACGCGAATAAAGGCTCAGTACTTTGAGACCGTTGGCAAGGCTTTCAAGATACTCTTTGGATCCAATAATACTTGAGTTCTCATTCATGCATGGTTCCAAGGCTGCCTGTCTTTAAAGTGGGTCGTAGGGGTGGTCGAGTTGCTGTCCAACTACTATATCTCATGCCTTGACTTCATACTTTTCAGCGACTAATATTTATATTGCGAACAAATGTTCGCAATATAAATGCTGGCTCTGTTTGAGCAGTCGTTTGGTACGAAATTCATAGGAAGGCAGCGATGCAAGTAACGGCTCTCTCATCTAACCTCGGTGTGGAAGTACTGGGCTTCGACCTGGAAAACGTAGGGGACACCGCGTTCCACCAAGTGAATCGGTTGGTTCTTGATCATCAACTTGTTGTTTTTCGTAAGCAGTCATTGTCTCCGGAAGGGCAACTTGCGTTGAGCCGTCGGTTCGGTCCGCTGGATGTCCATCCATTGACTCAATACAACCATTCGGCGTATCCCGAAATATTTGTATTGTCCAATGAGATCAAGGACGGCAAACCCGTTGGAATCGCCGATGGCGGCTCTTATTGGCATTCCGATTTTGCATTTCGCGAAAAACCTGCCAAGGTCACGATATTGAACGCTCAGAAGATACCTACGAGCGGGGGCGCAACCCTATTCGTAAACATGTATCAAACCTACGATGAGCTGGGTGCCGACCTGAAGGAAGCGCTCAAGGGTCAGCGTGCGATTCACCGTTATCGCAAGAAGGCAAGCAATGACCAAGAGACGACAAAGGTGGTGATGACGGTAGAACAACTTGCTGCCACCCCCGACATTGATCATCCAGTTGTTCGCACTCACCCAGAAACCGGTCGTAAGGCATTATTTGCTCATCCAGGCATTACGACTAACATAGTGGGCATGGATGAGCAAGCCAGCGATTCGTTGCTAGACGCGATATTCAATCATTGCACGCAGGAAAAATACCAATATGCTTACCACTGGGCGCCGGGCGATGTCGTCTTGTGGGATAACAGATGCGTCATGCACAAGGCAACGACCGGCGTCGTGGCAGTAAGCGAACCGCGTACAATTTTCCGCACGACCATTATGGGAGACAAGCCCTTTTAAGGGGAAGTAAGTGCAGTATCAGGACTTCTCGACTTTAAGGCTTGGATCTGGGCTGGAAATTACGCCTGTTACTGTTGCGTGGGCCCAATACGGCCAGCCCCCGGTACGTGCACGTAATGTATACCTGTTGTTGCATGGCATTACCAGCAGTCCCCAGGCATTCCTAGGAGATCCAGCGCCCACATTCGATGTCGGCTGGTTCCAGGCCTGGGCGGAAGGCGTGTTCGATTTGGAACATGATTGCGTGCTTGCGCCCAACGCGCTCGGATCGTGCTTTGGCTCCAGCTCGCCAAGGTTGGGCTCCGGTCCAACCGAATTCCCGCAGTTCACCATATCGGACACTGTCAGGTTTTATTCGCAATGGCTGCGTTGGCTTGGCATAGGCGAAGTCAGCGGCGTAATCGGTTACTCGTATGGCGGTTATCAGGCCTTCCAATGGGCGCTCGAACCGCCCCTTCCCACAGGAAAAGTGATTGTGCTGGCTTCTGGACCCAAAGGCAACGGTACGAGAGCAGATGTGGACGCGTTATGGAGGCTTGCGGCACGGCTTGACGTCGGGGATCCAAGTGCCCAGAAGACATGGCGGGAGCAGCGAATCAATACACTGAGGCGCTATGGTCACGCGGATTGGATTGTCGAAACTCGGGGGTCAGCAGATGAAGCGCTGGAGAAAAGCGCGAACCTTTGGTCGCTGCACTTCCCGCCTCAAGCCTTGGCCTGCTTGCGGCATTCAGCCATGCAGTTCGATGTGCAAGCTCTGCTGCAAGCAAGGGTCGGCGGTGTGCCAATCCTTTGGATGGTGAACAGCGGGGACCGCCTGTTTCCATCGAATGATCTATGCGGTGCGTATTACGCCGATGTTGAATGTCGGACGGTCTGTGGGCGGTTCGGCCACAGCTCTCCAATGCACGAGCCAGAACTGTGGATGCCGTCGGTACGGGATTTTCTGTTGTCGTAGCTAGCAGGCTGGGAATTGCTTCTGCAAATCGAGAAAGTCGAATTGCAGAAGCATGTATATATTATTGAATTTTGATATTTTGCTGTTTTATGATCGCTCCCCAGCGCTCGGTTTCCGCATCGAGATATTTTTGGAACTCTTCCGGCGTGCCACCCTCGGCGAACACCCCCGAAGCCGTGAGCTTCTCGACAATCTCGGGCGACCTGATGGCCCACGTAATATCTTCGGATATTTTCGCAACGACTTCCTTGGGTGTGCCACCTTTGGTAAAGATACCGAACCATGCAGCTGCCTGGAAACCAGGGAAGCCTTGCTCAGCGATCGTTGGTACGTCGGGCAGCCATGGCAAGCGCTTGGCTGAAGTAACGCCTAGAGGGACTACGCGTCCGGCCTTGATGTACTCCAGCGCGCCGTTGTCGAACATTGCCTTGATGCGACCCGCGATCAGATCCTGATGCGCCGGTGAACTACCTTTATAAGGAATATGCTGAAACTTGATCCCGGATTGGCTGGCAAACAGTTCTCCACCCAGGTGGGTGAAGGTCAGCGTACCTGCTGATCCGAATGGAATGGGTTCATCGTTGCTTCCTTTGTACTTTTGAATGAACTCTTTTACGGTTTTTACATTCATTTCCGGATGAGTGATGAATACACCCGGCACCGTTGTGAGCAGGGTGACCGGCGCCAAGTCTTTCTTGCTATCGTAGGGAAGCGAGTCCATGACCAATGGATTCAGCGCAAACGGCATTGCGGTCATCAAAAGCGTATAACCATCGGGAGCAGAGTTATTTACTTGTGACGTCGCGATAACCGTATTGCCGCCGGGCTTGTTCTCGACAATCACTTGTTGGTTCCATCGCTCGCTGAGTTTCTGTGCGAGGATGCGTGCTTGCGTGTCGGTAGTGCCCCCGGGGGGGTACGCAACGACAAGGCGGACGGCTCGGGTTGGGTAGTCAAGCGCATGGGCTAAACCCGGCGCGACGGCGCACGTTGCCAGCAGAAGTGTCGATAGCGTCTTGGCCGCGTGGCCAGAAAATAGTGTCTGTCTCATATATTTTTGTCCTTTTATCTAAATAGAAATACTGCTTTTCAGCCTCGCTTCGGGCAAGCAGCAAAGGCGATACAGCTGCCTATGCTCGTCTGCATGCTCTTGGAGCCATTACATGGGACGGATGTTCGCGTCGCTTATCAGCTTGCTCCATCCTTTGCGCTGATCGGTAAGAAACTGCTTGGCGCTTGCGGTAGATTGGGGCGCAACCACCAACGAAGCAGAAGCTTCAATGCGTTCCTGAAATTCGGGACTTTCAAGTAAGGTTGACAGTGATTCTTGAAGCTTGTCTAGCACTTCTTGCGGGGTGCCGCTAGGCGCGAATAATCCTTTCCAAGACCAAGGCGCGAGTTGATCGAACTCCTTGTAGCCCAGTTCTGACATGGTTGGTACGTTGGGCAAGAGCGGCAGGCGCCTTTGTGCCACCACCCCCAGCGCATTTGCCTTGCCGCCAGTCACCAGTGGCGCAGCGGTGATGGCTGTATCGAATATGGTATCTACTTGGCCACTTATGACGGCGGTCAGCGCCTGTGGACTTCCGTTATAGGGTACGTGAACCATCCCGTCCAACTTGGCAGCATGTTTGAATGTTTCGCCGGCCAAGTGAGTGGAGTTCCCCATGCCCGCCGACGAGAAGGTGATCTTGTCCGGATTTTTCTTCGCATAATCGACGAACGCTTGTACGGTCGTTATGTTGCTTTTTTTGTCGACAAGCATGAGAAACGGAAACTCCGATACGATCCCAATCGGTGTGAACGCCTGTTCTGGATCGTACGGAAGATCTTTATACAGAAACTGGCTGGCTGTAATATCCGTGCCGCCTATCAGCAGTGTGTATCCGTCGGGATTGGCGCGAGCCACGTACGAATTTCCAACGGTACCGCTGGCCCCCGGTTTGTTCTCGACCACAACAGCGACATTGAAGTCGTTGGTAAAGTGCTGAGCAATCATTCTGCCGATCTGGTCGGTTGATCCGCCAGGGGAAAATGGTACGACAATAACGATTGGTTTATTCGGGTATTCCGCCATTGCAGGACGGGCAGTCATGACAGTCAGAGCGGCTAATGCGGTAAGGCTAACGCCGAGTTTGGTCAAATGAGTTTTTAGAAATTTGGTGTGTTTCTTTTCTTGCATGTATGTCTCCTTCCTTGAAAGCGGTGAAGTGATACCTGGATGTGCGCGTGTTCAGTGGGCGATTACAGTACGACCTCAATCAGATTGGGTCCGGCGTTACTTATGCCGCCTTCAAGCGCCTTGGCGAAACCTGCCATGCTGTCGACCCTCGTCGCCTGCAGGCCATGCCCCCGCGCCAGCTGGACCCAGTCGAGTTCCGGCGAGTCGATAGACAACATTCGCTGAGCATTGGTGGAAGCGGGTGGACCACCCATTGCATCCAGTTCACCGCTGAGAATCTGGTATTTTCTGTTGGCACAGATCACCACTGTTACATCCAGGCTTTCCCGTGCCATGGTCCAGAGGGATTGAAGGGTGTACATCGCGCTGCCATCTCCCACAATGGTGACGACTTTCCTGTCGGGGCAGGCAATAGCGGCGCCTGTGGCGCAAGGCAGCCCATATCCGATAGCGCCCCCCGTGATCTCAAGCCAGTCGTGGGGCCGCGCCATGGCTGCTGATAATTGCAGTTGCCGGCCTGTGGTGATCGCTTCATCAACGACAATGGCATTCTCGGGTAGCAAGCCAGCCAGCGCCCGACCTATGTCAAGTGAATTTGGAACCCCTTCATTCCATGTCGGTACCGTGCCGCCGTCGCTTAAATAGGCGACCTGATCCGTACGCCCAGATACGGCGTCGTTCAACATAGCCAGGGCGAGCTCTACATCTTCATGCCCGTTGGCCAACGTTTCCACGCTGCAGTCTGGATGAGTAAGAAACCGTGGCTTGCCGGGATATGCAAAGAATGCAACCGGCTTTGCGGCATCAACCAGGATAAGCAGGCGTATATCCTTCAAGGTCTCAAGCGCCGCATTAATTGGATAGGGAATCTGCGGAATATTCACCCGTCCGGCGCCCCGTTCCGAGCGGGCGTTCTTGGTTTCTGCCAGCAGCTTGCACCCGGTGCGCGCTGCGATCTGCCCGGCCAACCTGGTGGAAGGGCCACGCATGGCACGGCCTCCGAGGACCAGGGCGACAGAGCCAGGTTCATAGTCGCCAGACAGCAGCAATTTGGCAATCGTAGCAATGGCGGCCTGAGCCGGGGAGGGCGCCGGTCGTTGGGAGAGTTTTGGGGCACCGCCCGCCGGGCTATCTCCCCACGCGGCGTCCGCCGGCAAAATGAGTGACGCGACCTGTGCCGGCGAGCCCGACGCCGCATGGACGGCCGCCGCGGTGTCTTGTGCGGCAGTGAGCGACGAAGCGCAAGTGCGTACCCAGTCTGATACAGGACGGGCGATTCCTTCGATATCAGAGGTGAGCGGCGCGTCGTTTGCAATGTGATCGTGCGCATGCTGTCCGATGATGTTGACGATGCCAGAGTGAGCGCGCTTGGCATTATGCAAGTTGGCTAGTCCATTGCCTAAACCAGGTCCCAGGTGTAGAAGGGTTGCTGCGGGCTTCTGGGTCATACGGTAATAGCCGTCGGCCGCACCGGTGACGACGCCTTCGAACAAGCCCAGTACGCAACGCATTTGCGGAACTCGGTCAAGCGCCGAAACGAAGTGCATTTCCGACGTGCCAGGATTAGCAAAACATACTGAAACATCGCTGTTAAGCAAGGTGCGAACCATTGCTTCTGAACCGTTCATTTTTCGTTCCTCTATAGATGGCAGCGCCTTGCTGCAGCGCTTTTTTCATGGGAAGGCGTTCCCGTGCCATGCAGGATGATGAGCCCGGAAAACCGCCTGTATTTGCTTGACTTGTCGTGGCTACGCAAATAACATGCTATCCACATAGTATTTATCATGTATGGAGATGTCAAGATGAATTTGGAGCAGCTGGTCAGGTGTGTCAGCGGGTATGTCAGGGACAATCCAAACGAGCGCGATTGTTGGCAAAAAGCGCCGGCCCTTACCGGATTGCTGGCGTGGGATATGGAAGAGTTCAGGCCGACCGTGCGCAAGTGGATTGATCGGGCCGTTGCCACGCAGAAGTCCGATGGCAATCTGAGTTACGGGGACTGGCACACGTCCAGCGGAGGGCACATTCGTTCATTTACGCCGCTTGCCAGCGAAACGGCAGCGGTAGGCGCGCCGATGCTTGATCTCTATGCGCGCAATCGTGACCGCCGGTATCTGGATAGTGCTGCCCGGCAGTATCAGTCCCTACGCGATGCGCCACGGACGTCGGAGGGGGGGATCTGGTCGCGCGGCGAGGGTCCCGAACTATGGATCGACTTCACCTATCTAATGTGCCCATTCATGGCTAAGTTCGGAAAATTATCGGGGGACGAAGACGCCATCAACGAGGCATTTAAACAGTTCGAAGTGCATGTTCGCAGGCTTGTTGATACTGAGTTCAACTTGGCGCGCCATGCCTGGTGCGAAAAACCCAACCATTTCCCACAGTCCACCTTCTGGGCTCGCGGAAATGGCTGGCTTCTCGCATGCTGTGCTGAACTGCTTCGTACTGCGCCGGATCACCCCGCTGCGGCCTATGTCAGGCAGGTATATGCCCAGGTTCTGGGCGCTATGTCCGCAATGCAAGATGCCTCGGGCTACTTTTTCCATGTGCTGGACGACCCGCTTTCCAACCTCGAGGCGTCGTCCACCCTGATGTATGCCTACAGTGCCGAAGAGGCAATCCAGCTTGGCATAACGGTTCAAGGCTACTCGCACGCAGCGCTGCGCGAGAAAGCGATCCGCGCATTCACGGTAGTGGCCGGTGGAGTGAATTCGTCCGGCAAAGTGCCTGGCGTGGCGATGGTTCCCGGTGGCCCCGGTGTGCCATTTGACTGGACGCTCTTCGGTCAGGGATTTTTCCTGCTGGCGGCCCATGTGTTAAGGCCGCATTTGGCCAATCTGGAGGTTTGAGTATGAACGCTGAGAAGACTGAAAACAATAAAAAAGGCGCCGCCAGCTTGCGCAAGCCGTTGGAAGGTATCCGCATCATTGATATGTCGCGATTGGCGCCGGGCCCGTACTGCACGATGTTGTTGGCAGACTTGGGCGCAGAGGTCATCGTCGTCGGCGGGGGGAGGGCCGGCAACCCTATAGCCACGTTCTCGCGCGGCAAGCATTTTATCAAGCTGGACCTCAAGGCGCCCGAGGGGCGTGAAGCGCTGCAGCGTCTGTGCCGCACCGCGGATGTTTTCATAGAAAGCTTTCGTCCCGGTGTATCTGATCGGCTGGGGGCCGGGTATGAAACGCTGAAAGAAATCAATCCGCGCCTTATCTATTGTTCGCTCACCGGATACGGGCAGGAAGGGGAATTGGCGCAAGAAGCCGGCCACGACCTGAGCTATTTGGCCCTTACAGGAGTGCTCGGTGCCATAGGTCCGCAAGACGGCCCTCCTTCCGCACCATTGAACTTGCTCGCCGATTTTGCTGCAGGCAGTTTTATTGCAGCGCTCGGTATCGTGACCGCCTTGTTCGACCGCACGCGTACGCGTCAAGGGCAGTATATTGACGCCGCCATGATTGATGGTTGCCTTTCCCTGATGGCGATGCATTGGCCGGTCTGGAAGACCCCTATTCTGCCGGACCGGGGCGAGGGCTTGTTGGCAGGCGGCGCGCCCTATTATCGGTGCTACCGGTGTGCGGACGGAAAGTACATTTCCGTTGGCGCGCTGGAAACGCAATTTTTCACCAACCTCTGGACCACCATGATGGGCACCGCAGTGCCTGATCACATGGACATACGTCTATGGCCCGACATCCGCAGCGTCTTCGAGCGCGAGTTCGTCCGGAAATCTCGAGATGAATGGACCGAGCTATTTGCGGGCAAAGATGCGTGCGTGATGCCTGTATTGGCGCCAGAAGAAGTATGGTCGCATCCTCACATCGCGCAGCGCCATTCGAATACGTCTCCAACCAACGTACCGGTTATTCCACGATTCAGTGGTATGAGTCCGGAGCCGCCCGCAACGGATACCTCCGATCGGTCCGACGAAATATTGACTGCCGCGGGCCTGTCCCCCCAGCAAATTAAGCTCGCCAGTCCCGACACGGAGAGGAACCGGATTCCATCTCGTACCTGGCCGCCCAAAATGACCTTGTCTTGAATCGATTACAACTGCCGAAAATCAGGAGATATACGTGAAAACTACCCACTATGATGACGTGTACGACTCGTATCGCGAACAGATACGTCGATTCGCCGTAGAGAAGGTCGCGCCCTTTGCGGCGATAGTCGACGACGAGGAGCGCCCGCCATTTGAAGCGTATGAAGCCAGTTTGTCGCTCGGCCTGCCGGGGCTCGCATTTGCCGAAGAGTTTGGTGGTCAGGACGGCGACGTCATTTCGCAGATCATTACCGTCGAAGAGCTCTCACGGGTTTGCGCGTCATCGGCAACAACCGTGTCCACATGCTGGATCATGATGCTGGTCCAGCGCTTTGGCTCGAATGAGCAGAAGCACAGCATCATCCCCCCTGTCGTGCAGGGCCGGCAACGTTCGGCGTGGGGGTTGACTGAACCGAAGGGGGGGTCCGATTTGGCGGGGGTGGTTACGTCCGCCAAGAAGACGGCTGATGGTTGGCTGCTGAACGGCACGAAAAGATTCATTACCAATGGCGGCTGGGCGGACTGGTATCTGATTTTCGCACGTACCGAGCCCGAGAAATTTGGAATTTTTCTAGTCAGCAAGGACGATGCTGGCGTGTCCTTCGGTGCGCCTGAACGCAAGATGGGTTTGCGTGGCAGCCCAACTTCCGATGTCGTTCTTGAAGACTGCTTGATTCCCCTTGATCGGGTCGTGGGCGACCCAGCGAAGGGCGGGGAGTACATAAGGGCTGGGCTCCTGAGCTCAAGGCTGAAGTACGCCGCCCACGGATTGGGCATTGCACAGGGTGCGCTCGACGAAGCCGTGGCCTACACCCAAACCAGGGAACAGTTTGGCCGCCCTGTGTCGGACTTCCAGATGATAAAAGGCATGGTGGCCGACATGGCCATGAAAGTAGAGGCAGGACGGGCATTATTGATGCATGCGGCGACGCTGGTCTTGAATGATGATCCAAGGGCCAAGAAATACGCGTCGATGGCGAAGGTCATGTGTACTGATGCCGCGATGTCGGTGGCGACGGATGCCGTTCAACTACACGGCGGCTATGGATATCTTAAGGACTATCCTGTGGAGCGTATGCTGCGCGATGCCAAAGTGACCCAAATCTGGGAAGGGACGAATCAGATCCAGCGTCTGATGATTGCCAAGGAAGTTTACGCAGGGTAGATGGAGCACGCTATGTCGACAGTGTTGGATGGGACCAAAGTACTTGAGCTTTGTGAGGTGTTCCAGGGGCCTCTGGCCGGGCAGATATTGGGGGACTTCGGCGCCGATGTCATCAAGATCGAGAAGCCCGGCAAGGGCGATTCTTTGCGGCATAGCGATACGGTAGCTAATGCGCAGGGGAAAATGGGCGGGTACTTCGCGGCAGTGAACCGGAACAAGCGATCCGTGTGCCTGAACCTGAAGGAAGATGGCGATCGCGCTGCATTTCTTCGCTTGGTCAAAGAGGCCGATGTCTTGATGCATAATTATCGGCCAGGCGTACTGGAAAAACTCGGATTCGGCTACGCGGAGCTTGAAAAGCTGAATCCGCGCCTGATCTATGCCGCCGCGAGCGGCTTCGGCGAGACGGGACCGCTTTCCGGCATGGCGGGACAGGATTTTCTAATTCAATCGATTAGCGGGCTGGGATGGAAAACTACTTCCAAAGGCGATGGGCCGACCTTCATCAACGTGCCGATTGCCGACTACACTTCCGGCGTATTGCTGGCGCAGGGAATACTCTTGGCGCTTCTTGAACGGGCCCGTTCCGGACGCGGCCAGCAAGTGAATGTTTCCTTGTTCAGCGCCTTGATCGCGATGCAAAGTCTAGAGGCGTCGACGCATTTGAACTATGGTTATGAAACGCAGTGGTACGAGCGGGCGTTGAACTTCACGGCGGCCGCCAGCGATGGCTGGCTCAGTGTGATTGGCTTCTTTCGCGACAACCCATTGGAGTTGATCTGCCGTGCATTGGAAATTCCAGATTTGTCGCAAAAACCCCAATGGAGCGATAAGCACGCGCAAGCGCGCCACAAGGAAGAGATTGCCGCTGTGCTCAGACCTGAGTTCAGTCGGATGACGGTAGAAGAAAGCGTCAATAAACTCCAGGCCGCCGGTGTGCTTGCTGCGCCGATTCTTAAGTTCGAAGAGGCGCTGGCCCACGAACAAACACGCGAAAATGGTCTAGTAATCACTGTGCCCGTTGATGGGCAGGAAGATATGCGGCTGGTCGCCAATCCGCTGAAACTTTCACGGACCCCGGCTACCGTCCGGCGTGGTCCGCCTGCCCTTGGTGGTCACCGGCATGAGGTGATCGACGGTTAGTATATGGGTAACGCGATTCCCTAAGGTGCACAAGGAAATGAAAGTGGCGATAGAACAGGGCAGATCACCGGTCGTCTCGGCGTCCTTGGCGGTGCCTGAAATCATGGATGAAAGCTGGACAGTGCCGGGTATGCTCCGCAATGCCGTGCAACGCTATAAAACCAGGCCTTTTCTAGAGGTCGTGGGCGGAGTGTCCGAGACCTACGAGCAAACGTGGGCGAACGTTTCATATTTGGCCAGGTGTTTTTTCGGACTGGGCGTGCGCCGGCAGCACCACGTGCTGATCATGCTGGCCAACACGCATCTGGCTGTGCATGGATGGCTGGCAGTCAACCTGCTTAACGCCGTCGATGTGAGCATTAATACGGGCTACAAGGGACAGAGCCTGGAGCACGCGGCCAATCAATGTGGGGCGGAAGTGTTAATGACCACATCCGACCACCTGCCCGTCGTCCTGCGATCAGCGTCCCGACTTTCCAGCCTGCGCACTGTGATCCTGATGGATGACGCCCTGGATGTGGTTTTACCCAGAACGACAAGCTTGTGCATCTTGCGGTTCAGTGAGCTTCGCGCCGCCCCGCCTGAATGTGTCGCTGACCAGGTCGCTATGCCGTGGGATATCGGGTCCGTCATCTATACGTCTGGCACGAGCGGACCCGCCAAGGGTGTGATGATGCCCCATGGTCAAATTTCCCTGCTGGCCAAGTTGGCTGCCACCAAGACCGGGCTGAAGCAAGACGATATTTTCTTTTCTTTTTATCCCATGTATCACATGGCGGGTAAATTCATGTCCGTGTTGGCCACATTGTCCGTAGGTGGCAAGGTCGTACTCGACATGGGCTTCACGCCGAGCGAGTGGTTGAACAGGATTCGCCAATATGGTGCGACAGTTACCGCGGCGCATGGCCCTATGCTCGAGATGGTCTATGCCCAGCCGCCCTCTGCATCAGACACAGACCATTGTCTGCGGCTGATCCGCACGGCTCCGTTCCCCAAGCGCATTGCCGCGGCATTTGAAGAACGATTCGGGGTCAGGGGAATGGAAGTATGGGGCTTGACGGAGGCGGGCGTAGTGTGCTGGGTAGACCCCAGCGAGCCGTTGCGTGTTGGCTGTTGTGGCCGGGCGGATGCGAACTGGTACGAACTCGCGGTGGTAGACTCCGTCACCGACATGAAACTCCCTCCCGGAGAGGTCGGTGAATTTGTGGTAAGACCCAAAATGCCCTGGACTATGATGCGGGGTTACCTGGGCATGCCGGAAAAAACGCTGGAATCCTGGAGAAATTTTTGGTTCCACACCGGTGACTGCGGGTATATCGATTCCGATGGTTATGCCCACTTCGTCGATCGTGCCAAGGAACGGATTCGCCGGCGCGCTGAAAACATATCAGCTGGAGACATCGAAGCGGCCGCCCTTATGCATCCTTTGGTGGCGGAAGCTGCTGCCGTAGGCGTTCCATCCGGGTTCGAAGGTGACGACGACATCATGCTATGCGTCGTCATGAAGCCCGGCGGTCTGCTGGATCCCGTTGAACTGCTGCGATTTCTGGTGGGGGAATTACCTCATTTTATGGCGCCGCGGTATTTGCGTCAGGTCACTGAACTTCCCCGGACAGTGACTGGGAAATTGCAGCGCGCCCGTTTGAACAACATGTTTTCCGAGCCTGATGTCTGGGACAGAAAGCGCGCTGACGTGGCCTTGCGCGACTTGATAATTTAGAACTAGCTTAGCAATAACGAGGAGATGGCATCCTGATGGCAAAAAAGAGAAGCGATAGTGAAGACAGCGTAGAAAAGATCGAGCGCGCGGCTTTACAGCTCTTTGCGAAGAAGGGTTATTCGAACACCAGCCTTGAGCAGGTGGCTGACATGGCCGGGTTTACCAAAGGCGCTGTTTACTATTATTTCAAGACAAAGGAAACCTTGCTTCTGCATCTGCTAGCCCAAATCCAAGGACGCTCGATCCAGGCCACTGCTCGACGCATACATGAAATGTCGGATGACGCGGTTCAGAAACTAGAGGCTTTTGTCCAGCTTCAGGCCCAATGGGCCGCCACCTATCCGGACGATCTTGTCATTCTGGTTCTCACAAGCCTGGAGTTTCACGATGCCGACACACCAGTGCGTGAAGCCATCCGGGATTACTATCGGATCATGGAAGAACTGTTGACCGAAGTGTTTACCACCGGCAAGGGCATGGGCCAGATCAATCCGGGGGTTGATATCACCTCCGCCGTACTGGCAAATATCGCACGGCATGATGGCAATATGCTGCTTTGGCATCGTAGCGGGTGCGATCCGTCTGTGGGGCGCATGCTTACGTCGGCTGCTCGCCATGCCGTCCGTCAGTTTGGCGTTGTTCCCAATGAAGGTGCCGAGTCGCGCGCAAGTAAATCCAGCTCCAGCTGAACAAATTTGGTCGGAAATTCCAGTCGGGCGTAGTAGATAATGATGCCATCGGCGCAGGCAAAGCGCGTCACTTCAGCCACACTTTCGCCAGGTTGAAGGAGCAGGACGTTGGCCGACTGGAACCCCGCGCTGATGATAGTCAATCGCTGGCGGGATTCCGATATGGTCAGCCCGGGAATGCGGGCAATAACCGAAGCTGCCGCCTGCGCAAGAAAGGCCTTCTTGTGCTTCTGGAACAATGAATTATCAATATAAACCTGGCTGTAGCAATAGGGCACTCCTTCACTGCTGTGCAGTCGACAAAGATACTGATAAGCTGGGGCCGGGTTGCCCTTGCATACCATATTGAATGCAGGCAGTTCCTTTATGGCCTTTTCGGACTCTACGATTCGGTGCGTTCCGAGGACATCGCTGAGTGCAACGGCTTCGTCCCAGCTCGTAGGAATATCAAGCGAATACCTGGCACCGCTGCGTTTTTCGACAAATGTTCCCTTGCCTCTGCCTCTGGATATCAGGCCATCGGCTTCCAGTACACCCAGTGCGTTGCGCAATGTCATTCGCGACACTTGATAAGTCTGCATGAGTTCGTCAAGCGGGGGAATCTGGTGACCGACGGGCCATACGTCTGTGTCGAGGTAGCGACGAAACTCGGCGGCCAATTGCAGGTAGAGGGGCTGCCGACTGCGGCCCATGGCCGCTTGATTTGCTTCAACAATGTCAGTTCGCATTTAGCATCTCGAGTGCCTTTTCTTGTAGTTTTCCTCGCTGTATTTTATTCGAGTTGGCACTTTCCACGACAGGGAATGCATCCACAATGCCAACTCGCAGTGGTACTTTGAAGCCGGCCAATTGCGCCTTGCAGCCAGCGATGATGGCCTGCTCATGCGGATGGTGGCCGGGCTGCGCAATAATGAATGCAACAGGCACGGTCTTGCCGTGGTGCGTCACGCCCACCACTTGGCAGTTGGCTACGCCGTCCAGGTTCTCGATGAAGTTTTCGATCTCGAGAGGGTTGACCAGGAAGCCGCTCAGGCGAAGGAAGTCGCCCCGTCTGGCATGGAAAATGAAACTGCGATCGTCGATGGTGTGCCCCAGGTCGCCCGTTCGGAAGTAGCCTTCGGTATCGATTGCCTTAGCGGTCGCAGCTTCGTTATCGAGGTAGCCCCTCATCAGGCTTGGCGTTTTGATCTCAATCTCGCCAACGGCGCCATGAGGCAACACGGCGTTGGTCTCGATATCGCGCGCGCGAACCAACGCATCGGGCGCCACCAGGTGTCCGCCTGCTTGCTGGCGTTGTTCCAAGGGGGCGTCCAGAGGCTGGCCGGCGGTCAGTGCCTGCAATTCGCTGGAACCATACAGGCCTACCAACTTGATGCCGGCTTTTTCGGCGCGTTCAGGCAGGTCGTCCAGCGAGGGCGCAAAGCTGGCGAATCCCGCCACTCGAAGAGAAGGAAAGGGGGCGTCCTGGTCTCCGGCGGCATCAAGGATACGATCGAGCAACTCGTTGTTGGCATAGGTGTGTGTAACCCGCAGCGCTCGGATCTGCTTCGCGCATTCCGCCGGGTTCAAGACAGGTGATGAGACCAGTGGCGCCCCCGCGGTCAGTCCGCCCAGCGCCGTGGAGAAACCAAATGCACCGCACAGCGGCGCTCCGAGCATCACTGCGTCGTCTTGCCCGATGTTGAAGTAGCGCGCGACATTCCGTCCGTGGCCGATCAGGGTTTGCTGGTCGTGGACGACCAGCTTGGATTGCGACGTGGTGCCCGAGGTGGTGTAGACCAGGGCATAGGTGTCACCTGACGCAATAGGTACACCGTCCAAGGAGTTTGGTGCTGCGGGAAGCGCATAGCTGAATGACGTTGCGCCGTGCACCAGTTCGGAACTGACTGCTTCCCCTACGACCATCACGGCCTTCAAGTCCTTCAGTTTTGCCGGCTCGACCTCGTCCAGAATTTGCTTGAAAGGCAGGCCCTTGAATGCTGGCCACATGGCCAACCATTGGCATTTTCCCCGGGCAACCAGGTCACCGACTTCCCGGCTGCGAAAGCGCGTATTCATGGATACGACCGTTATGCCCAGTCGTGCGCACGCCATGAATGTCACCAGCCACTCGGCGCAGTTGGGCAGCCATAACGCCAGCCGGTCGCCCTTTCGGGCGCCCTGGGCGTGCAGCAGGCCGGCAACCCGATGGGATTCGGCCAGCAGTTCGCTATAGCAAACAGGCCGGTCGATATCGTAGAAGGCGATTGCGTCCGGCCGTTGCGCAACGTGTTGTTCAAGTAGTGTCTCAAAGTTCATGGCGTAGCAGTACTCGGCAGCTGAGGTTTATACAGTAGCGATCGGGGTGACGGGAGACCCGACGGCGCCCGGCAAGCGCAAGGGAGGCGCCGTAAGGAGAAAGCGGTTTCGTTCATTGGCGCTTAACCATTCCGCCAAATCGCGGAGATACCATAGCTCGGCCAAAGGCAGACCGAGCTTGAATAGGCAATGGTGATGCAGGGGCAGCAGGGACTTTTTCTTGCCCTCTGTCCGAGCCGGATAAGCCTCGACTGCATAGTTGTCTGCACATATGGCAGTAATCCCGCTTTCCGTGATCCAGTTCAATAGTTGAGTATCTGCGCCATCCAGTACGGCGCCCGAGTTGTGCAGCTTGTCGCCATCCGGATTGCCGCCCATTTCCAGGACGGTTTCCGCAAATCCAGTGCGCAATACCAGCATATCGCCCGCTTCTACCTGGATATTGTCCGACTTGAGGATCGCGGCCAGCTCCTGGTAGCCAATAAGGGTGCGACCGTGACCGAAATGGCGTACGAAATCGACCATGACGCCGCGGCCTTGCATACCTTTGACGGCAAAGTTCTCAATGCCGAGTTTCTTGGCGCCAAAGCTGGGGCCGTGATCGCAACAACCTGCGCCGTCCTCATGCGCCGGCGCATCTGGAATGTCGAGGCCAGCCTGATAGCCGTTGTAGTAGACCTTCCGCGGTTTGCCGTTGCCATCCACGTCGAACTGTGCACCCATGTGTGCGAGGGAGTCCCACTGCGTCGAGTATTGCAGAGACAAAGTGACTTCGTCGTCGCTCAGTACGTCGATCGATGAAGGATCGAGGTTTTCCATGGGGAAGTTCATGTAGGGAACGCCATCGCGCTCGGTTGCTGCCAGGCGCGGTGGTTTGCGGCGAGGGTTCAATACCATGCCGCCCGGCAGATCAAGCGGAAGGGAGAGGCAGAAAGTCTTGCCTGCATGGACTTCACGCACCCCCTTGAGCACCTGTTCCTCAGTGAGCAAATTGACGCGTCCTAGTTGATCGTCAGGTCCGAAGTCGCCCCAGTTCGACCCTTCCGGGCGGTGTGTCCAGCGTGTCATGTGTGTCTCCATTGTTTGTTTGTATGTCGAGTAAGTGGTTGAGCGTGTTCGCGTCAGGCGGCGCCGATCGTGATGCCGCCGCAAACATAATGTGTCTGTCCAGTGACAAAGCCGCAGCGCTCATCCATGAAGTAGGCAACGGCGTGCGCCACATCTTCCGGCTGCCCAATTCTTCCCACCGGAATGCTCGCCAGAAGATCTCGTGTCGCCTGGCTCTGCGAGCTATTGGCCGCCTGGAAAAATTCGGTCGCAATCGGACCAGGAGCGACAGCATTGACGGTGATGTTATCGCCAGCCAGTTCGAGCGCCCAGGTGCGCGTCATCCCGGTAATGCCCGCCTTGGTTGTGCTGTAGAGCGTGCGTGCAATTTTGCCCAGCGCAGCCCGCGAGCCTATGTTGACGATGCGGCCGTGTCCGAGCGCGCGCATTCCGGGCAGCAGTGCTTGAGCGCACAGTATGTTCACTTCCAGATTCAAGGCGACAGCCTTACGCAGCTCGGTGGTGTCCACGTCTTCAAGTCGGCCCGTGGGTACGTAGCCCACGTTGTTAACCAGTCCGTAATAAGCGGTATGCGCCGTGATGTTGGCCATCGCTGTTTTGATGGCATCACGTTCCGCCAAGTCGACTGAGTAGAAAGGCATGGCTTCAGGCCAGTCCTCAGGACGGCTGCGGGCAATACCGGTCACTGTGTAGCCCTCGTCGACGAGGCGCTTGCAGATGCTGCGGCCTATGCCGCGGCTGGCTCCGGTAACAAGTACATTGGGTCGATTTTTCATAGCGGGACAGATCCTAGATGCATATGCGGGAGGCCCAGAAATATAAGGCCTAGGTTTATTAGTACCTAAAGCTAGACTTTAGTTTATTATAGGCTGCATCATCACACAAAGTTGAGGAGACAACAATGAAAAGTGCAAAATTCAGTATCGTCGGTGGGTTGGTGTTGGGCATCGCAAGTGCTGGTCTAGACTTGGCTGCAGTGCAGGCTAAAGGCTTTCCCTCTCAGGCCATTCAGTTGGTCGTGGGCTACGGTGCGGGCGGCGGCACCGATATGTGCTTTCGAACTCTCGCGATGACCGCCAGTAAAAAACTTGGACAATCGATCGTTATAGAAAATAAGCCGGGTGCGGGATCATCGCTTTCTATTGGCTACATCTCGCGCCAGAAACCGGACGGGTACAGCATTGCTGCTTTATCTACCGGTGCCGTGCTCAATCAGTTCTTGGTACCCAGCATCGACTACGATGTCATGAAGGATTTAACGCCCATCGCCATGGTTGCGCAATACCAAGTCGGCTTGCTGGTGCGCGCCGACTCGACACTGAAGTCGCTCGATGACATCATCAAGGCTGCAAAGGAAAAACCAAATGGCATCGCGTTCAGTACTGCTGGAGTGGGTACGCCGCAGCACTTGACGATGGAAAAGCTCGGTCAAGAGGTCGGTGTGGAATGGACGCACGTCCCCTACAAAAGCGGTATCGAAGCCTCGGCCGCCCTGGTGCGGGGCGACGTCGACGTCATGGCGCAAACTGCCGAATGGGTATCTTTCGTGCGCGATGGGCGCCTGCGTCTGCTAAATGTTTTCACTGACGAGCGTATGGCGGGCTTCGACGCTGCGCCAACGTTGGTGGAGGAGGGCTATGATTTGGTGGCCCCCAGCATTCTAGGCTTGGTTGGCCCGAAAGGAATGGATCCTGCTGTAGTCGCCAAGATCGATAACGCCTTCAAGGCTGCCATCGATACGGAGCAGTTTCGACAGTGCACGGATCAGTTTGGCTTGAAGACCGACTACAAGAATGCCGCCGCGTTTACTCAATACATCCAGAAGACGATTGATAAATGGGCGCCCGTTATTAAGAACCTCGATAGCAAGTAAGGGTTCCTAAGGTACATTTGATTCTGAATCGCCTGGTCGCCCTATCCAACGCATTCTCGCTGTCCGGCGGGGCGCACCGCAATAACCCCGGAGTAAACCGTGAGTCGTGAATTCAGCCACCTCGAGTGGCCCTTTTTTGATGATGCCCACCGCGATCTGGCGCTAGGACTGGACCAATGGTGCAAGGACCAGAACTTGTCGGCGCTTGACGATGCTGATGTATATGCGGCTTGCCGCGACCTGGTGCAACGCCTGGGCAGCGGAGGATGGCTCCGTTATTGTGTGCCAGCCGGTAAGGATGGCGAGCTTGGGGGGCGGCACCCGCAACTGGATTCCCGCTCGCTGTGCCTCATTCGTGAAACGCTCGGCCGTTATCATTCGCTGGCCGATTTTGCGTTTGCCATGCAAGGCCTGGGCTCGGGAGCGATATCGCTGGGTGGCACCGATGCACTGAAAAATCATTACTTGCTTTCCATCGCTACAGGACAGCGGATCCCCGCATTTGCCCTGTCCGAACCTGAAGCTGGCTCGGATGTCGCAGCACTTGCTTGTACGGCGCGGGTAGACGGTGATCATTATGTGTTGAACGGTCACAAAACCTGGATATCCAATGGCGGCCTTGCCGACTTCTACTGTGTATTTGCGCGAACGGACGCCAATGCGGGCTCACGAGGCATTAGTGCATTTGTGGTGGATGCAGACACGCCCGGGCTTGAGATACAAGAGAGAATAGAGGTCATGTCGCCACATCCGCTGGCATTGCTGCGCTTCGATCAATGTCGGGTGCCGGCGGCGAATATGCTGGGCGAGCTCAATCAGGGGTTCAAGCTCGCCATGAGAACCCTGGATGTGTTTCGATGTTCCGTGGCTGCAGCGGCTCTTGGCTTCGCACGACGCGCGCTGGCCGAAGGACTTGCGCACGCAGGTAAGCGCAAGATGTTTGGGCAGGTGTTGTCAGACTTCCAGCTTACGCAGGCCGCATTCGGTGATATTGCAGCTGAAATCGACCAGAGCGCGCTTCTCACGTATAGAGCTGCCTGGGTGCGCGATGTGGCCGGACGGTCTTCGACATCGGAAACCGCCATGGCGAAAATGGTTTCAACGGAGTCAGCGCAATGGGTAATTGATCGCGTGTTGCAGATGTTTGGTGGTCAGGGGGTTGTTGCCAACGCGCCAATCGAGCGTCTGTATCGCGATATTCGGGCGCTTCGCATTTACGAAGGTGCCACAGAAGTACAGAAGCTGATCATTGCGAGAGAACTGCTGAAGGGCTGAGTCAAAGGTAGATAGTCAACGGCAGTAAACTGCATTGACAGTGCCTTGCCTGAGGCTTACTCTGCCGGCAGGCATCACCACGTGATGAATAATCAGAATGAACCGAGGAGTCCGCAATGAAAGTTAGCCAGTTGTTGAAATCGTTGGCTGTCGCCACAGCGCTGTGCGCGGGCGCGGCGCATGCCCAGGTCAGCGTGATGTTGCCTGCCAACCCGGGTGGCGGCTGGGACTCCACGGGACGCCAAGCGTTCCAGGCTATGAACCAGGCCGGCATCTATAAG